>WNFR01004782.1_pt1 | contig 13887 bp, 13 predicted proteins | sample 5400221 | NCBI WGS metagenome assembly WNFR01 (sample SAMN13153357, study PRJNA577476) | soil metagenome | isolation source: 40 cm soil under Madrone tree | place: USA:California | collected 2016-06-14 | reverse complement strand
GGAACACCACGCGGCGCGGATTACCCTTCATCCACAGGATGCCCTTGTAGCGCAACAAGTCCGGACCGTAGACCTGGATCATCCCGGAGAGGAATTGCTCGAGCTTCTGGCCGTCGAACGGTTTGTCCGCCCGGAAAACGAAAGACTCAACCTCATCGTGGTGCTGGTGCGCGATGTCGGTGAGGAAATTCGGATCGAGCTCGAGGATCGCGTTCAGGTTGAAGCCGCGGATGTCGAGCACCTCGCTGATCGGCGCGTTGCCGAAGTGCACGTGCTTGATCGGCGCGCGCGGATTCATCTTGCGGATGCGCTGCGCAAGCTTCTCTACCTCGTCGGCGGCGACCAGGTCGGTCTTCGACATCAGGATGCGGTCGGCGAAGCCGACCTGCTCCTGCGCCTCGTGGAACTCGTCGAGCTGCTGCGGCGCGTGCTTCGCGTCCACCAGCGTAATGATCGAGTCGAGCAGATAGTAGTTGCCGATCTCCTCGTCGGTGAAGAAGGTCTGCGCCACCGGTCCGGGGTCGGCCATGCCGGTCGTCTCGATCACCACGCGGTCGAAGGTGAGCTCGCCGCCTTGGCGCTTCTCCTTGAGCGAGCCGAGGATGCGGATCAGATCGCCGCGCACGGTGCAGCAGATGCAGCCGTTATTCATCATCACGATCTGCTCGTCGGACTGCTCGATGATCGCGTTGTCGACGCCGACCTCGCCGTACTCGTTCTCGATCACCGCGATGCGCTGGCCGTGGTCTTCCTTGAGGATGCGGTTCAAGAGCGTGGTCTTGCCGCTGCCGAGAAATCCCGTCAGGATGGTGACGGGCACCATGTTCGCTTCCTGCATGCGACGATTCTAGCGTCCGATGACCTCGCGCCGCCGCATCCTCGGCGCCATGAGCGGCGCGCTGCTCGCCGCGCCGGTGCGCGCGCAGCGGCTCTTCGGCATGGTCCGCGAGGTCACCGGCGATGTAACGCTGAACCAGGTGCGGCTAGCCCGCACGAGCGTGCTCGAAGCCGGCCAAACCCTGCGCACCGGCGCCGATGGCCGCGTCTGGTTCACGCTCGGCGGCGATGCCTACTTCCTGCGGCCGAACAGCGAGCTGCGCCTCGATGCCTGGCGCGCGCGTGAGCCGGTCATCGATTTGCTGCGGCTCGTGACCGGCGCGCTCGGTGCGACCTTCGCGCGCGGCATGCGCCGCACGCTGATCGCACCGACGGCAACCATCGGCATCCGCGGTACCGGCATCTATCTCTCGGCAGCGCCCGACGCGGCTTACCTCTGCACCTGCTTCGGCGCCACGGACATCGCCACGGTGCCGCCCGGCGCCACACAGAGCGTCAGCGTCGCCACGGAATTCCACCAGGCGCGGCGCATTCAGCGCGACATCGTGGCGGCACCGTTCGAGGGACACACGAACGAGGAAATCGCGCGCCTCGAGGCACTCGTCGGGCGTCCTGGTCCCTTTGCGCGATGACGCTGTAGGGAAAAGCACTACATGTTACGCAAGGCGGAACTGGCTAGAATCCGCCCGCCCATGGCCACAACGGTGCATACCGACACCGAGCCGATGCGTCAACGCGAGCGCCGCCCTCTCCGTGTTCTGGTTGCGGACGACGAGCGCGACACCGTTCTCACGTTGACCGAGCTCCTGCGCGAGGAACGTCACGAAGTGCACGGCGTGTACAAGGGCACCGATGTCATGCCGTCGCTCCGCGAATTCGATCCGGATGTCGTGCTGCTTGATATCGCAATGCCCGAAATGTCCGGCTGGGAGGTAGCGCGCAAGATCCGCCAGGTCTGCGGGCAGGAGCGCCCGCTGCTCATCGCGATCAGCGGGGTCTACAAGCAATCGGCCGACCAGATCCTCGGCAAGCTGGCCGGCTTCAACTACTACCTCGCGAAGCCCTACGACCCGAGCGTGCTGATCACCTTGCTGCGCGACGCGCAGTAGTCACAATCCCAATCCGCCTAGCAGGCCGGTAAGCGTTCCAAGCAGGTTATTGAGCAAGCCCACGACGTTCGCGGCGGTTCCGAGCAGCGCCACCACTTGACAGACGAGCGCGCCGAGCGGCCCGGCTGAGTCGCCTCGACGGTATTGGCGCCGATATCGAGGTGAAGAATCCAGCAGCTTTGCGCCTGAGCCAGGATGAACCGTCCGCCCGCAGGCTCGGTGGACGACACGCGCACGAGGCGCGGCGTGCTCTCGGGCGGTATGGCGAGGCTTACGTTCCTCTGACCGAGGTTCACCGGCAGCACCACATCCTGCCATCGTCATCGCCTGCTCTAGCACTCGCGAACGGGATCAGCACCAACAACAGGAATGCGACAAGCAGCGCCGTTTGAGCTCGGTTCATGGCCAGCTCCTTCTCGGGATCCGAGCGACGATCTAATCCGGTCGCATGTGAACGAGGCAGCGCGCCAGGCGCCGTTTCGCTGCTCGCTCTTATCGGAGCGTCCGAGAAACTAAACGCGCAGTACCAGCAATCCTTTCAGATACTCGCCTTCGGGAAATGGCAGCGCCACCGGGTGATCGGCGGCCGCGCTGTAGCGCTCGATGATCTTCGCTTCCACTGCGGCGTCGAGCGCGGCGCCGGCGACGATCGACTGGAAGAGCGCGGCGTCCACGCCGCCCGAGCACGAGAACGTGGCGAGCAACCCGCCCGGCCGCAGCAGTTTGAGCGCGAGCAGGTTGATGTCCTTGTAGGCGCGCGCGGCGTTCCTCGCCTGCGCCGCGGTCGGCGCGAACTTCGGCGGATCGAGCACCACGAGGTCGAAGTGCGCGCCGCGGTCGCGCAGCGTGCGCAGGTGGCTGAACGCGTCGGCGTGCACGAACTCCACCTTGGAGCCGTCGAGCGCATTGGCTGCCAGGTTCTCCCGCGCGACCTCGAGTGAGGGCGCCGAGCTTTCCACCGCGACAATGCGCGTCGCCCCGCCGGCGAGCGCATTGATGGCGAAGCCGCCGGTGTAGCAGAAGCCGTCGAGCACCTCCCGGCCCGCGGCTAGCGCGCGCACCTGCTGGCGGTTCTCGCGCTGGTCGAGAAAGAAGCCGGTCTTCTGGCCCTGCTCGACGTCCACCTTGAAGTTCAGCCCGTATTCGACGATCGGGCAGCGGGACGCCTCCCGGTTGCCGCGCACGAATCCGGCGCGCGCTTCCAGGCCTTCGAGCTTGCGCGTCTCGGCATCCGAGCGCTCGTAGATTGCAGAGCAGCCGCTGAGCTCGGCGAGCGCATCCAGGATCGGCTCGCGCCAGCGCTCGACGCCGGCCGCCAGGAATTGCGCGACCAGCACATCGGCATAGCGGTCCACCACCAGGCCCGGCAGGCCGTCGCTCTCGGCGTGCACGAGGCGCATGGCGTTGCCGTGCTTCGCGGCCGGCAAGCCTTCGCGCAGCGCGAGCGCCTGCATGATGCGGTGGCGAAAGAACGCCGCGTCGACCTCCTGCGATGCATCGAACGTCCAGACGCGCGCCCGGATCTGCGATTGCGGGCTATAGGCCGCGCGCGCCAGCATCTCGCCGGACGACGAGCGCACCTCCACCGTGTCGCCGCTCTTCGGCTTGCCGCTAACTTTCTCGATTGCGCCGGAGAAGATCCAGGGATGGCGGCGCTTCACGGATTTTTCGCGCGCGCGCTTGAGCTGCATCATTTTTTGCGGGCGCGGGGATGCGCGGCGTCGTAGACCTTTGCGAGCGCCTGGAAGTCGAGATGCGTATAGATCTGCGTCGTGGAGATGCTGGCGTGGCCGAGGAGCTCCTGCACCGCCCGCAGGTCCTGCGACGACTGCAGCATGTGCGTCGCGAACGAGTGGCGCAGCATGTGGGGGTGCACGCGCTCGGGGAGGCCGCTCTTGCGCGCCCACGCCGCGAGGCGCGCGCCGACTACGGCGGGCGCGATGCGCGCGCCGCGCGCGCCAACGAAAAGCGCCTTCTCGGCCGGCCGCGCAACCTGGCCGCGCACCGCGAGCCATGCCTGCAGCGCTGCGCGCGCCTTGGCGCCGATCGGCACGGTGCGCGTCTTCGCGCCTTTGCCGGTAACGGTGACTTCCCCCTGGCGGAGATCCAGCCGCCCGTCGCCCAGATCGAGCGCGACGAGCTCGGCGAGCCGCAGGCCCGAGGAGTAAAGCAGCTCGAACATCGCGCGGTCGCGCAGCACCACCGGGCTTTTTTCGTCCCAGCAATCGAGCAAGCGCTGCGTCGCCTCGACCGTCAGCGCCTTTGGCAGCGGCCGCCCCGCCTTCGGCGCGCGAATGCCGAGCACCGGGTTCGCGCGGAAACCGCGATGGCGCGTGAGCCAGCGGAACCAGCCGCGCCAGGCGCTGAGGATCAGCGCCAGCGTCCGGGGCGACAGCCCCTTCCCGTGCAGGAGCGCGATCGCACGGCGCACCTGGGCCGGTTGCAGCGTGGCGAGCGGTTGCTTATGCAGCTCGAGAAGGAGGCTCAGGGCCCGGCGGTAGTTCTCGAGCGTCGCGCCCGCGAGGCGCCGCTGGTGCTTCAGCGCGGCGAGATAGTCCTCGGCGTGCTGCGCATTCACTACAGCCTGGCCGTCACGCCGGCGGCGCAGAGCTCGCCGATGCGCCGCAGGTAGAGCGTGCCCATGTCGGGATAGAAGCGCTTCGGATCCTCGCTGCCCATCGCGAGCAGACCAAATACCGTCGTGTGGCCGAGCGGCACCAGGGCAAGCGAGCGGATGTGCTCGGCGGCGTCGCCGAACCAGGGGACGAACGGATTGCCGTGGGCCGGCCCGCACAAGGGCGCGCCCATCAATGCCGCCTGCTGGCGCTCGCGCTCGGCGACCGGCCGCGCCTCGTCGAAGTCGACGGGCACCGACACGCCCCAGACGCGCAGCGCGACATGCGGCACCGCGAAGTCCTCGCGCAGATGGAAGTAGAGCGAGCGCGCGAGCGCCGGGAAGTCACGCGCGCCCACCAGCGCCACCGCCAGGCGATGCACTTTCTCGCTGATGGCGTCGTTCTGTGCGGCGTTCGAGATCAGCTCGCCGAGCCGGCCCTCGAGCACGCGCGCTTTCTCGCGCAGCGCCACGGTCTGCCGCTCGGCGAGCGGGATCGCGCGGCCGCCGTGCGGATGCGGCACCTGGAGCGATTCGAGAAGCTCGGGGTTCTGGTCGAAGAATTGCGGATTGGCGCGCAAAAAGCGGGCGAGATCGTCGGCGTTCATGGCTCTTTTATTTCCAGCGTCCCGTCGTAGACGGTTTCGGCCGGGCCTTTCATCACCACCGCATTGTCGCCGCCCGCCCAAGTGATGGTCAACGCTCCGCCGCGCGTCTCGACGCGCACCGGCGAGTCGAGCAGCCGCTGCGCAACCCCGGCGACGACGGCAGCGCACGCGCCGGTGCCGCACGAGAGCGTTTCACCGGCGCCGCGCTCCCAGACGCGCAGCGCGATGCGATGGCGATCGCGCACCTGCATGTAGCCGGCGTTCACGCCTTGCGCGAAACGCTCATGGCGCTCAAGTTTCGGCCCCTGCGTGGTCACCGGCGCGCGCTCGACATCCGGCACGACCTGCACCGCGTGCGGGTTGCCCACGGAGACGATGGCGAGTTCCACGCGATCGCCGTTGACCGCCAGCGTTTCCAGTCCGCTGTGTACCGGCCGCCCCATGTCCACGCTGACTTCACCGTCGTCCTCGAGGCGCGGCCGGATCAGGCCGCCGAGCGTCTCCACGGTGATCTCGCGCTTGCCGGTGAGGCCGCGCGCCTGGACATATTTGACGAAGCAGCGCGCGCCGTTGCCGCACTGCTCTACTTCGCCGCCATCCGCGTTGAAGATGCGGTAGCGGAAGTCCGCTCCTGTCTGCTGTGCACGCTCGAGCACCAGGATCTGGTCGCAGCCGACGCCGAGGTGCCGGTCGGCGATGCGGCGCAACTGGCTGCGCGTCAGCGCAAAGGGCTGGCGCGTCGCGTCCAGCACGACGAAGTCGTTGCCCGCGCCCTGCATCTTGGTGAAAGACAAGCGCACGCTGTCGCTCGAACGTTTGATTCCTATCAGCTATGTCTGTAACACACCTATCGACACACCGGGCCGAAAGTGACATTGTGGCGCCTCCAGCAAGTCGGAGGAACTCAAGCGATGATCACCCTGAACGTCAACGGCAAGCAGCTCCAGGCCGACGTCGACGCGGATACGCCCATCCTGTGGGTGCTGCGCGACTCGCTCGGCATGACCGGCACGAAGTTCGGCTGCGGCATGGCGCTCTGCGGCGCCTGCACGGTGCACCTCGACGGCGCGCCGATCCGCTCGTGCCTGACGCCGGTATCGGCGGCGGCCGGCAAGAAGATCACCACCATCGAGTCGATGAGCTCGAACCGGGTCGGCAAGGCGGTCCAGGCGGCGTGGATCAAGCACGACGTGCCGCAATGCGGCTACTGTCAGAGCGGCCAGATCATGAGCGCCGTGGCGCTTCTGGCGTCCAACGCGAAGCCTACCGACCAGGACATCGATGCCGCGTTGAGCGGTAACGTCTGCCGCTGCGGCACCTACAACCAGATCCGCGCCGCGATCAAAGATGCCGCGACGACGCTGAGTGCGTGAGGAGACCGCCATGACTGCATTCAAAGCCTCGCGCCGTGGCTTCCTCAAAACCAGCGGCCTCGTCATCGGCTTCACCCTCCCCGCGGCTGCGCGCCTGGCGCACGCGGCGACGTCCGCCGAGTTCAAGCCGAACGCCTATCTGCGCGTGGGCGCGGACGAGCGCGTCACTGTCGTGGTCGGGCTCTCCGAGATGGGCCAGGGCGTACACACCGCGATCCCGCAGCTCGTCGCCGAGGAGCTCGACGCCGACTGGACGCGCGTGCGGGTCGAGCAGGCGCCCGTCGACCAGGCATTCAAGAACCCGATCTTCGGCATCCAGGCGACCGGCGGCTCGACCTCGGTGAACGGCAACTGGGAGCCGATGCGCAAGGCGGGCGCCGCCGCACGCGAGATGCTCGTCGCCGCCGCCGCGCAGGGCTGGAAGGTGGATCCGTCCGAGTGTCGCACCGAGAAGGGAACGGTGCTCCATTCGAGCGGAAAGAAAATCTCGTACGGCAAGCTGGTCGCCGCCGCCGCGAAGCAGCCGGTGCCGAAGGAGCCGAAGCTCAAGGACGCGAGCCGGTTCAAGATCATCGGCCAGAGTCTCAGGCGTCTCGATACGCCGCAGAAGGTGAACGGCAGCGGCAAGTACGGCATGGACGTGCGCCTGCCCGGCATGCTGACCGCGGTGCTCGCGCAGCCGCCGGTACCCGGCGGCAAGGCCGTGTCGGTGGACGACAGCAGGGCGAAACAGCTGAAAGGCGTGCGCCAGGTCATCCAGATCCCGCAGGGCGTCGCCGTGCTTGCCGACGGCTACTGGCAGGCGAAGAAAGGCCGCGAAGCGCTGCAGATCCAGTGGGACAAGGGCCCGAACGCGGGCCTCTCCTCAGACGGCGTGACCAAGATGCTCACCGACGCCACGCAGCAGGAAGGCAAAGTGGCGCGCAACGAAGGCAGCGTCGGCTCGGCGAGCGGCGCGAAGAGCTTCGAAGCGGTGTACGAAGCCCCCTATCTCGCGCATGCCTGCATGGAGCCGATGAACGCCACCGCGTGGGTGAAGCCGGATTCGGTGGAGATCTGGGCCGGCACGCAGTCGCAGGGACCGAGCCAGGGGATCCTGTCGCACGTCGCCTCGGTCGATCCGAAACAGGTGAAGGTCAACACCATGTTGCTCGGCGGCGGCTTCGGCCGGCGCTTCGCACCGGACTTCACCATCGCCGCGACGCTGCTCTCCAAGATGTCCGGGAAACCGGTGAAGCTCGTCTACTCGCGCGAGGACGACATGCGCGCGTATTTCTATCGTCCGGCCTCGGTGACCCGCTTCACCGGGGCGCTCGACGAGAGCGGGAAGCCCGTGTCATTCACCGCCCGCGTCGCGTCGCCTTCGATCATGGAAGCCTCCGGCTTCATGAAGTTGCCGCCCGACGGTGTGGACAGCTTCGCCGTTGAAGGCGTAAAGGACGTTCCCTACGACATCCCCAACCTGCGGATCGAGTATTCGCGCCAGGAGCCCGGCGTCCAGGTGTGGTTCTGGCGCTCGGTCGGCCACTCGCAGAACATCTTCTTCAGCGAGAGCTTCATCGACGAGCTGGCCAACGCCGCGGGCAAGGATCCGTATGAGTTCCGCCGCTCGCTGCTCGGAAGACAGCCGCGCTACAAGGGCGTGCTCGAGCTCGCCGCCGAGCGCGCGGGCTGGGGCAAGCCGCTGCCGCAGGGCGTGCATCGCGGCATTGCGGTCGCGCAAGCGTTCGGCAGCTACGTGGCCGAGGTGGCCGAAGTTTCCGTGGACAAGGATGGCCGGCCCAAGGTGCATCGCGTCGTCGCTGCGGTGGATTGCGGCGAGGTGGTCAATCCCGAGATCGTGAAGCGCCAGTGCGAGAGCGCCATCGTCTACGGCCTCACCGCCGCGCTCTACGGCAAGATCACGTTCAAGGACGGCCAGGTCGAGCAGGGCAATTTCGACAGCTACCCGATGCTGCGCATGAGCGAGATGCCGAAGGTCGAGGTCTACATCGTGCCGAGCAAGGAGCACGCGACCGGCATGGGCGAGCCGGGGCTGCCGGCGCTCGCACCCGCCGTCACCGCGGCGATCTACAAGGCCACCGGCAAGCGCGTGCGCAAGCTGCCGATCAACCCGGAGCTGCTGAAAGCCTAGACAAATTTCTCGAGACGCTCGCGCACCAGGCGGCCGACCGTCAGCGCGAGCTCGAGGGCGCGGCGACCCTCGCGGCCATCGATGCGCACGCGCTCGCGCCCGGCGACCGCGGCGGCAAAGGCGGCGGCCTGCTCGGCGAGCGCGTCGCCGCCCTCGTAGGTTTCCTCGGTCTCGGCAATTGCGCCATCCACCTCGCGCACGTAGCGCAGCTTGCCGCCCTGCAGGTCGGCGGAGACGTAGACGCCCGGCTGGAACACGCGCAGTTTCCGCACCGGCGCCTGGCTCACGCGGCTGGCGGAGAGATTGGCCACGCAGCCGTTCGCGAATTCGACGCGCGCGTTGGCGATGTCGATGTCGCGCGTGAGCACGCGGAAGCCGCACGCGCTTACCGCCAAGGGCTCGGCACGCGCCAGCGCGCATGCGAGGTCGAGGTCGTGAATCATCAAATCGAGGACGACGTCGACCTCGGCGCCGCGCATTTTGAACCCGGCGAGGCGCTCGGCTTCGATGAACACCGGCCGGTCCATGCGCGCCGTGAGCGCGCCGAAAGCGTGGTTGTAGCGCTCGACGTGGCCGGACTGCAGCACCAGCTTGCGTGACTCGGCGAGGGCGATGAGCTCATCGGCCTGTGCAAGCGACGTGGCGATCGGCTTCTCGATCAGGAGGTGCAGGCCATGCTGCAGGCAGTCGCGCGCGATCTCGTAGTGCCGGTCGGTCGGCACCGCGATCACCGCAGCGTCGGCTTTTCCGAATATCGCGCGGTAGTCGGTGAATGCGGCGACGCCAAGCGCCTGCGCGCGCGCGAGATCCGCGTCCACCACGGCCGCCAATTCAACGCCCGGCAGGCGCGGCAGCTTCTGCGCGTGGTAGCGCCCCATGTGGCCGGCGCCGATGACCGCGACTCTCAATAGAACCCCGGCTCGCCCTCGGGCCGTGTCTTGAAGCGCTTGTGCATCCAGTGGTACTGGTCGGGCATCTCGAGCACCCGCTCCTCGATGAACGCCATCATGCGCCGGGCGTCCTTGACCTCGTCGCCGCTCGGGAACTCGGTCCACGCCGGATAGAACTGCGCGACATAGCCGCCTTCCGGCAGCATGCGTGTCACGCAAGGCACCACGGCTGCCCCGGTCGTGCGTGCAATATACGACAGCCCGATGGCGGTCGCGGCCGGCACGCCGAAGAAGGGCACGAATGTCGTGCCCTTGCGCCCGAAGTCGAGATCGGGCAGGTAGTAAAACGGGATGCCGGCATTGATCCACCGCAGCACCCTGCGCAGCCCCTGCTGCCGGGAGACGACATTGGGGCTGAAACGCGTCCGGCCCTTGAAGAGCTGGCGGTCGACCACGGGGTCCTTCTGGTGCTGGTAGAGCGACGAGAGATCGCGGTCCATCGAGAGCCGGATGCCGGTCGCTTCGATGCCGGCGAAATGCGGGGCAAGAAGGATGACGCGCGACCCAGCGCTGTCGAGATGCTCGAGGCCTTCGAGACGCACCATGCTCCTGAGGCGCGCGTCCGAAGCCCACCACAGCACTGCGCGATCGACGAAGCCGCGGCAGAAGGCGCGAAAAGCCGCGCGCGCCAGGCGCTCGCGCTCCGCCGCGCTCATTTGCGGGAAGCACTTCTCGAGGTTGATGCGCGTCACGCGCCGGCGCTCGGGGATGAGCCAATAGAGCACGGCGCCGATCGCGTTGCCGATGCCGGCGATGACGCGCAAGGGCAGGAAATGCACGAGCCACATGAGCGCGAGTACGACGCGGCTCATGAGCGCTGCGGCTTCGCGCCCGCGGGAATCTTGTAGCGGTTATAGCCCCAGAGGTACTGCTCGGGGCAGAGCGCGACGAGCTCTTCGAGCGCGCGGTTCAGGCGCCGCGTCGCGCTCTCGCCCGGCCGGGCGGGCGCGAACGGCTGCACGAGGATCGAGTAGCCGGCGCCGCGCGGCAGGCGCCTGGCAAAGGCAAGGAAGCAGGCGACGTTATCGCGCGAGGCGAGCTTCGCTGCGAGCGTCATGGTGTACGCGGGCCGGCCGAAGTAGTCGGCCCATTCGCCTTCGCCGACGCCGGGTACCTGGTCAGGCAGGAAGCCGACCGCTTCGCCACGCTCGAGCGCTTTGAACACTTCGCGCACGCCGCGCTTGTCTGCCGAGACCAGCCGCACGTTCGCTCGCTCGCGGCCGGCGCGCATCAGCGGCTCGAGCCATGCGACCTTCGGCCTACGGTAGAGGACCGTGATCGGCATGCGGCTCGCCGCGTACTGTGCGGCCACCTCGAAGGCACCCATGTGCGGCGTGAGGAAGAGGACTCCCTTGCCCGCGCGCTGCGCCGCGAGCACCGCGTCCTCGCCCTGCATTTCCTTGACCAGCGCCACCACGCGCTCGCGCGGCCGGAACCAGAGCGCCGGGACCTCCATGACGAGCTGGCCGGCCGCGGCGATCGCCCGCCGGCGCACGCGCGCGTCGTCATAGCGCGCGGTGGCCAGGTTCTCGCGCAGGTGCCGCCGGTACGTGGGCGACATCCCATAGATGACCCACCCGAGGACGCTTCCCAATCGATGCAGCGCCCCGAGCGGCAGATGCGCCAAGCAGCGCAGCACGAGCGACGGGAAGAAAGGCGGATTTGGTATGCTTGCGGCCTTCTCCAAGGGGCGAGCGAAGAGCAATGAGCGACTTTCTTTTCACTTCCGAATCGGTGTCCGAAGGCCATCCGGACAAGGTCGCCGACCAGATTTCCGATGCGGTGCTCGATGCGATTCTAAAGCAGGACAAGACTTCGCGCGTCGCGGCGGAAACGCTGGTGAAAGACAACCTCGTCGTGCTCGCCGGCGAGATCACCACCCATGCGCGGGTCAACTACGACGCAGTGGCCCGCAACACCATCAAGCGCATCGGCTATATCGATCCGGCGATCGGCTTCGACGCCTCGACCTGCACCGTCCTCGTCGCCTACGGCCAGCAGTCGCCCGACATCGCGCGCGGCGTCGACAAGAGCGTGGACCTCGACCAGGGCGCGGGCGACCAGGGCCTGATGTTCGGCTACGCCTGCGACGAGACGCCGAGCCTCATGCCGCTGCCGATCTTCCTGTCGCATCGCCTGGTCGAGCGCCAGGCGGAGCTGCGCCGCAGCGGCCGGCTGGCCTGGCTGCGCCCCGACGCCAAGTCGCAGGTGACGATCCGCTACGTGAACGGCAGGCCCGAGTCGATCGACACCGTGGTGCTCTCGACCCAGCATGCGCCGGGCATCGAGCACAAGAGGCTTTCCGAGTCCGTGATCGAGGAAGTGATCAAGCCGGTTCTGCCGAAGTCGATGATGAAGGGCAAGGTCAACTTTCTCGTGAACCCGACCGGCGCTTTCGAGATCGGCGGCCCGAAGGGCGACTGCGGCGTCACCGGCCGCAAGATCATCGTCGACACCTACGGCGGCGCGGCGCCGCATGGCGGTGGTGCCTTTTCGGGCAAGGACCCGTCCAAGGTGGACCGCTCCGCGGCATACGCGGCCCGCTATGTGGCGAAGAACATCGTCGCCGCCGGGCTCGCGTCCAAGTGCCTGGTGCAGGTGTCCTACGCCATCGGCGTCGCGCGCCCGACGAGCGTCATGGTGACCACGCAGGGCACGGGCAAGATGTCCGACGATGCGCTCTCGGCGCTCGTGACCAGGCACTTCGACCTCAGGCCGCGCGGCATCATCCAGATGCTCGATCTGCTGCGCCCGATCTACGAGAAGACCGCGGCGTACGGCCACTTCGGCCGCGAGGAGGCCGAGTTCACCTGGGAGGCCACCGACAAGGCCCTCGCGCTGAAGCAAGCGGCTTAGTTTTACCCGTAGGAGGAACCATGAAGCCCCCATTCCGTGCCGACCATGTCGGCAGCCTGCTGCGTCCCCAGGACCTGCACGAAGCGCGCGCCAGGAACCGGCGCGGCGAGCTCTCGGACGCCGAGCTCAAGAAAACCCAGGACAAGGATATCCGCGACGTCGTCAAGCTGCAGGAGGACCTCGGCCTGCAAGCGATCACCGACGGCGAGTTCCGCCGCGACTGGTGGCACATCGACTTCATCCACGGCTTCGACGGCGTCGATCTCACCATCAACAAGCAACACACTTTCCACGCGAGCGACGAGCAGCCGCCGATGTTCAAGCTCACGGGCAAGGTGCGGCGCACCAGGCCGTCGATGCTCGAGCACTTCAAGTTCCTGAAGTCAGTGGTCGCCAAGGGCACGCCGAAGTTCACCATGCCATCGCCCGCGATGCTGCATGCGCGCAGCGACCGGGAAGCGTTGAAGAAGGTCTACCGCGATCTGGACGAGTTCTGGGCCGACACCACGAAGGCCTACCGCGAGGAGATCGCGGACCTCTACAAGGCCGGCTGCCGCTATCTGCAGATCGACGACACGACGATCGCGATGTGGGGCGATCCGAAGGTGCAGGATAATTTCCGCAAGCTCGGCGACGAGCCGAAGAAGGACGCCGAGATGTACGCGCGAGCGGTCAACGAGGCGATCCGCGACGTGCCGGACGACATGACGGTGTGCATCCACACCTGCCGTGGCAACTTCAAGAGCACCTGGCTCGCGAGCGGCGCCTACGCCGACTTCGTCGCCGAGGGCGTGTTCACCGGGCTCGAGGTCGACGGCTTTTTCCTCGAGTACGACACCGAGCGCGCCGGCGGCTTCGAGCCGCTGCGCTTCGTGCCGAAAAACAAGAAAGTCGTGCTCGGCCTGGTGAGCTCGAAGCTCCCCGAGCTGGAAGCGAAGGACCATCTCAAGCGCCGCATCGACGAGGCGGCGAAGTACGTGCCGCTCGAGAACATGTGCCTCTCGCCGCAATGCGGCTTCTCGAGCACGCACCACGGCAACAATCTCACCGTCGAGCAGGAGAAGGCGAAGCTCAAGCTCTGCATCGACGTCGCGCGCGAGGTATGGGGCAGCAGCTAACCGGGCCGATCAAGGACACCACGGTCTTCGACCTGCGGCTCGCGCGCCGCGGCCAGCGGCTGAACCGGATGTGCGCGGCGCTCTGTTCCCCGCAGGGGCGCGATGCATTCAAGCGCGACGAGGAGGCTTTCATGTCGCGCTACGGGCTCACTGACGCCGAGCGCGAGCTCGTCCGCCGGCGCGATTTCCAGGGGCTGATCGAAGCCGGCACGAACATCTACTTCCTGCTGAAGATCGGCTCGGCGAGAGCTACGACGAGTTCCTCGCCACGCGCAACATCCGCGGCGC
>WNFR01031447.1_pt1 | contig 13889 bp, 8 predicted proteins | sample 5400221 | NCBI WGS metagenome assembly WNFR01 (sample SAMN13153357, study PRJNA577476) | soil metagenome | isolation source: 40 cm soil under Madrone tree | place: USA:California | collected 2016-06-14 | reverse complement strand
GCCACATCGATCCCGAAATTCAGAAGGTACAAACAAACGTGAAGTACGCGATGCCGCCACACCTCTTTCGTAATCTCGGGAAGGGAAAATTCGAGGAAGTGACGAGCGCGATGGGATCCGCATTCATCGTTCCCCGCGTCGGCCGCGGCGCCGCTTATGCGGACATCAATAATGACGGCCGCCTCGATTTGCTGCTCGCCACAAATGGCGGCCCTGTCTATCTATTCCGCAACGAAGCGGAAGCCGCCGCTGCGGCAAATCGCAGCTTGCGAATCAAGCTCGTGGGAACAAAATCCAACAGGGATGGAATCGGCGCGGTCGCGCGAGTTACGTCCGGCGGGGACACGCAAACGCAAATGCTGCGCAGCGGCTCGAGTTATCTTTCCTCCAGCGAACTCGTCCTAACCTTCGGTCTCGGTCAGCACGAAAAAGCCGATAGCATTGAGATCCGCTGGCCCAGCGGCCAAGTCGATCACCTAGCGGGCGTATCAACGGGACAGACCATCATCGTAACCGAGGGGAATGGACAAACGTCTTCCCGGGCCTACGCAAAATAAGCTCGCTAGGCAGTTGCTGGTTCTTGAGCCCGAGCCGAGTGTCCTCTGTACAGATAGTAGTGAATCGCTGGCGTAAAGATTAGTGACAACACCATAGAGCTAAGCTGAATCGCTGGCGTAAAGATTAGTGACAACACCATAGAGCTAAGCAGACCGCCGACGACGGCAATCGCGAGCGGCTGCAGCATTTGCGAGCCCTTCCCGATGGCAAACGCAAGCGGCAGCATTCCGGCAATCGTTGCGAGCGCAGTCATCGCAATTGGCCGCAACCTCCGGCGCCCAGCCTGAATCATCGCCTCTTCCGCGGAAAGCCCAATATCACGGAACCTATGCTCGGCATCCAGCAGCAAAATTCCATTCTTCGCCACGATGCCGATGACCATGATCATGCCCATGAACGAGGCAACGTTGAAGCTCATCCTCGTCACGAGCAACGCCACAAAACCGCCGAAGGTAGAAAGCAATGCCGAAGCCAGGATTGCCGTCGGCGCCGAGAAAGTCCGAAACTCAAACAGTAGCACCGCAAACAAAAGCACCAACGCAAGGAACAAAACGATGAGCAAATCGTGAAACGACTTCTGCTGCTCCTGGTAGAGGCCCCCATATTCCACGCGGATAGATGACGGAAGATGTAGGTCCCTAACCGCTTTTTGCACAGCGGCGATGCCGGAGCCCAGGCCCACGCCTTCGAACCGGCCCGTCACTTGCACCAAACGCTGCAGGTTCTCGCGCCGAATCTCAGTCTCACCAGGGTCCGTGGCCACCGTCGCCAAAGAGCCGAGTGTAGCGGTCCGCCCGCTCGCGCTATTAAGCAGCGTATTGCTCATCTGATCCAGCGAAGTACGGCTCTGATCGGGGAACCGCACGCGAATCGTGTAAGAACGGTCGTTCAGAATCACAGGTGTAGCAGCCGGCTCGCCTTCCAATACTGCCGTCGCATCTATTGCCACTTCCTCGGGAGCAAATCCGGCCCGCGCCGCTACCATCGGGTTCACCTGATATGTAACGGACGGCCCACTCACGGTATTCTCGATGCCATTCAGCACATCCACGACCCCTTTGATTTTGCTGATCGCCTCGGCAACTTTGGGAGCGGTGTCGTTCAAAAGTTTGCCGTCCTGAGCAAACAACTTAATCACAATAGGCTCCGGCTGGCTCGTCAGGTCGCCGATCATATCTTGCAGAAGCTGAATGAACTCCACCTTCGTGGCCGGCTCGCTCTCTTCAATTTGCGAGCGCACATCCGCCATTACTTCCTCGATGCCGCGATCCCGGTCGCTTTTCAGCTTCACGGTAAAGTCGCCGTTATTCGCCTCAGTAACTGCGGCCGGGCCCAACTGCAAGCCGGTACGGCGTGACGTGTTCTCCACCTCTTTGGTGTTGCGCAGAATATCTTCAATGCGCAAGAGGATACGATTCGATTCTGCCAGCGAACTTCCTGGGGGCGTGAAGTAATCCAGAATGAACCCACCTTCATCCATTCCCGGCAGCAAATCCGTTTCGAGAAATTTGTAGCATACGAAAGAAAGAACCACGATCGCCGCCGACCCGGCAATCAGCGTCCAAGGCTGCCGCAATGCCGCTCGCATCACTCGACTGTAGAACTCCACTATGCGCCCGAAAAAACCGGAGAGGTGTGCTTCCTCCGCGGCCAGCAACGCCGCCATATCCGGTCCCTCGGACTCGGACGAACCACCGGCAGCGGGCGCCGTCTCCTTCCGGCGGACAAGATACTGGCTGAGCGCCGGCGTCCACGACAGTGCCAGAATAAGTGACGTGAACAGCGAAACTGTCATCGTTATCGCCAAAGCGCGAAAGAAACTCCCGGTAACACCGGTGATCGAAATCAGTGGAAGAAAGACGACGATTGGAGTAATCGTCGAACCGATCAACGGCATCGTGAGTTCATGTAAGGCGCTCTGGATAGCCTGCAATCGTCTTTGCCCCGCGTCGCGGTGCAACACGATATTTTCAAGGACGACGATAGCGTCATCGATCACCAGGCCAACCGCTGCCGCAAGTCCACCAAGGGTCATCAAATTGAAGCTTTGATTGGTCATCTTCAGGACGATGAACGTGATGAGCAGTGTGATGGGGATTACCAAGCCTGCAACCAGCGAGGTGCCCCAATCTCGCAAAAAAAGCACCAAAATAATGGAAGAGAGCACGATACCCAGCAGCACGGCGTCCCGAACGCTGGAAATGGAGTCATGCACAATGGTCGACTGATCGTAGAACGGTTCGAGATGCACACCCGGCGGCAGCCCAGGCGTCAGCTCTCGAATCAGCGCATGAACCTCGTTCGCGACATCCAGCGTATTGCTTTCCGGCTGACGATTCACATTCAGCAGCACGGCGGGCTTGCCGTTGGCCGTCACAATGGTATACGTGGGCGCAACGGATGAGGATATCTTGGCGATATCACCGAGACGTATGGGCACACCCGCAGTGGAGGTTTTGACCACGATTTGCCCGATCTGGTCCGGCGAGCGCACCTGCCCGCTAATCAGCCCGAGCACCAGCTGATGTTCGTGCTCAATCAGACCAGGCGAATCGATCAGATTGGTCTTCTTAATGGAATCGAGGATGTCTTGCACTGTGACGCCGGCAGAAAGAAGACGCGCCGGATCGGGCGTCACCAGAAACTCTGGAACGCGTCCGCCCTGCACAACCACCGACGCGACACCATTCAACCTGTTCATACGCGGCTTCAGATCGTATGTCGCAATCTCCCACAGTCTGTTTTGCGGAATCACGTCGGACGTGAGGCTGTAGCCGATGATCGGGAAGGCGGCAAACGATAGCCGGCGCGTCTCTATTTTTGCCGTCGGCGGCATCTCCGCTTGCATACGCGCCACGACCGCGTCCACGCGCTGCAATGTCAAAATCATGTCAGAATTCCAGTCGAAAAACAGATCAACTTCGGCCGACCCTCGGCTCGTAACCGACCTCACGCTCGTCAGCCCTGGCACGCTGTTCACAGCCTCTTCAATTGGCCGCGTGATAGTGACCAACATCTGATCGATGGGCATCACGCCATTGTCGACGCCAACGACAATTCGCGGGAAGTCCGTATTAGGAAAAACCGAAACTGGAATACTGAACGCGAGAAAACCGCCAATTAAAGCTAGAGTAATGGTAAGGAACAGAACGGGCCGCGACAGCCTATGAAACCAGGGGGCGCGTTCTTGCTTAGGCCGCGGCTCACCGCTCTTCAACTCGGATCGAGGCTCCATCTGCAGCTACTCCTTGCCGCTTCGCGCAGATTTTTCGTCACTAGCCGGACTGCCTTTTTTCTTTGCCTCGCTCTTTTTTCCTGCGGTGTCGTCACCGCCCTTCTTTTCATCGTCGGCCGCGTCACTGCTCGCCTTATCCTCGGCACCCGGCTTTTCGATCTTGATCTGGGTTCCATCCGGCAACGCATACCCGCCTTGCGTAATCACCGGATCTCCGGGATTGATCCCGGCCACTATCTGTGCCTCATCTCCGCTTCGAATACCCACCTGCACTTTTTTCTGATGAGCCTTCTCATCCGACCCAGCCAGCACAACGTATTCGGCGCCCTCCGTATTTTTGAAAACTGCTGCCGTCGGCACCACGATCGCATCCTTTGCGGTCTTCGCCGTCATTGAAACGGTGACTGTGATCCCCGGGCGCAACGCAGGATCAGGCTTGCGCGCCTCGACCCACACTTCGACGGTCGTGCTTCCGGGATCAAGCGCCGGGCTCACCAGACTTACGCGAGCCTTTACCGGCTCGTCCAGACCTGGAACCTTGATTTCCGCCGGATTGCCGACTCTCAGCGGCGCCGCTTCGGTCTGTGGGATATGTGATTTCGCAATCAGCCTACTCAAATTCATGACCGTCAGCAGGGGTTGATTCGCAGTCGCCAAGTCTCCTTCATACAGTGGACGATCCGTCACAACTCCATCGACTGGGCTCTTGATTAGCGAATAGCTGAGTTGCGCTGTCGCACTCCGATATTTCCCCTCTGCCGATTCCTTCGTTCCCTGCGCGGACTTCAATTGCGCCTCTTTTCCGAGACGCCGCATGTCGGCGAGCTGCCTCTCCGCTTGCTCATACTGGCTGCGGGCTTGCACGAGCGCCACTTCCGCCGCATCCACGTCGCGCCGCGCAATCGCGCCCTGCTGCAGCAGTTCTTTTCGGCTCTCGTAAATCTTCTGCTGCGCCTCATATGCGGTTTTGGCAGCCTGTGCGTCTAATTCCGCCTTTTGAATCTGCTGCGGCAAAGTCATTCCCACCGTCATTACGTAATTCGCTTGCGCTATGTCGTAATCGCCTTTGCTCGCCTCCGCGGAAGCCGACAGGTCTGCATTTTCCAACTCCGCCAGCAATTGCCCCTTTTTCACTCGCGTCCCACGCTGCACCCAAAACTTCTTAACGGTCGAAGTAATCTTTGGCGCCACCGTGGCCTGTTCCAGCGGGAACACCACTGCTTCCACCGTAACGATCTGCGCGATCTCTCCCCGTTGAGCTGGCGTGACCTCCACGCTCACCACCGGCTCCTTTTCCTTTTCTTGCCCGCCGCAGCCCACGGAGATCAGTAACACTCCTGCGATCGTGGCTAGCAGCATCGAGCGTTTACTTGCTTTAAATTCAAATTTCAGCGCTGTTTTCATGGAGTCGTCAACACTCCTGTCAAAGTCTGTAAATTCGCCAGAGCCACGCGATACCGCACGGCGCCATCCTGGTAAGCGGCATTTGCGATCGCAAACGTCGTCTGCGCATCCACAACTTCTAAAACCGTCGACTCCCCGTTTCGATAGCGAAGCGTTATCAATTTCTGGCTCTCCTCTGCCAATTGCGCAGATCGCGCGAGGCCTTCGAGCTCATTCAGCGCCGTGTCCGCCTCCGCGTAGAGCGATTGGATTTCCGCAAGCAATCTCCTCTGCGCTAATGAAAGTTCGCGCTTTGCCTGCTCCCGGCGCAACCCCGCTTGCTTTATGCGGCTTTGCGTTGTGCCCCAATTCCATACAGGAATATTCAGGGTCGCCACAATCGAAGAACCCAAGTTCGAAACCTTGCCGCGCGGAGTCATGGTATTCGCCGCGAAATGCGATGCATCAATCCCATAGAAATAGTCGATCGATAGAGCTGGAAAGTACCCGACATCGTGACCGGCCTGCTGAACAGCCGCCAGTGCCGCGCGAACATCGGGATTGTCCCGCGCCGCTCTCTGCTGCACTTCCGCGAGCGTAGGCAGGGGAACGGGCTGGTGTAAGTCCTCGGCGAGCTCGAAATTGTCGTTAAAGTTAGGAAAGATCAGTACCGCCAGACTGAGCCGCGCGTTCAGGTAACCGAGTTGTGCTTCGCGAAGTTGCCGCTGGCGCTCCCGCGCTTGCAGTTCCGCCTTGATCACGTCGGAGTGTGCGACCTCGCCTCCGTTTTCGAGCTGCTGAGTAGTTTTCAGAAACCGATCACCCTCCTCAGCAAGCCTTCTCGATGTCTCCAGTTTCAGCTGCGCCGCCGATATCGCGTAATAATTCTGGACGACCGTAACCACCAGCCCTCGCGAGGCGATCTCTGCCTGCGCTTTCGCCACCGCGGCAGCAGCCCCCATCCGCCGAAAATTCGCAAACGCCGCCGCATCGAACACTTGGTGAACGTCCGCCTGGCTGAGGTACTCGTGCACTGCGTTATTCGCAATGAATAGGACCGGCGCTCCGATGAATGGCTCGCTGCCCAGAGGAACGCCTTTCGTATAGATCGCGGAATTGTCGTAGGTAACCGTCGGTAGTAGCGCGTTGCGCGCCTGCGTGCGGTCTTGGCGTACCAGCGCCGCAGTCGTCAGTGCCGCCTGAAATTGTGTGCTGTTTTTGCGCGCGCGATCCAGCGCATCTTGCAATGTCAAACGCAACGGCGCTGCAGCGGGGGCGCTTGCCGGCTGCGCGGTTTGCTGGGCTGGTTGCGTGGATGCCGGCTCAGGATTTGTCTCTTGCGCAACCGAAGGCAGCGCACAAAGCAAGAGTGAGAGCCCCGCTGCGGCACACGGCACCTTACAACTTCCAGTCATAACCTGTTGCTCCTGAGACTTCCGACCTGCTGAACCCACACGCGCAAATGAGATTCCTCCGGCCCTCGTAAGGACTGCACTCGGAAATGAGTGGCGGCCCGTCGAATCGCGAACATCGCACACGGCTGCGCAATGAATCAACGCTATCGTGGGTAAGATAAACTGGCGATTAACGCGTGAGCGGCGCGGCAGGTAGAGGCACGGAGACTTGCGCGGGCAACAGCGCGCTGAACGTGCTGCCGCTCGCATCGGAGTGAGCCAGGATCAAGCGCCCGTGATGCGCCTCAGCAATCCATCGCGCGATCGATAGTCCGAGTCCTGCGCCGCCGCCGTCGTTCTCCGACCGTGTCCGCGCTTTGTCCGCTCGAAAAAAACGTTCGAACACGCGTTGCTGTAGCTCCTCAGGGATGCCAGGACCGGAATCTCTTACGTTCAGCGCGTACTCACTGCCGGCGCGCTCGCACGAAACCGTGACGCGGCCTCCCGCAGGCGTGTACTTGATCGCGTTGTCCAGCAGATTCAGGATCATCCGCCGTAGCAGCGCTTCATCCGCCCGAATCGGCAATTCCTCCGGGACTTCGCAAGTGAGCGTAATCTGCTTCGCCGACGCCAATGAGCGCGCCGCATGTGTGCAATCCGCAACCAATTCGTCCAGGTAAAAATCGCCCGGCGACAGCGGGTACTGCCCCGCGTCAGCCCTCGTCAGCGTGAAGAGATCCTCGACGATCTGCGTCAGCCGCTGCGCCTCCGAGTGCAGCACGGCGAGCGACTCGCGATATTCCTCGGCCGGGCGTTCCGTGCGCGAGAGCGCCACTTCCGATTCACCACGCAAGATGGCTGCGGGTGTGCGCAGCTCATGCGACGCGTCGGACATAAATCGCCGCTGCCGCTCAAACGACTGGTCCACCCGCTCCAGCAGGTCGTTGAACGATGCCGCCAAGCGGCCCAGTTCGTCCCTGGCGTTTTGAATCGGTAGGCGCTCGTGCAAATTCTCGGCGCTGATCCGTCCTGCCTGGCTGCTCATAGCCACTACAGGAGCAAGACTCTTCCTGGCCAGGAAATACCCGCCCACGCTCGCCAAAAATATCGCAATCGGAATCACCCAGGCGAACGTCACCCGCACCTCCTCCAGCATCTCCCGTTGCGGATGGAGCGACTGCAGAATGACCAGCGTATACGTCTGGCCCTTCAGTGGAAATTTTCGAACGACCGCGCGATAACCGCTTCTGCCCCCCTTCATATTTTCAAACAATCGGTCGGCGCTGGCAGAATCCGCGAGCAGTTTTTGGAATGCCGTCGAGGAAAGCAAACCCGCGGGTAGCGGCTCGTTGGGCAGATCCTGCGACGAGGTCAGCATTCGCCCATTTGGGTCTAGCACCGCGAAAACATGATCGCGGTAGTGATGTTCAATGATTGCCTCTTGTGCCGCCTGCCGTGGAGCATCTGGGCCGTGATCATCCAAGACTTCAGCCCGCACTGTACTCAAGAACGCTTCGGAGAGTTCCGCCAAGTTGCTGTCTGTTCGCTGCAAGGTGCTGCGCCAAAAAATAAAATAAGTGATAAGCGAGAGCAGCACCAGAAAAAGCGCAAGCAAGCCCGTGTACCACAGCGTGAGCCGCACTCGCACAGAATCAAGCATGGCTCTTTCTCGTCGTAGAATTGCCTTTTCCGCGATTCTGCGTTGTGCTGTCCGCTTCCTGTTCGCCGGCCCCTGCCTCGCTCGCGAGGCCAAAAAAATAACCTGCCCCGCGCCGCGTGTGCAGCAGCGGCTTCCCTGCCCCCGAATCAATTTTTCGCCGCACTCGGTTCACGTAGACTTCGATCAGATTCGAGAATGGGTCGAAAGTTTCATCCCACACGTGCTCGGCAATTTCCGCGCGCCCCACAACGCGCCCAACATTACGAGCCAAAAACTCGATCAACGCGTACTCCTTCGTGGTAACCGGAATATTCCGCCCACCGCGCGCCACAGTTTGCGCGCCGGTGTCCAGCACGAGGTCCGCCACCGTGATTTGCGCCGGCCGCAACTCCCCGGAGCGTCGCAGCAGCGCGCGCAGCCGCGCCAGCAGCTCGCGAAATTCGAATGGTTTGGTCAGGTAATCATCCGCGCCATGATCCAGCCCGGCAATGCGGTCCTCCACCGCGTCGCGAGCCGTCAGCATTAGAATCGGCATGCGCTGCCCGGCGCGCCGCAGTTCCCGGCACACCTCAAATCCGTTGCGCCCCGGAATCATCACGTCCAGGATTACCAGGTCGTAAGAGTTGATAGCCGCTTCGTATAGCGCGTCATCGCCGTTCGCCGTTACGTCCACCGCGTACGCTTCCTCGCGCAGCCCTTTCGCCACAAATCGCGCAATACGTGGATCGTCCTCCACAAGCAGCAGCCGCATGGCAAACGCTCTTTTCTGCGCAAAACCGCCGACGCCCGATTCTACGCCAACTATATCCCCACCGCGAGAAAGCCCGTACCCAAAGGCCGACCGCAGGCATCAGACTCTTCGCCTGCTCGAGCAATTTATTTGCACCCCGCTCGCGCGGCTTGTCAGAATCACCGGCACCCATTATCTTTGGCGTTAGCACCTGCCGGGCGGGAGAATTGCCTTGGCTACCCCGGCGATACAACGGGAATCTTCGCAGGCCCGCCGAACCACCGTCATTCCTGTGCAAGACGCCCTGGGCACACCGCTTGGCCCTCCCTTCTCCTCTCCCCAAGAGCGCGCCCTCTGGCTCTGCTCGCAGCTCGAGTCCGCTAACATTCTGTTCTTCCCGCGGACTCCATTTGACATTTCACCAGACGATCGCGAATTCATCCTCAATCAAAAGCAAACCCGCCTCGCGTTTCATAAGAACATTGCCTATCGTCCTCACGAAGACCGCCTCACGGGCGTAACAAACGCGAGCGCGCCCGAGGCTGACCGGTTGCTTGCGATCCTGCGAAGCTATTCCGAGCGCGTGACCCAATTCGTGACGCAACTCCTGCCGCCCTACGCCGGGCGCTCGCGACGCGATTTTGCCAGCTTTCGCGCCATGGAAGAGCACGGTCGCTCCGCCCGCACGCGCGCGCGCAACGACCTGCCCCACGTAGATGCGTTCCCGACTCGTCCGACCAATGGCGGCCGCATTCTTCGTGTTTTCACCAATCTCAATCCCACGCACAACCGCGTTTGGGTCACCTCGGAACCCTTTCATGTCTTGGCGGCGCGTTTTGCCAGGCAAGTAGGAATCCCACGCAGGCGGCGCAACGGCGTCCTTTCGGGCATTCTTCGCGCGATAGACTGGCCCGGCGCAAACCGCTCGGAGTACGACCGCTTCATGCACCGCTTCCACAATTTCCTCAAGGAAAGCGCGCGTTTTCAGGCGGAGTGTCCCAAGCAGCGTTGGGAGTTTCCCCCGGACTCCACTTGGCTCGTTTTCACCGATATGGTCAGCCACGCCGTGCTTGAAGGCCAGTTCGCGCTCGAGCAGACTTTCATAGTTTCCCGAGAAGCCATGGTCCTGCCGCAGCAGGCTCCGATTTCCATTCTCGAAAAAATGGCAGGTCACCCGCTTGCGTAAGTACCAACTCCACCTTGCCGCCAAAGCCGTCCATCCCTGCTAACTTGCTGCTAAGGCTTTCTGACAGGCAAGCCAAAAGGTCCCAAAAAAGTTCTAGGCAAATCGCTGTAGGTTGTGCTACACTGCGTTTGCGTTTGTTGCTCTTGTTTTTTTACGCCCAAAGACGGCCCGTAACTCTGTTGAGGGGTTCGGAGTCGAGGCATCAGATAGCTCATTATAGAGTCAGGTCCCAACCCGGCCGGACTCAAAGCATGATCGCATCGCGGTCATCAGAAAAGAGTAGAAGCAGTGAGTAAAGAACAAGGTACAGTGAAGTGGTTCAACGCCAGCAAGGGCTTTGGATTCATCCAGCGCCAGAGTGGAGAGGACGTTTTCGTCCACTTCTCCGCGATCGTGGCTGATGGCTACAAGTCGTTGAATGATGGCCAAGCGGTTGAATTCGAAGTGACCAAGGGCCCCAAGGGCCTGCAGGCCTCGAACGTCCAACCCCTCTAAGTAGGCGTGATCCCGGTTCGCCGGGGTCACTACTTCACACACAAATTCCGGGCGGCACGCGCAAGCGTCCCGCCCGTTTTTGTTTCTACTCACGCCGTTCTCTCATTCCGTAGCGCCACGACCCTGCTGACCCGCCGATTTGGAGCGCCCGTTTTCCGAAGCGGCCTGCCATCACCTGAACTTGTCTCACAATGGGTGGGTCGCGTCCTCGTCTCTCGCCTAAGGCAAAAACCCGATAGCCGCATCGCCGCCCCCTTGTACAGTTGGTGCGGGCGTCCTTCGGAGACGGCGGGAACGCTTCAAGCAGTCATCCACGCTCACGCCGTGAATCACGATCCTGCGGGATTCCCTAACTAGGCAAGACTCCTTAGGCCAAAAGAAATGGTTCCGGGCTGAAAAGCCGTTCCAGCGGCAAAGGGGAAGCGTGCCATGCTACTGCTCCTCCCGGTTCTCGCCTTCATCATTTTCTTTCTCATTCTGCGCAACCAAGGTCTCGATTGGCGCCGCGCTGCGCTCGCCGCTGCCATTTTCTGCGGAACTTGCGTGGTCGCGACAACCGAAATCGCAAGCGCCGCAAACTTAGTCGCACCCGCCGTCGTCGCGATCTTTTGGTCGCTGATCTGTCTCGCCGCCCTCGTCTATTTCGGACTTGCGAAGCGCGGGGTTTTCCCGTCTCCGCAATCTCCCGGCACGCAACGCGAACGCCTGGACCGCGCCACTCAATGGCTCTTGGCCGGGGCCGGCGTGGTCGTCCTGCTGGTCGGCATCACGGCTGTCGTCGCCGCGGCCGACACATGGGATGCCATGGAGTATCACCTGCCCCGAATCGTCATGTGGATGAGCAACCACAACGTCCGATTCTTCCCCACACCGGACTATTGCCAGCTCATCTATGGACCCTGGTCCGAATACGCCATGATGCACACGGAACTGCTCTGGGGCAGCGATCGCTTCGTCAATGTCGTCGAATGGCTCAGCCTCCTTGGTTCGCTGCTCGCAGCCTCTTTGATCGCAGAAAAACTAGGTGCCGGTCCTCGCGGCCAGGCCCTCGCGGCTGTAGCCTGCGCCACAATTCCAGAAGGAGTTTTGGAAGCCTCGGGTCCCATGAACACGTACGTCGTTTCCTTTTGGATAGCCGCCACCGTCCTCTTCCTGATGGACTCGAACGACGAGCCCAGTTGGTTCAACACGGTTTGCGTTGGACTTGCCGCCGGCTTAGCGGTCTGTACCAAGGGCACCGCATACGTGCTACTCCCCTTCCTGGTCCTGGCGTGTTGGTTGATGGGCACCATGCGAACGCGAATCCTCTTCCTGAAGCGCAGCGCCCTGTTATTGCTTTTAATTTTCGCTCTCAACGCGCCGCAGTATCTCCGTTCCTACGAGTTCAGCGGCTCACCGCTTGGCTTGCCCCTGCCGGTCAAATACCCGCGAACCGAACTTGTAATGGATCACATCACAGCCCGCGGCGCCGCAGCCAATCTTCTGCGCAATATTTCGCTTCATCTGTGCACACCGAGCAGAAGCCTGAATTCTCATACCGAAAACCTCGCCCGCCGTGCCATACGCTTTCTCGGCGTCAGCCCGGACGAGCCCAGTCAAACCTGGATTGGCCTGCCATTTCACATGAATCATTTCAGTTCCAACGAGATTATCGCTGGCAACCCGCTTCATTTGATTTTGCTGCTGGCCTCCGTCGGATTTCTTCTCTGGAGGCCGAAGGAAGGCGTCCGCCGCCGCTGGGCTTTGCTTTACGCCGCCGGTATCGTTACGTCATTCCTGTTTTTTTGCGCTCTGCTGCGTTGGCAAATGTGGTCCAGCCGCTATCATTTACCGCTGTTTGTCCTCGCCGCCGCTCTCATCGGGCTCGCGCTGGAGCAGTACTTTCCCCGCCCGCTCGCAAATACCGCCGCCATCATCCTGCTTCTCTTCGGTGCATTCTTCGCCCTTACCAATCGTTCGCGCTCCCTGATTCCCTGGAGCCGCGTCGATGACGTATATCATTCGCGAGCCGAGCAGTATTTCGCCAACGAGCACCAATCCATCGCTCCCGCGAACATTGCCGCGGCGCAATTCGTGAACCATCTCGATTGCCGCAACATCGGAATCGACAGTTACGTTCCCGACCCGGAAATTAAAGACGGTCCCCCCTCTTTCTTTGTCTATCCTGTTCTTGCGCTGATTCATGCCGACGGCAGAACTCGATCAGTCTCGTACACCGGCGTCGCTAATCTCTCAAGCCGTTATCAAACCCAGCAGGTTCATCCAGCTCCCTGCGCCATCATCTGTCTGGATTGCGCGAACCACCCCGAAAAATGGAGCGAATACGGCGCTATCGGCAGCCCGTCAGTATTTGGCAACATTGTGATCTTTAGTCGCGCTAATGAAGCTCCACGTGCCTCTGCTGGACCGCTCTTCGCGTCGCCTCCAGCGTAAATGTCAGCGTCTCCCTCGGTATGCTCGTCACAAACGGCCCAATCAGCCATCCCAAACCCACCGGAATATCTCGCGTCAACGAAACCACCTCGCTCTGCACGTAGACTCCGCCGTCGCGCTCGTCCATCCGCCACCACGTTTCCATCCGCCACAAAAAACCGCCGTCCTCGCCGGCACGCTTCTCACGCTCATTGGCCTTTCCCGGGTTTTCCACTTCAGCGATGTGCACCGCCGAGCTGCGGCTATGCTCTCGCGTGTCCGAATCGTGAAAATAGCGCACATCATGCTGCGTGTTCAGCACTACGGTAATCACTTTGTGCCGCCGAAAGCGCAGGAACACTACAAAATGGTCATCATCGTGCCGTTGGAGTTTAGAGCGCTCCACGTCCGGCGCATAATACTGCGCCTGATGATCGTAATCTTGCAGCGCTCGCAGCACGTCCTGCAGCGTGGCCCCTGGGATAAACACCGCGCCAGCCCAGTGATGGATCATCCCGCCGGGGCAGCGGATCTTCTGTCCGCCGTCGCGCGTTTCCAATCTCTGCACTTTCACTTCGCCGCGCCTCAGCTCCTCGTAAGCCTGCCCTCGATCGCTTTCCGGCAACGCGTCGATCCACAGTAGATTCGTCCCGCGCCGCAACTCTTCATTGCTGCGTGCGTCGGTTAGCCTCACATAATCATCGAAAGCCGCCACCGTTTCCGGCCGCAAGTTTACCCCGCCTGCTCCGGTGGCCTCCTGTGACGATAACCCGAGCGCGAACGCCAGCGCGACACCAAGCGGAAGCACTCCAGCCAAGCTGCCGCCCGCCGCGCAC
>WNFR01007374.1_pt1 | contig 13890 bp, 14 predicted proteins | sample 5400221 | NCBI WGS metagenome assembly WNFR01 (sample SAMN13153357, study PRJNA577476) | soil metagenome | isolation source: 40 cm soil under Madrone tree | place: USA:California | collected 2016-06-14 | reverse complement strand
CACCGCCACGAGCAATCGCAAAGCGAATTGGCGCGCCTTGGCCTGGACCTGACCGTTTGCCAGGGCGAATTGGCGCGCGTCCGCCGCGAAATCGAATCCGTACAGCAGCGCGCGGCGCAGGCAAAGCTGCAGCACGAAGCGGCGGCAAAATCGCGCACCGAAGCGGAAGCGGAAAGTGCCCGGCTCACCGCGGAAGTGGCGCAGTTGCGCGGCGCCGTGCAGGCCGAGCAAGACGAACTCTCCGCTGCAAAGGCTGAATTCGCGGCAATGCACGAGCGGCTGGGTCTGGCCGAAGCCATGGCCAAGCGCCTGGAAGAAGAGCGCGTGGACCTCGAACGCCGCGAATTGGCGCTCCGCCAGCAGGAAGAGTCGATCAGCGAAGAGACCGCGACGATGGCGCGCCAATCCGAGGAACTTACACAGCAACTGAGCGTCCTGCGCGCCGAAAAAATCCGCCTTGAAGAGAAACAGAAGGAACTCGAGCTGGAATGGGATGCTGGCCGCACCCGCGTCACCCAGGCCGAAGATCACCTCCGCATGGCGCGACAGACCCTGCAGGAAATGCGCGACGCGCGCGGTAAGTTCGAAATTGAAAAAGCGCGCAACGATTCCGATCGTGCCCACTTGCGTGAGACCTGCCTCGCCGAAGTCAACGCCCAACCGGAGGACCTGATCGCCTCCGAAACCGCTTTCATGTCGGGTGAAGAACTTGCCATCGCCGAAGCAAACTACCGCGAGATGAAACAGAAAATCGAAAACATGGGCGCGGTCAACATGATGGCGCTCGAAGAGTACAACGAGTGCGAGCAGCGCTTTGGCTTCCTGACCCGTGAGCGCGACGACCTGCTGCAATCCATCACCGATACGCAGCAAGCCATTAAGGAACTCGACCTCATTACCAAGGACCGCTTCGAACAGGCGTTCGCGGCCATCAACACCAACTTCACCACGGCCTTTCACACCATTTTCGGCGGCGGCACGGCGGAAATGCGCCTCACCGAAGTGGACAGTTCCGGCGACGCCGGCATTGATATCGTCGCCTCGCCTCCTGGCAAGCGCCTGCAGAACGTGCTGCTGCTTTCCGGCGGTGAGAAAGCCATGACTGCCCTTGCGCTGCTGATCGCTATCTTCAAATATCAGCCGAGCCCGTTCTGTATTCTCGACGAAGTCGACGCGCCCCTCGACGAAGCGAATGTGGGCCGCTTCACGAAGCTCATTGCCGACATGAGCGCGCAAACTCAGTTCATCGTCGTCACGCACAACCGCAAAACGATGGAGACCGGCAGCGTCCTCTACGGCGTAACCATGCAGGAACCCGGCGTTTCGAAACTCGTCAGCGTCCGATGGGAAGGCGATGCCGAGCCCACGCCCAAACGCAGAGCCGCAACCGCCGCCTAACAAAAATAAAATTTCCCTGCGGGGCGAAAATTCTTTCGCCCCATTTTTTCGTTCATTAAAAGAAACAATGGTGGCCACAAGGTTTTCTTCGCCCGAATTGTTCTCAGGTCGCATTGACATCGGCGAGCGGTGGGATAGAATGCTGAACACTTTGTCAGGGGCACCACTGTCGTGAACGCGAGTCCTGCACCAAAAGTCATTCGAGAGACAAATTTTCCGGGCATCGCGCCGCTGGCGCGCGGCAAGGTGCGCGATATCTATGATTTGGGCGACCGCCTGCTTATCGTGGCTACGGATCGCCTCTCTGCCTTCGACGTCGTCATGCCCACGCCTATACCCGACAAGGGACGCGTCCTGACGCAACTCTCGCTTTTCTGGTTCGATCTCCTGAAAGATATCCTCCCCAATCACGTTTTGAGCGCCACGGAATTCCCTGCCCCGTTTGACCATTTCCGGGATGAATTGGCCGGCCGCTCGATGGTGGTGAGAAAAACGAGCCCTCTCCCGATCGAATGTGTGGCGCGCGGCTACCTTTCCGGCTCCGGTTGGAAGGAGTATCAGGCCACCGGAACTGTCTGTGGCATTCCGCTTCCCTCCGGCTTGCAGGAGTCCGACAAATTGCCGGAAGTGATCTTCACCCCGGCCACCAAAGCCGCCACGGGCCACGATGAAAATATTCCCTTTGTCCGCGCCGCCGAGCTGCTCGGAGGAGATCTGGCGGAAAAGGTCCGCGACACCACACTGAAAATTTACCGCCGCGCGGCAGCCTATGCCGAACCCCGGGGAATTCTTCTGGCGGACACCAAGTTTGAATTTGGGCTGTTGGACGGCGAAATGATCTGGATTGACGAAGCGCTGACGCCCGACTCCTCGCGCTTCTGGCCAGCCGCCGAATACAAGCCCGGCGGCCCCCAGCCTTCTTTCGACAAGCAATTTGTGCGCGACTATCTCGAACGGATCCGGTGGCCGAAGACGCCGCCAGGACCTACCCTGTCCCCCGATGTAGTCGCGGCAACGCGCGCCAAGTACCGGGAAGCCTATCGCATCCTGGTCGGGCGCGAGTTGGACGCGTAAGCCGGCCCCCTAAGAAAATTCGCAGACGCGGAGAGTGCGGACGTGAGAGATCAACTGGAAGGCCTTGTGGGACAGATGGTGGAGCGCGGAATTTTGTTCGATGAAGCCGTCGGTGAATTCGAAAAACGATTCATCAAACGAGTTCTGGAGCGAACCAACGGCAATCAATGCCGGGCTGCTGAACTCCTTGGAATTCACCGCAATACCTTGAGCAGAAAGATGACGGAGTACAAGCTGGATCATCGATTTGGCGCAAAGGTTGAGATCGTAAAAGCGGCAGCTTCGCGTGCCGCACTCCAAAATAGGAACGGCCCCGAATTCATCATTCGGGGCCGTTGCGTATTTTCCGTGAAGATTAATTTCCAGGTTTCTTGGGTGCCGGCTTCCTGGCCGCCGGCTTTTTCGCGGGACCCGCCTTCGGCAAATCTTCCGCATTCACCTTGGCCTTGTCCCAGTGCAGCATAAACGCCGGATCCGGATCGTAGGATTCCAAAGTGCCCGTGAAACGGACCGGGTTGCCCTTCTCCAGCTTCGCGGCTTCGGGTTGATCGGCTTTCTTGATGATCACGTCCATGTTCGGCGTGGTCGCCGCTTCGAACTCCGCGTCGCTGGTGACGAAAGTCGTCTTGAGTTCGATTGTGTCCGTCGCCGTGGTAATTTCCAGCAGCTTGCCGGGTACGTCGGGGAATTCCAGGCCGCAAGCCGCGGTCCACGTAACCTTCGCCTTGTCGCCGCCCGCTTTCAAGTCGGTAACGACGGTGGCAATGGTCATGTCCTTGCGTGCCGCGTCGAGTTCGGCAGCGGTGAAGAGTTTGTAGCTTGCGGGGCGATCCACGGAGTTTGGCGCGAGTTGCAGGAGTTCGTTCATCTCGGCGTCGGTCAGCGTGTCGCAAACCGTCCCGCCCTGGTAAACCGCGATTACCTTGCGGATATAACTCTTCACCGACTTCGACTGCTGCTCAGTAGCGCTCTTGGAAGTAGCCGCGCGCGCAAAGTACCAAATCGCATCAAGTTGCTGCGGGGGAGTCACGGCCATGTACGCCTGGCCCAGCTTGTAATTGGAGACCAGATCATCTGGCGCGAGGGCCAGCACCGCTTTGTAGGACTCAATGGCGCCAGCATAATCCTTCGCAGCCATCCCTGCCGTCGCCGCGGTGCCGTTGAACACGATCAGCGACTGCTTTTTTTCCGCGGCAAACTTGGCATCGTCCTCGCCGTCCGGCTTCGGAAGCTGGTCGAGAATCTTCAATCCGGCCAGGGCAGCGGCGCGCGCGGCCTTGGCGGTTTCCGCATCGGGATTTTGAATCGCGTTGAAGGAATAAGCGCGATAATAATGGGCGTCGTAACGTTCGGCCGGGCTCAGCTTGTCGCCCATCGCAAGCATCTTGTCCGCGTATTCGATGGCCTTCGGATAAATCTTTTGCCCGTAGTAATTCTTATAGTAGAGAGGGTAGATGTAGTTCAGGAGCGCGGAGCTCGGATATTTGGCGACAAAATCGTCGAGTAGCTTGATCTGGGCGGCGGGATTTTTTTCAGCGTTGGCGGCCTGAAAGGAGTTGTACTCCGCCATCGTATACTTGGGCTGGGCGCCGCCCGCTGCCGCGGCATCCTGGGCCGGGGCAGATGGAGTACAGCTCAGGCTCAGCACCGCAAGAAGCAGAAAGCTTGCCATCCAACGAATTGCTCTCATTCCTTATCTCCTCGCACCATTCATGAAAGTAAAATTGCATAAATCGCCAGAGGCCATGCCGCTGGCGGTACTGCTGCCATACCCTGCGGACCAGAAGTGCTCAATCGGAAACGTTGGAATTATAGGTGCAGCCACTCTCCAACCGCAAGCCGGGATCTGAAATTTCAGAACCCGGAGGGCTAGCACCTTGCGCGGAGTAGACCGAAAAGCGCGACCCCGGCGCATCGCCGAGGCATTCTCATTGGGGTGGCATCCTAACGAGATAAGATGAGTTTCGCATAAAAAGAGTGGCTTCGGCGAGGAGGAATTCAAATGGCGAACATAAGCGCGGCAAATAGTGCAAATACGTTAGGAGATCCTTTGCACGGCGGGGTCTCTTTGATCACCGGCGGCAGCCGCGGCATCGGCAAGGCGATCGCCCGACGGTTGGCCGCGTTGGGAGCGGCAGTGGCCATTTGCGCCAGAGATGAAGAAAAATTAATATTCGCAACACGCGAATTGGAGGCTGCGGGTGCAAAAGTTTTCTCGCGGCGCGCGGACGCGACGAAGGAGGCGGAGATCCGTTCGTTCGTCGAAGCCACCGAAAAACATCTCGGCGGGATCACCATCCTGGTCAACAACGCTGGGACAGGCGGCGGAGGGTTCGGGGCCATCCAGGAAAAAAGCGAAGAGGAATGGGACCAGGTGATGAACACGAATTTGAAGAGCGTGTTTCTTGTGTCGCGCGCCGTGATTCCGGGAATGATCCAGCGCCTCGGAGGCGACATCATCAATATCAGCTCGCTCGCCGGCAAAAATACGTTCGCGGGCGGTGGAATTTATTGCGCGTCGAAATGGGGACTGCAGGGACTTTCCGGTTGCATGGCCGAAGACCTTCGGGCGCACGGAATCCGCGTGAGCGTGATTTGCCCGGGAAGCGTGGCAACGGATTTCAGAGGACGCGGACCAAAGGACCCCAGCAAGGTGCTGACGGCGGATGACGTGGCCCACGCGGTCGCCATGGTGGCCACCCAGGGCCCGCAAAGTTTCATCAGCGAAGTGCACATGCGGCCAGTAGCCAAACCGTAGGGAGCAGGTAAAGAGCAAGCCAGTTTCCCTCTTGACAATAGTCGTTTACACGACTATTATAGGGACATGAATTCACGAACCAAAGCTAACGGGCCAGGCGCAATCCCCCTCGAAGACCAGCTCTTCGTCGCCCTCCTCAAGGCCTCCGATTCCCTGGCCTCCCAAGCCGATCAATTAATAAAGGCCAACGGGTTGACCTCGGCCCAGTACAACGTCCTTCGTATTCTGCGCGGCGCGGGCCCGGAAGGCCTTCCCTGCAACACTATCGCCGAACGCATGATCTCCCGCGACCCAGACATGACTCGCCTGCTTGACCGCATGGAAAAGCGTGATGTGATCTCCCGCGAGCGCCAGAAAGAAGACCGGCGCGTCGTAAAGGCGCGAATCACCGATGAGGGCCTGAAGCTGCTCAAGAAAATGGATGCTCCCATCCGGGAGCTCCACAAGAGCCAGTTCGCACACATGACTTCCGCGCGTTTGAAAACTCTGATGGATCTTCTTACCGAAGTGGCGGCGCACGCACCGAAATAGCTGCTTGCGCATCCAATACTCAAAATCTCGGCAAGGGAATCAACCAAGTGAAAGACAAAGGAGAAGCAACAATGAACGGGCCATTTTCAAAAGTAGGAATACTGGCTGGGCTGGCGGCGGCACTCGCGCTGCCCGCAAGTGCCGGGACCACGACGTATCAGATCGACCCGCGGCACTCCAGCGCCGGTTTTGGCGTGACGCACCTGATGATTTCGACCGTGCGCGGCGAATTTCACGGAGTGACCGGAACGGTGGTTGTGGACGACACCGATGTTTCAAAATCCAGCGTGAACGTGACGATCGACGCCACCACCGTGGACACCCGCGAACCCGATCGCGACAAACACTTGAAGAGCGAGGCGTTCTTCGATGTCGCCAAGTATCCCACGATCACCTTTCAATCGACTAAGGTCGAGCGCGCCGCTGACGGCGGTCTCAAAGTCACCGGCGACCTGACCATCCGCGGCGTCACCAAGACCGCGGTCCTGACCGCAGCTCTTCCCAAGGCCCCCATCAAGGATCCCTGGGGCTTGCAGCGCACCGCCGTGTCCGCTGCCACAAAGATCAACCGGCAGGACTTCGGCGTGGCCTGGAACCAGAAGCTCGACAGCGGGGCCGTTGTTGTCGGCGATGATGTGAACGTCACGCTCGATGTGGAAATGATAATTCCCCCTCAGGCAAAGTAACTTCAAGTTTGGCAAGAAGTCGCGGGCGGCAAATTTGCCGCCCGTAGCTTCCTGGGGATCACCTGAACGAAAATGAGGAACCCATCATGCGCAAGCCCGCACCCACACAGCATCAGGTTCACGAGTTAATTCAGCAACGCTGGAGCCCGCGGGCATTTTCCCCGCAGCCTGTGCCGCCGGAAGCCCTGCGCAGCCTGTTCGAAGCCGCGCGCTGGGCGGCCTCCAGCAGCAACGAGCAACCCTGGGCTTTTCTCGTCACCACCGCCGATGACAAGGAAAATCACGAAAAAATGGTCAGCACCCTGGTGGAGTTCAACCAGGGCTGGGCGAAACACGCTCCGGTGCTGGCGATCGCCGTCTCTGAAATGGCCTTTGCCAAAACCGGCAAGCCCAACCGCAACGCCTTTTACGATACCGGCGCGGCGGTGGCCAATCTTTCCGCAGAAGCTACCTCTCGAGGCCTGTTCGTGCATCAAATGGCGGGGTTCGACCCTCACAAAGCAATCGAGCTTTTCGAAATCCCCACCGGGTGGGAGCCCATCTCGGCCTTCACGATCGGCTATCCGGGCAATCCGGAAACTTTGCCCGAGACGCTGCGCCATCGCGAACTGGCGCCGCGCGAGCGAAAGCCGCTGGACACGTTTGTCATGGGAGGGCATTGGGGAAAAGCGGCGTCCTTCCTCCAAAAGTAACCCGCATAAGTTAAACTTTGTTAGAGGCAACAACCCCGCATGCACAGCACGCTCGAATTCTTGGTGAACCACGGTTACCTGGTCCTCTTGATCTGGGTGTTTATGGAGCAGGCAGGTTTGCCACTGCCTTCCATCCCGTTGCTGTTGGCTTCTGGCGCCCTTGTTGGAATGCATCGGCTGAATTTTGGCGCCGCCCTCCTGCTCTGCATGATTGCCGCGGTTACCGCCGACACGATCTGGTATCAACTCGGCCGGACGAGAGGCATCAGGATTCTTCACTGGCTCTGCAGGATTTCGCTGGAGCCGGACTCTTGCGTGAGGCGCACGGAAGGCCTCTTTGAAAAACAAGGCGCGAAATCCCTGCTGATAGCCAAGTTCCTGCCCGGCCTGAACACCGTGGCCACGCCGCTTGCCGGAATCTTTCACATGAAGTTGCGCAGGTTTTTGGCCTTCGATGCGCTAGGCGCGATTCTTTGGGCGGGAACGTATCTGGGACTTGGATACATTTTCAGTAACCAGATTGAAATTATCGCGCTAAAAGCGCAGCAGTTGGGCGGTGGCCTGATGGTGCTGCTCGGAGCGGCCTTGGCATTTTATGTTAGCTACAAGTTCGTGGCGCGCCAGAAATTCCTGCGCCAATTGCGAATTTCCCGCATCAGCCCGAAAGAGTTGAAGGAAAAGCTCGACGCCGGCGAAGTCCTCACAATCGTGGATCTTCGGCACTCCGTGGACTTCGAGGCCGACCCCGAGACGATCCCCGGCGCCTTTCGCATGGACGCGAGCGAACTCCAGCAAACCGATGAGCGGCTGCCGCGCGACCGCGAAGTCATCCTCTACTGTACTTGACCAAACGAAGCCACCAGCGCCCGTGTGGCGCTTCTCCTCCGGAAAAAAGGCGTGATGCATATCCGGCCGCTCCAGGGCGGCTTGGATGCCTGGCGTGACCTCGGCTACCCCTTGCAGATTTTGTCGGTTGCCGCGGAGAACGAGCCCATCTCGAAAGCTTGAAACACGGAAGGGGACACGGAATGACCATCAAAGTTCAAGTAATCTTCTACAGCATGTACGGCCACGTCTACAAAATGGCGCAGGCCGTCGTCGAAGGCGCGAAGCAAGTGCCCGGCGCGGAAGTCTCGCTCTATCAGGTGCAGGAACTCATACCGGACGACGTACTGGAGAAATACGGGGCGAAAGCGGCAAAAGCCGCTTTTGCAAAGGTGCCGGTGGCGACTGTGGATCAATTGCCGGAAGCCCACGCGATCATTTTCGGCACCCCGACGCGCTTTGGAAACATGGCCGCGCAGATGAGAAATTTCCTGGACCAGACGGGGCAGCTGTGGCTCAAAGGCTCGTTGATCGGAAAAGTGGGCAGCGTATTTGCTTCCACGGCTACGCAGCACGGCGGGCAAGAAACCACAATCACGAGTTTCCATTCCACACTGCTGCATCACGGCATGGTCGTCGTCGGCGTCCCCTACAGCGAATCCGGGCTCATGCACATGGGCGACATTTCAGGAGGCACGCCATACGGCGCGACCACCCTGGCGGGGTCGGATGGCTCGCGGCAGCCCAGCGAAAATGAATTGAAGATCGCCCGCTATCAGGGAAAGCACGTCACCGAAATCGCCGGCAAGCTCTTCCGATAATTGGAAAGATTCCCGAGCTTCGAATCTCCATCTCGTGCGAACCAACCCCAACGCTGTCATTCTGAGACCATCCGACAAGAATGGGCGAAGAACCTCACCGTAGAGGCACAGCACAAATTTTAATTTTTTGTGGCGTTCCAGGGTGGGAGGGCCGGGCAAGCCCGGCCCCTACAAATGCAAATGCGCACTTGGACTACAAACGCGGCAACACGATCCCGCTCTGCGCCTGATACTTCCCCTTCTTGTCCTTGTAGCTGACTTCGCAATCCTCATCGCTCTCGAAAAACAGCACTTGGCACAATCCCTCATTCGCATAGATGCGGGCGGGCAGCGGGGTGGTGTTGCTGATCTCCAGCGTCACGAACCCTTCCCACTCCGGCTCAAATGGCGTCACGTTCACGATGATCCCGCAGCGCGCGTAGGTGGACTTTCCGAGGCAAATCGTCAGCACGTTCCTCGGGATCCGAAAATATTCGATCGAGCGGGCCAGCGCGAACGAGTTCGGCGGCACCAGGCAAACGTCGCCCTTGAATTCCACCAGCGAGCGCGGATCAAAATTCTTCGGGTCCACGATGGTAGAATTGACGTTGGTGAAGATGCGGAATTCGTCGGCCACCCGGATGTCGTATCCGTACGAGGACACGCCGTAGCTGATCACTCCTTCCCGAACCTGGCGGTCGGTGAACGGTTCGATCATCTTGTGTTCCAGCGCCATGCGGCGGATCCAACGGTCTGGCTTTACGGACATCCAATCCTCCTGACAGAAAACTTAGAAAGTAGGTTCGCAAAAGGTTAAAGTGTAGATGAGGCGGAACTTCTTGACAACCCGGGCCTTAGCCTCTAGCATCGGGCCACATAGAGCGGGAGGACGGTGTGATAAAGCTAGATATTGTGAATGCCGTCGTAGCGAAGACGAACATCAGCCGCACAAAAGCGGAGCAAGCCGTGGAGACTGTCTTTGAGTCCCTGAAGAACGCCATGGGACGCGGGCAGCGCATCGAGTTGCGCAAGTTCGGCGTATTCAGCGTGAAGCCACGGAAAACCGGCATCGGGCGCAATCCCCGCACCGGCGAAGAAGTCAGCATTCCCCCCGGAAAAGCGGTGCGCTTCAAGCCCGGAAAAGAACTCCAGGGGCTCGAAGACACCGCCGCAAGCCAAACCAAGTAATTTATTGTGACCCCACCGGAATCAGAACGGACCGTTCCCCCATTTCTGGAAGTGCCTGCGTGGCACGGCCGCCCGCCGCAAGGCAGGTATTACGCCGCGGACCAGCCGCATCCGTCCACGCGTTCGCTAGTGCTGTCGTCAGGGCTGTTCGCGCTGACGCTGGTCACTTCGCTGATCGCCGGCACGCATTTTGCCGCCGCCTACGCTCACAACCAGGCCGCTTCGTTGGATGCATTCGAGCAAACCTTCCGGCTGGTCTATCGCAATCCAGTGGCGCTTCTGGCGGGATTGCCGTTTGCGCTGACGTTGCTCGGAATCCTGTTAGCGCATGAGCTCGGACACTACTTTGCCTGCCGCCATCATCACATCCGCGCCAGCTATCCGTATTTCATTCCCGCGCCCACGTTGATCGGCACGTTCGGCGCTTTTATTCTTATTCGCTCGCCGATTCGCTCGATGCGCGCGCTCTTCGACGTCGGCGCTTCCGGGCCGCTAGTCGGCTTCTTGGTCGCTCTGCCCGCAATGGGTTACGGTGTGCTACACGCAAAAGTAATCCCCGCGCTGGCCGCCGACGGCAACGCCGACCTGGTCTTTGGCGTACCCCTGATTCTTCGTCTGGTGACCGCCATGCTCCAACCAAACGCGCACGCTTCCGATTTGCTGCTGCATCCCGTGGGACGCGCGGCCTGGGTGGGCATGTTTGCCACGGCGCTGAATCTTTTGCCAGTCGGGCAGCTTGATGGTGGGCACATCGTGCGATCGGTCAGCCCGCGGCTCCACCGCTGGATTTCGCTCTCGCTTCCCATCGCGCTGGTGCCGCTCGGCTATTTTCAATGGCAAGGCTGGTGGATCTGGGCGCTGATTCTCTTCGGACTGCAATTCGTCCGCATGGCGCCGATTTACGATCCCACACCGCTCGATCCCAACCGAAGATTCGCTGCGGTCGTGTCGTTTGCGGTGTTCATCCTCTGTTTCATGCCCTACCCCGTCGAAAGCGTCGAAAGGCTGCTGTAAAGTAGCCGGATGCCAACCACAACCAAAAAGGAATTAACCCGCAGCTTGCGGGAGCGGGATTTGCTTCTGCTGTTTGTCGGTTCGGTGATTGGCTCGGGAATTTTTCTCACTCCTGGATTGATTCTGCGGCAAGTGGGCGGCTCAGTTGGATGGTCGCTGCTGGTGTGGCTATTCGGCGGCGTACTATCGCTGCTTGGAGCGTTGACCTATGCGGAATTGGCCGCGGCGAATCCCGAGGCCGGTGGATTGTACTGCTTCATCCGCGATGCATTCGGCCGGCTGCCCGCGTTTTTGTATGGCTGGTGCTTGTTTCTGGTGATTGCCAGCGCAACTATTGCGGCGCTGGCGCACGCGTTTACCACCTACCTGCGGGAGATCATCCCGCTCTCGGCCGGCGGTGCGTCCCTGGTGACGATTCTAATGATTGCGGTGGTGACCTCGGTCAACGTTTGGGGAACGCGCAAAAGTTCGAACGTGCAGAATGTGTCGACCATCATCAAGGTCGGCCTCATTGTTGTCCTCGGCGGCGTGTTGCTGGTGCTGGGATTCGCGAAAGGGACGCACGCTGGAGAAATTCCCTCGGCGCTTGGTTCATCGCAGACGGGTTCCGCTCTGTTCTCCGGAATCGGCTTTGCGATGATCACCGTGCTCTGGGCCTATGAAGGCTGGCAGTTCGGAACCTACAGCGCCGGCGAGGTCATGGACCCGCAGAGATGTTTCCCGCGAACCTTCCTGCTGGGCTCTCTGATCTTGATTGGCTTGTATCTCTTCGCGGTGGTGGCTTATCTGGTCGCGCTAGGCCCAGCGCAAGCCGCCGCCACCGACGCGATTGCGGCCACGGCGGCGCGCGTAGTGCTCGGCCCCTGGGCGGGGAAACTTGTGGCGGCGATGATATTGATATCCACGTTCAGCTCCACCAATAGCGTCATGCTCACCGCGCCGCGCGTTTTCTTTGCCATGGCCAACGATAATTTGTTTTTTAAAAAACTCGCGGAGGTCGATCCGCGCTTCGGCACTCCGGCTGCCGCGATTCTGGCCCTGGGAGTTTGGTCTTGCGTGCTGGCGTCTGCCGCCGGGTTCGCCAAGCTGGCGAGTGGCGCGATCTTCATCGGCTGGATTTTTTATGGGCTCGGCGCCGCAAGCATCTTCCCGATTCGCCAGGCGAATTCCGGAAAGCCAATTCCCTATCGCGTCCCCGGCTACCCATTGACGCCGCTGCTCTTCGTGCTCGCCGCGCTAGCTATCGTGGGCAACGCTATCTACGCTGCGGCGAAGGATCCGCACGAATTCATGTACCTGCTCGTCGCGATCGCCCTGATGCTCCTCGGACTGCCCGGATATTTTTTCTGGAACCGCCGTAAAACAAACTAGTGCGCTAAGGCGAGCTGTGCCCGTCGCACTTCAGCACACCCAGGTAGTCGCGCCACGGACCGACGGCCTCGCGGTATTGGTGGGCCATAATCCTGGAAATTTGGTGCAGATGCGTCAAATCATGAACGGCCCAGGTCGCCAGGTGCTGTGAAAGTTTCACCGGCCCGAATGTGGGGTGCCGTCCACGCCGCTCAAGATCCTGAGGCTGCAGGTTCAATGCGCGCAATTGGTCCAGGCTTTCGGAGCGCGCCAGCGCAAATTCATCCAGTAACTGCGCAAGCGTCTTCCCTTGACTCAACTTTATGTACCCCTTGCGATCAAACGGTTCGAACGTCCGAGTCTCACCGAATTGCAAAATGATCCGCGCCCGCGGAATCCAATCCGCCTGCTCGCCATAAATTAGGTGAGCGACCACTTCGAAAACGTTCCAGGTGTTTCCGCCTTCATTTCGGTGTGTCCACATTTCCGGCAGGTCACGCAAAAGCGTATTGAGAGTGGCGGGTGTGCGAGCAAGAAGCGAAATTGTCTGTTGTAAGTTTTGCTCCATGAGGGTCCTCAATTCGCAAGCGGCGCTCTTTCAGATCCCAATTCTATTCGTCCGGCATCGCACCCGTCGCTCCCGGCTGAGGCGGCTTCTGGGGCCATTTTGGCACCGCGCCCCAACTTTGGCCCACACTTTCCATGTACCACTCGTTTGTCATCCTCAGCCTATCCGACAAGGTCCGGTGTTGGGACTCCGGTCGTATTTACCGGAGATAGGCGAAGGACCTCAACGTTTGAATTTCGCGCGATGTTTCCAATGGAGAGAAAGTTGATCTTCGCCAGAAATCAGAACTACAGGAGAGACAAAGGGTCCATATCCACGAGGACAGCCGTCTGCGGAATCTCGTTGGCGTCGCAGAAGGACAACGCGCCGCTGAGAAGTTTGGTGATGACCGAGCGTTTCGGCGACTTCAGCAAGAATTGAAAGCGATGCTCTTTTTTCAGGCGGGCGAGCGGCGCGGAGGCGGGGCCGAGAATGCGGATGCCTTTCCCATCAGTAGGCGAAAAATATTCCGAGAGGCGCCGCGACCAGCGAATCGCGTTCTCCAGACTCGTATCGCGCACGATCACGTTGGCCAGCGAAGTGAACGGCGGATAAGCCATTATGCGGCGGAAGTGCAGTTCTCGTTCGTAAAACGAAAGATAGTCCTGGCGCACGGCATCCTGAATCGCGTAGTGCTCCGGATAATACGTCTGAATGAGCACGCGGCCGGGAAGCTCGCCTCGCCCGGCGCGACCGGCAACCTGCGTCAGGAGCTGAAAGGTACGCTCGGCGGCACGGAAGTCGGGAAGGGTCAGCGAAGAATCCGCGGAAATCACACCCACCAGCGTGACGCGCTGGAAGTCGTGGCCCTTCGCCAGCATCTGCGTTCCAACAAGAATGTCCAGCGCACCGCCGGCAAACGCGCCCAGCGTTTCCTGATATTGTTGCTTGGTGCGCACGGCGTCGCGGTCGAGCCGTGCAATCCGCGCGCCGGGAAACTCCTTGCGCAGCCGCTCCTCCAGATGCT
>WNFR01011816.1_pt1 | contig 13892 bp, 10 predicted proteins | sample 5400221 | NCBI WGS metagenome assembly WNFR01 (sample SAMN13153357, study PRJNA577476) | soil metagenome | isolation source: 40 cm soil under Madrone tree | place: USA:California | collected 2016-06-14 | reverse complement strand
CGTCGAGCCGCGCGTCGGATCGAACAAGCTGTTCAGCGTGTTGCGGGAGATGATCGGCCGGATGCTGCTCGTGAGGCTGCTTCCCTCCTCGTCGACGACGCTCGGAGGCGAGCGCCGGTTGAGGTCCCCGATTTCGGCCTCTTCCAATCGATACTCCGCCCCGACGCGCACCTCTTCGAGCGAGAAGCGTCCGAGGACCCGATCGTAGCCGAGCTCGGTCAACGGATAGAGCAGCCGGAAGCTGCCGCCGGTCCCGGAGCGGGTGAAGTCGGTGTAGTCGAGACGCCAGCGGAACCCGTCGACGGTCGCGGACAGGGGAATGTCGAAGAGAAACGGATTGGTGAAGCTGGCGATGAAGTTCTGGCGGATACTGCCGAAGTCGGCGTTCAGCACGGCGTGGTAGCCGAGCCCGAACAGATTGTTCTCCGAGATGCGTGCGTTGAAGAGGAGATTGTCGGCGGAGCTGAAACCAGCGCCGGCGGTGAGGGCCCCCGTCTGGCCTTCCTTCACGTCGACCTGCAGGTTCAGCTTCTCCTCGCTGCGGCCGCGCTGCGTGGTGAGGTTGACCTCTTGGAAGAAGCCGAGTCGATTGAGCGCGTCGCGGCTCTTCTTCAGCTTGGTGCCGGAGAACTGCTGCTGCTCCTCGACCTTGAGCTCACGGCGAACGACCTTGTCGCGCGTCTTGGTGTTACCGGTGATGAGGATCTTGTCGATCGTCACCTGCGGGCCCTGATCGATGCGGTACGTGATGTCGACCGTCTTCTTCTCCGGTTCGATGTCGGTCTCGGGCTCGACGTTGACGAACGCATAGCCGACGTCGCCATACTTGTCGGTGAGCTTCAGGATATCCTGGCGCAGCTTGCTCGTCCGGAACGTGTCGCCGGGGACGAGCTCGAGGTCCTTCCGTAGATCGAGGTCGGAGCGCACGTCGCCGGCGAACTTCACCTCGCCAACCTTGTACTGATCGCTTTCCCCGATCTTGATCGTGACGTAGAGGCCGTCCTCTTTGCGCTCGACCTGCGGCTCGTCGACGCGGACGTTGATGTAACCGTTATCGTAATACCACGCGGTGAGGCGCTCGGTGTCGGTCTTCAAGGTCTCCTTGTTGAGGACGCCGGCGCCGGTAAAGCGCGAGAGGATCCACTCCTCCTTCGTCGTGATGACGCGCTTCAGCTTGCGGTCGCTGAACGCCTGGTTGCCTTCGATCTCGATGTGCTGGATGCGGACCAGCTTCCCCTCGTCGACGACGTAGGTGATGGTCACCTCGCGTGGCTCGCCCGGCACCGGCTCGATGCGCGGCGTGATCGTGGCGTCGAGGTAGCCCTTCTCCTCGTAGAGCTTCTTCGCGTCGACGATGCCGTGTCGCAGCTTCTCGCCGTCGAGGATCGTGTGCGGACGGACCTTGAGCGCGGCCTCGAGGTCCTCGCTGCGCACCTTCTTGTTGCCCTCGATCTTCACCTCGGTGACGAGCGGCCGCTCGCGCACGCGGAACACCACCACCATCCCTTCCGGACCGGGACGGCGCTCCACCTCGACGTTCTCGAAGAATCCCATCGCGTAGATGGCGCGCACGTCGGCGTCGACGGCCGCGGGATCGTAAGGCGCACCGGGGTGGCTCTGGACGTGGATGCGGATCGCTTCGTCGTCGACGCGCGCGTTGCCCTCGATCAGCACTTGCGCGACGGTCGCGGCACGCGCGAGCGCGGGCGCGAGACATGCGCCGAGCACCATCAGCGCGATCACGACCCGTCGTCTCATCCCCGCCTCCCCTCGCCAGCCGACTAATGCGCCGCGGCGACGCGCGCCGCCTCGGTTACGATCCTGCCGCCCGCGAGTCTGAGCGTCCGATCCATCGCCGACGCGAGCACGCCGCTGTGCGTGACGACGATGAGCGTCATGCGGCGTTCGGCGTTCAGCTCGATCAGCAGATCCTGGACACCAGCGGCGGTTCCGGGATCGAGGTTGCCGGTCGGCTCGTCGGCGAGCACGACGCGCGGCTCCTGGATCAGCGCCCGCGCCACCGCGACGCGCTGCTGCTCGCCGCCCGAGAGCTCGCCCGGGCGGTGCTCGACACGCTCGGCCAGGCCGACGCGCACGAGCAGCTCCGCCGCCCGCTGCCGCGCGGTGTCGCGCGCCGCTCCGGCGATGAGCGCCGGCATCATGACGTTCTCGAGCGCGGTGAAGTCGGGGAGCAGATGGTGGAACTGGAAGATGAAACCGACCTCACGATTGCGAAAATGCGCCAGCTCGTGGTCGCTCTTACTCGCCAGCTCCTCACCATCGAACCACACCTCACCGCTCGTCGGCCGATCGAGCGTCCCCAGGATGTGCAGCAGCGTGCTCTTCCCGACCCCGGATTCGCCGACGATCGCCACGCGCTCCCCGGCCGAGATCTCGAGGTCGAGACCGGTGAGCACCCGCACTACCCGCGGACCGTCGACATACTCCTTGGTCAGGTTGCGCAGCGCGATCAACGGCGCCTATTCGTAGCGGATCACCTCCACGGGCGCCAGACCTGCAGCCTGCCGCGCCGGGTAGATCGTGGCGAGGAGGCAGATCGTCACCGAGGCGAGCGCGACGAGGAGGAAGTTCTCGCCGTAGACGCGCACCGGCAAGGTCGAGACGTAGAAGACGTCTTTCGGCAGCTCGACGAACTGGTAGCGGGCGAGGATCCAACACCCGGCGTACCCGCCGATGACGCCGAGCGCCGTCCCGACGGCGCCGACGATCGCGCCCTTCAGCATGAAGATGCGCGCGATGCTGCGATTCGTCGCGCCCATGCACTTGAGGATCGCGATGTCCTTCCGCTTTTCCATCACGATCATGATGAGCGTGGCGATGATGTTGAAGGCGGCGACGAGCACGATCAGCAAGAGCACGATGAAGTAGACCGCCTTCTCGAGCCTGAAGGCGAGAAAGAGGTTGCGGTTCACCTCCATCCAATCGCGCGCGCGAAACGGCGTCCCGAGACGCGCCTCGACCCGGCGTGCGACGTCCTGCGCGTGGTAGATGTCGGCGACGCGGATCTCGACGCCGGTGATCGCGTCGCCGAGCCCGAAGAAGCGCTGCGCGTCGGCGAGGCTCATGTAGATGAGCGAGGAGTCGTAGTCGAACATCCCGGAGTCGAACGTTCCGGCGACGGCGAAGCGCTTCACCTTCGGGATCATTCCGACGGGCGACGCCGTCCCCATCGGCGAGACGACGCTCACGGGATCGCCGATGTCGACGCCGAGCTGCTTCGCGAGCTCTTGTCCGATGATCACGCCGGTGAGAGATACCGTTTTGGGTGCCTCCGCCTTGCTCGGCTTTGCTCCCTTCTTCTCCTCGCTCCCGGTGTCGCTGCCGCTCGGCACCTCGAACTCGGCGCCGAGGCGGTCGATGGAGCCGGAGGTGAGATGGCCTTTCAAGTCGACAATGGCGGCGTCGTCGCCGGGGGGGACGCCGCGGACGACGACGCCGGAGACGTTCTGGCCGGTCGTCAGCATCACTTGGCTGTAGACGAGCGGCGCCGCGGCGACGACGCCTGGCGTGTCGCGCACCGTCGCGACGACGGTCTCCGCATCGCGGATGGCGCCGGCGTAGGAGACGACGACGATGTGCGGGTTGAAGCCGAGAATGCGGTCGCGCAGATCCTCCTCGAACCCGGTCATCACCGCGAGCACGATATTGAGCGTCATCACCCCGATCATCACCCCGACGACGGAGATCACCGTGATGAGCGAGATGAACGCCTCTTTGCGCCGCGCCCTGAGATACCGCAGGCCGACCATCAGCTCGTAACGCATCAGCGTAGCCTCAGCGCCGCTCCGGGCGCAGCTGTGGAAAGAGAATGACGTCGCGGATCGACGGCGAGTTGGTGAGGAGCATGACGAGGCGGTCGATGCCGATGCCCTCGCCCGCCGCGGGCGGCATGCCGTGCTCGAGGGCGCGGACGTAGTCCTCGTCCATCGCGTGCGCCTCCTCGTCGCCGCCGCGGCGCGCGCGCAGCTGCTCCTCGAAGCGCGCGCGCTGCTCGTCGGGGTCGTTCAGCTCGGAGAAGCCGTTCGCGATCTCGCGCCCGGCGACGTAGAGCTCGAAGCGGTCGACGAGCGTCGGGTCGCGGTCGCTCTGCCGCGCGAGCGGCGAGATCTCGACGGGGTAGTCGATGATGAACGTCGGCTGCACGAGCGCCGCCTCGGCCGTCTTCTCGAAGACCTCGGCGAGCACCTTGCCGTAGGGCGCATCCGGCGGCAGCGGAATCGTCTGCGCCGCCGCGACCGCCCGCAGGCGCTCGACGTCGTCGACCTCGGCGCGCGCGAGTCCGGTCGCCTGTGCGACCGCGTCCTTCACCGCGAGCCGCCGCCACGGCGGCGTGAGGTCGATCACGTGGTCGCCATATGGAATGCGAATGTCGCCGACGATCGTCCGCGCGAGGCCGGTCACCAGCTCCTCCGTGATCGTCAGCAAGTCTTCCCACGTCGCGTAGGCCTCGTAGAACTCGAGCATCGTGAACTCCGGATTGTGCTCCGTCGAGATACCCTCGTTGCGAAAGTTGCGGTTCAGCTCGAACACGCGCTCGAGACCGCCGACGAGGAGACGCTTCAAGAAGAGCTCGGGCGCGACGCGCAGGTAGAGATCCATGTCGAGCGTGTTGTGATGGGTGACGAACGGTCGCGCCAGCGCGCCGCCGGCGATCTGCTGCATCATCGGCGTCTCGACCTCGAGGTAGCCGCGCGCGATGAAGAAGTCGCGCACGCCTTGCAGCACCTGCGCGCGAACGCGGAAGACGCGCTGCACGTCGGGGTTCAGGAGATCGAGGTAGCGCTGCCGGTAGCGCAGCTCGACGTCCTGCAGCCCATGCCACTTCTCCGGCGGCGGCCGCAGCGCCTTCGCCAAATAATGGACGCGCGCGGCGAGGACGCTGAGCTCACCGGTCTTGGTACGGAAGAGCCGGCCCTCGATGCCTGCGAAGTCGCCGAGATCGAGCAAGCGGAAGACGTCGAAATCACGCTCGCCGACCGCGTCGCGGCGGACGTACGCCTGGATGCGCCCGCTGCGATCTTGCAGATGCGCGAAGGCTGCCTTGCCGAAGTCACGCACCGCCACGATCCGGCCGGCGAGACGCACCGGCACCGGCGTCGTTTCGAGGTCGGCGCCGGACGTCTCAGCGTGCGCGGTGAGCACGGCCGCCGCAGTGTCGCCCGGTTGAAAGCCGTTCGGAAACCGTCGATGCCCCAGCGCTTCCAGCTCCGCCAATTTCTTCCGTCGCGCGACGACCTGATCCTGATCTTCCATTCGTTTCTTCTTATGCGGTGCCGAGCCGCGAAAGAAAAGCGCGGTCTACACCGGGCGCACGGGGCGGCGCGCGCGCAGCCGGAGCGCCTCCCCGCGCACCCAGCGTACGCCGGCCGCCGTACAGCCGCTGCCAACCTGGCTTGATTGCCTTCACGGGTTTCCCCTATAGGTTCGCACGGATGCTCACTTCTTCGTGGCGGCCGGCGCTGGTCGCGCTGAATCTGCTGCTGCTGGCGGGTGTCGCGTATTTCGCGGCGCGCATCACCACCAGCACGATCGCCGCGCGTCTCGAGCGTCCGTCGCCCGACTTGGCGCCGCGCTCGGCAGCTATCCCGGCGGTGGCGCCCGTCCAGTCGGAGTCGGCATACGCGGTCATCTACGAGCGCGACGCGTTCAATGCGGTGAAGGGCGCGCCGGCGGAACGCAACGGCACCGACGCAAAGCGCACCGACTTGAACGTGAAGCTCTGGGGGACCGCGATCGCGGCCGACCCGACACAGTCGTACGCGATCATCGAGGACCTGGCGGCGCGGCGGCAGTCGCTCTATCGCGTGGGCGACTCGATTCTCGACGCCGCCACCCTGAAGCACGTCGAGTGGGACCGCGTGCTCCTCGACCGGAGCGGCGACGAGGAAGTGCTCGAGCTGGCATCGGCGCGCGGTCCAGCGGCGAGCGCGGCGACGACGGCAAGCGGCGCGGCGATCTCCGGCGAGCGCATCCGCAAAACCGCGGACGACAAGTTCGTCATCGACCGGCGCGAGGTCGAGAAGACGGTCGCGAACCTGAACGAGGTCTTCACGCAAGCGCGCGCGGTGCCGTACTTCGAGGACGGCAAGACCGTCGGCTTCCGCGTCTTCGCCATCAAGCCCGGCTCCGTCTTCGAGAAGATCGGGCTGCAGAACGGCGACATCATCAACCGGGTCAACGGGGTCGAGCTCACGGATCCGACCAAGGCGATCTCCCTCTTCACCGAGCTGCAGAACGAGGGTCACATCGCAGTCGATCTGCAACGAAATAAGGCCGCAAAAAGCTTTTCTTATGATATTCGCTGAGCGGGGTGGGGACGGTGGCGGGTGAAAACGACGCGACAACGTAGCGACGCGCTGACTGCGCTCGCGATTGCCGCCGCGCTCTGCGCTGTGGGCGTCATACCGTGCGTGCTCGGCCCGACGGCGGCGCGTGCGCAAGGTCTGCCGCGCCCGCAGCCGAGCGCGTCGCCCGCGGCGGCGCAGGGTCCACGCGTCGTCGAGGCAGACGGCGAGCGCGAGATCACGATGGACTTCCAGGACGTCGATCTCGGCGTGCTGGTGAAGTTCATGGGCGAGCTCACCGGCAAGAACTTCGTCATGGACGAGCGCGTCCAGGGCAAAGTGACCGTGGTGTCGCCGACGAAGATCACGCCCGAGGAGGCGTACCAGGTCTTCCAGGCGGTATTGCAGGTGAAGGGTTTCACCACCGTCCCGAGCGGCGCCGTCATCCGCATCATCCCGACGAAGGACGCCAAGGAGACGAGCCTCCGCACGCTCACCGACGGCACTGCGCGCCTACCGACGGAAGAGTACGTCACGCGCCTGATCCCGCTCTCGCAGGTCGACGCCGCCGACATCGGTACCGTCCTCCAGCCGCTGGTGTCGAAGGACGGTCTCATCACCGCCTACCCGCAGACGAACTCGCTCATCATCATCGACTCCGCGGCCAACGTCGAGCGGCTCTCGCGCATGATCGCCGAGCTCGACGTCGCGAGCTCGCGGCGTCACACCGAGCTCGTCACGCTGAAGCACGCCACCGCGAGCGAGCTCGCCGACACCGTGCAGCAAGTGCTGGAAGAGAAGCCCGCGGCCCCCGGGCAGCCGGCGCAGGCCGGCAAGAGTCCCTTGGCGTCGGGACAGATCCGCGCGTTCAAGATCACACCCGACGACCGCACGAATACGCTGATCGTCAACGCCGCCCCCGACCAGATGCGGCAGATCAAGACACTCATCGAGCGTCTCGACGTGCCGCTGCCGGCAGGCTCGGGCAAGATCAACGTCTACTATCTGAAGTACGCCAACGCCGAGGATCTGCTGCCGGTATTGCTCGACGTGATCGGCGCGACCGGCGGCGGTACGGCGGCGCGGACGGCGCGGAACCCGCAGCAACCGCAGGGCGCGCAGCAGAGCGGACGCAACCGCCAGCGGTCGACGGGCAGCATGCTGCGGCGCTCGTCGGCCGAGCGCACCCGCCGCCAGCCGAATCAGCCCGGTGGACAAGCCGGCGGGCAGACCGGCCAGCAGCCGGCGATCGAGTTCGCGGGCGACGTCCGCATCACCGCCGATCAGGCCACCAACTCGCTCATCATCACGGCCGCGCCGGAAGACTTCGCGATCCTTCTCGGCGTCATCGAGAAGCTCGACATCCGCCGCCGCCAAGTCTACGTCGAGGCGATCATCCTGGAGGTCACCCTCGACCGGATACGCCAGCTCGGGATGGAGGTACAAGGCGGCATCGGCCTGCCGAACGGCACCGGTATCGGACGCGTCAACCTCGGCAACCTGAACACGGCGCTCACGAATCCCGCGACGCTCTCCGGGCTCATCCTCGCGGCCGTCTCCGAGCGTACGGTCACGCTGCCGGACGGCACGACCGTGCCGGCGCAGGCAGCACTCATCACCGCGCTGCAGCAAGAGACCGATGTGAACATCCTCTCGGCGCCGAATCTCCTCACCACCGACAACGAGGAGGCGGAGATCGTCGTCGGCCAGAACGTCCCCTTCGTCGCCAGCCGCTCGACGAACGAGACGAACCTCGCCAACACCTTCGCGACGATCGAGCGCGAGGACGTCGGCATCACGTTGCGCCTCACGCCGCAGATCTCCGAGGGCGCGATGGTCCGCATGGCGCTCTTCGAGGAGGTCTCGGCGCTGGTGCCGAACCCGCTGCTCAACGCCAACGACGTCGGCCCGACGACGACGGTGCGCAGCGCCAGCACGACGATCGCCGTGAAAGATGGGCAGACGGTCGTGATCGGCGGCCTCATCTCCGACTCGATCACCGCCGACACCAACAAGGTCCCGTTCATCGGCGACGTGCCGGTGATCGGGCAGCTCTTCAAGAAGACCGACAATCACAAGAACAAGATCAACCTGCTCATCTTCCTCACCCCGCACATCATCAAGAACGAGGCGGACGCGGCGACGGTCTCGACCATCGAGCGCGACCGCTTCCGTGGGATGATGGAGCGCTCTGGAACGCCGCGACGCGTTCCCGACCCCCTCGACAAACCGTCGTTCGAGCTGCGCGTCATCGACGTCTACGGCACGAGCCCACAGCGCGAGCAGATCGAGAACATCACAGTCATCGATCCGCTCGTGCGCCGGGTGCGCATCGCGCACCACCGCGGCCGCATGCGGCTCGTCCTCGATCTCACGACCGGGCAGCCGCCCGCCTATGTGCTGGAGCAACGGGATGGTACGATTGTTCTCGAGCTCGGCGCCGCCCGCACGAGAAAGGCGAGCGCGCACGCCGGGCGGTGACGTCCGATGGCCACGCCCGCCACACGCTTCGAGGACCTCCTGATCGCGCGCACCGGCGTCTCCTCGGAGATCGTCGCACGCGCGCGCGAGCGCCAGCGCGACGGCAAGTCGTTGCCGGACGCGCTGCGCGAGCTCGGCGCACTCGACGGTCCGGCGTGGGCGCGCGCGCTGGCCGGCGCGTACGACCTGCCGTTCGCTGCCGATCTCGCGAGTGCCGACATCGACATCGAGCTGCTCGACCGGTTGCCGATGCAGTACGCACGCCGCAACGTCGTCCTGCCGCTCCGCTGCGACGACGACGAGCTGATCGTGGGTATCGCCGACCCGCGCACGCTCGCACCGCTCGATGACCTGCGCGTCCTCTACGGGCGTCCCGTGCGCGCCGTGGTGCTGCCGTCGGACGTGCTCGCCGACGCGATCAACCGCGCGTACGACCGTGCCTCCGGATCCGCCGCCGAGCTCATGGACGACCTCGACGAGGAGCGCCTCGATCTCATCGCGACCGAGCTCGAAGAGCCGCGTGATCTCCTCGAGGCCGGCGACGAGGCGCCGATCATCCGCCTCGTCAACTCGCTCCTCTTCCAAGCGGTGAAGGATCGGGCCAGCGACATCCACATCGAGCCCTTCGAGCGTACGGTCACCGTCCGCTTCCGGATCGACGGCATCCTCTACGACGTCATCTCGCCGCCGAAGCGCTTCCAAGCCGTCATCATCTCGCGCGTGAAGATCATGGCGGGGCTCAACATCGCCGAAAAGCGTCTGCCGCAAGACGGCCGGCTGCGGACGAAAGTCGCGGGGCGCGACATCGACGTCCGTGTCTCGGTGATCCCGACGGCATACGGCGAGCGCGTCGTGCTGCGCCTCCTCGACCGCTCGTCGACGGTGCTCGGCCTCGAGGAACTCGGCCTGAACGGCCGCAACCTCACGCTCGTCGGCCGGCTCGTGCACCAGAGCCACGGCATCATCCTCGTCACCGGCCCGACCGGCAGCGGCAAGACGACGACGCTCTACGCCGCGCTCTCCACGATCAATTCCAGCGAGCGCAACATCATCACGATCGAGGATCCCATCGAGTACCAGCTCGAGGGCGTCGGCCAGATGCAGGTGAATCCCAAGATCGACCTCACGTTCGCAACCGGTCTGCGCTCGATCCTACGCCAGGACCCCGACGTCATCATGGTCGGCGAGATCCGCGACGGCGAGACCGCCGAGATCGCGATCCAGGCCGCGCTCACCGGCCATCTGGTCTTCTCGACGCTGCACACGAACGACTCCGCGAGCGCGGTCACCCGTCTCGTCGAGATGGGAACGGAGCCGTTCCTCGTCTCGTCGTCGGTGATCGCGGTGATGGCGCAGCGGCTCGTCCGTCGCGTGTGCGACGCGTGCCGGCGAACGGTCCACCCCGACACCGCAACGCTCGCCGAGATCGGGCTGCTGCCGGGTGCGCTCACCGGCCGGACGATCTACGCCGGCGGCGCCGGCTGCGACGCGTGCAAGCAGACGGGGTATCGCGGCCGCACCGGCATCCACGAGCTGCTCGTGATCGACGACGACGTGCGGAGCCTGATCATGAAGAGCGCCGACGCCGCGGCGGTCCGCCGCGCCGCGACGCTCGGCGGCATGCTGACCTTGCGCCAGGACGGCGCCGCGAAGGTGCTCGCCGGCGAGACGACGATCGAGGAGATCCTGCGGGTGACGCAGGACGACCTCGCGTGACGTCGTCGCGCCGCTGAGCCGTGCCTGTTTACGCCTACAAAGGGCTGAGCACCGAAGGACGGGCGGTCGCCGGCGTCATCGACGCCGACAGCCCGCGTAGCGCGCGCGTCAAGCTCCGGCGTACCGGCGTCTTTCCGACCGATCTCGCCGAGGACCGCGCCCCGGCGGGTCGCCGTCCCGCGGCGTTCGCCGTGCCGACGATGGGCGAGCGCGTACCGACGCAGGAGCTCGCCGCGGTGACGCGTCAGCTCGCGACCCTCGCCGCTGCCGGGCTGCCGCTCGTCGAGGCGCTCGCCGCGCTCGCCGAGCAGACCGAGCGCGAGCACCTGCGGCGCGCCATCGTGCAGATCCGCGAGCGGGTGACCGAGGGCCGTTCGCTCGCCGACGCGCTGGCCGAGCACCCGCGGCTCTTCTCGCCGCTCTACGTGAACATGGTGCGCGCCGGCGAGGCGAGCGGCGCGCTCGACGTCGTCCTCGAGCGTCTCGCGGCGTATACCGAGAGCCAAGCGCGCCTCCTCGGCAAGGTGCGGGCGGCGTTGACCTATCCCGCCGTGATGCTCGTCCTCGGTGGCGGCATCCTCTTCTTTCTCGTCTCGTACGTCGTTCCGAAGGTAACGCGCATCTTCCAAGAGACGCAGCAGCAGCTGCCGCGGCTGACACTCATCCTGATCGCGCTCTCCGGGTTCGCCGCACGCTGGTGGTGGCTGCTGCTGCTGCTGCTCGCCGCCGCCGCCCTCGGCGTGCGCGCGTACGCGCGCACCGCGGCGGGACACGAGCGCCTCGACCGCTGGGTTCTGCGGCTGCCGTACTTCGGCAAGCTCGTCCAGAAGCTCGCGCTCGCGCGCTTCGCGCGGACGCTCTCGACGTTGCTCGCGAGCGGCATCGGCCTCCTTCCGGCGCTCGACATCGTGCGCAACATCGTCGGCAACACGATCATCGCCCGCGCCATCGAGAATGCCCGCAACGCGATCCGCGAGGGCCAGAGCATCGCGCCGCCGCTGCGCGAGAGCGGCGTCTTCCCACCGCTCGTGGTCCACATGGTCGCCGTCGGCGAGCGCAGCGGACAGCTCGAGGAGATGCTCGGGAAGGCGGCCGACGCCTACGACAACGAGGTGGAGAACGCGGTCGCGTCGCTCACCACGGTGCTCGAGCCGCTGATGATCGTCTTCATGGGACTCGTCGTGCTCTTCATCGTGCTCGCGATCTTGATGCCGATCTTCGAGTTGAACCGGGTCGTGCGCTAGGGCGCGGGCGGTCGGCGGATCGTCGTCCGTGCACCCGACGTGCGCGATAAGGTTCATATGCGCACCACGGGTGCTCGGACGACGATCCGCCGACCGCCCGAGTCGCTGCCGTACGGGCCGTTCACTCGCAGCGGCACCATCGTTGCGAGCGAACGAGGCCGAATAATTTGCGACTCTCGGCGCCATCGCGTAAGACGATCGCGCTCCGCGCGACGAACGACGTACGCGTGGGGGGCGGAGGCACCAGCGATGGCGAAGACGAAGGCGAAGGCGAAGAGCTCCAAGGGCAAGACGAAGACGGCGGCGAAGAAGCCGGCGGTGCGCGCCGGCGCAAAAGCCAAACGCGCGGCGCCGGCAAAGAGCGCGGCGAAACGGGCGCCGGCAGCGCCGGCACCCTCTACGGTGCGCGACAAATACAGTCAGACCGGCGCGCCGTGGTGGAAGGCGCATTTGTAGTCGATGACGTGATCGACGGCGCCGGCTCCTGGATCCGCTTCCGGGACGGAGCGTACCGTAATTGAGGCGGACCGCGGGAGTTGGTATCGTCGATCATGATGATGCACCGGCGCGGGACCGCGGGGTTCACGCTCATCGAGATCATGGTCGTGGTATTCATCCTCGGCCTCCTGGTGACGCTCGTCGCGCCACGGATCGTGGGGCGCACGGATGAGGCGCGCCGGACCAAGGCCGCCGCCGACATCAAAGGCATCGAGGAGGCGCTGCACCTCTACAAGCTCGACAACGGCTTCTACCCGACGACGGACCAGGGCCTACAGGCGCTGGTGACGAAGCCGGAGACCGGGAACGTCCCGCGGCGGTGGAACGCCGATGGGTACCTCGAGACCGTTCCGATCGACCCGTGGGGCAATCCGTACGCCTTCTTGAGTGACGGCAACACGTACAACCTGAAGTCGTACGGCGCAGATGGGGCCGAGGGCGGCGAGGGCAAGTATGCGGATATCGACTCGCATACCGTCCTCTGACGCCCGCCATCGCGCCAACCGCTCCGCCGCACCCGCTCGCGACCGCGCCGACTCTTCCGCCTCGTCTCCGGCGACGCGCTCGGCGGGTTTCACGCTCCTCGAGCTTTCGATCGTTCTCCTCATCCTGGCGATCGCCGCGAGCTTCGTGATCCCGCGGCTGCGGAGCGCCGACAGTGCGGCGCTCACGAGCGGGGCCGCGCGGCTCGCCACCACCGCCCGGTATCTGTACGAGGAGGCGGCATTCCGCCGCCGTCCGATGCGGCTCAACCTCGATCTCGACAAGCACGCGTACTGGGTGACGGTGCTCAACGACGATCCGGACGACCCACAGTTCGTCCCCGACGACTCGCTGCTCACGCGGCCGACCGCACTCCCCGCATCGGTCGCATTCGTCGACGTCGTGCTGCCGGCGCTCGGCGTCGTGCGCGACGGGCTCGTGTTCGCGCAGTTCTTCCCCGAGGGGTACGCCGATCCACTCGTCGTCCATCTGACGAACGCGCGCCACGAGTTCGCGACGCTCGCGCTCGAGCCACTGACGGGGCGGACGCGTGTCGCCGACACCGACAGGGGCGAGCGGCGCGACGGCTTCACGCTGCTCGAGGTGCTGGTCGCCGTCGCCGTACTCGGTCTCGCGCTCGTCAGCTTGCTCGGGCTGCACGTCCGCAATCTCGCGCTCCTCGAGCGCGACGAGCGCATCACCGACGCGACGCTCCTCGCCCGCGCGCTGATGACGGACGCCGAGATCGAGCGATTTCCGGATATCGGATCGACGGACGGCGACTTCGAGGACCGCTTCCCCGGGCGTTTCCCGGGCCTGCGCTGGGAGCGGGAAGTGACCGCGCCGCTGCCGGTACCGGACATCCGCGAGATCCGCGTCCGCGTCTTCCGCGGCGAGGAGGAGTCCGGCGACGACGTCACGCTCACCTACTATGTGAGGCGCCGACCGTGAGCGGCCGCTGTCGCGGACCCGAGTGCCGTTTGCGCGGGTTCACGCTGCTCGAGGTCATGATGGCGGTCACCATCTTCGGGATCGTCGCGCTCACGGTGTACGGCACGTTCGCGCGCACGTTGCGCTCGAAGCAGATCGGCGAGGAACGGGCCGAGCTCACGCAGGAAGGCCGTAGCGCGGTCGCACGGATCGCGGACGAGCTCGCGTCCGCGTA
>WNFR01019241.1_pt1 | contig 13896 bp, 10 predicted proteins | sample 5400221 | NCBI WGS metagenome assembly WNFR01 (sample SAMN13153357, study PRJNA577476) | soil metagenome | isolation source: 40 cm soil under Madrone tree | place: USA:California | collected 2016-06-14 | reverse complement strand
AGGAGAGGAAAAGCCGCTTGAATTGCCAAAGTATGATGGCAAAGAGGCCGTTGCCACCCGTAAAGCTTACGGCGATGCATTAGTAGCGCTTGGTGCAGCCAATCCTCGTGTGGTCGCACTGGATGGTGAGGTAAGTAATTCGACCTATGCTGAAGAGTTTGCCAAGGCCTTCCCGGATCGCTTCTTTGAGATGTACATTGCTGAACAGCAAATGGTGGCAGCGGCGGTCGGTATGAGTGTGCGCCACAAAATCCCGTTTGCCTCGACCTTTGCGGCATTCTTCACGCGTGCCTATGACTTCACTCGCATGGCTGCAATCTCGCGCGCCAATATTCGCCTGTGCGGCTCGCACGCCGGGGTCTCGATTGGCGAGGATGGCCCATCACAGATGGCACTCGAAGACCTGTCGATGATGCGGGCTGTTTTTGGTAGCACTGTGCTCTATCCATGCGATGCTAATCAGACCGCGCAATTAGCAGCGCAGATGGCCGATCACGACGGTATCGTCTATATGCGCACCACGCGCGAGAAGACACCCGTGCTATATAGCCCGAACGAAGAGTTCATGGTTGGAGGCAGCAAGGTCATACATCAGTCGGATCAAGATGAGGTGACAGTCGTTGCGGCAGGTATTACATTGCATGAATCTCTCAAAGCCTACGATCAGTTAAAAGGCGAGGGAATCATGGTGCGTGTCATTGATGCCTACTCGGTCAAGCCTATTGACGAGGAAACGCTGCTGGCGGCGGCAGAGGAAACGGGCAATAAGATTGTAGTCGTGGAAGATCACTGGCCTGAGGGTGGGCTAGGTGATGCTGTCCTTGATGCTTTCACTCAGCGCGATGGTCTGATACCGGAGGTTGTGAAACTGGCAGTCCAATCGATGCCTGGCTCCGGCACACCGGACGAGCTGCTGGAAGAGGCAGGTATCAGTGCTCACCACATTGTACAGGCTGTCAGAGTGCTGGTGAAAAAAGTGTAGTGTTGGTACAAGGTTAAGCGCACACAACGCACAAGCCGCGCTCTACTTTACAAGCAATACTTGTGATGATGGTAGTAAAGTAAGAGCGCGGCTACTTGTTCTGCAGTGCGTCTTTCAGAGTCAGAAAGACAAAGTCACTGGAAACGGAGTAATGGTATTGAAAAAAACACCTATTCAACCTCAATCCATTGGCATTGACGCGGACAAGCAGACTGCTCCTAAGGGTATTGGTATGGCTGTGGCTTTCGATTGGGGGCTGGCTGTACAGATGCTGCTTACCCCGATACTATCGATATTCCTGGGATCGCCGTTCTTTTCCAAATGGGCCGGTCTGGACCACAAAATCACTATCATCATTTCCTTCCTAATTTTCTGGCCTGTTGCTGCCCTTTTTGCTCTGTTTGGCGATGGCATACGGCGAGGCGTGCGCTGGACGCGCCCTGTGCAAATTGCGGCGAACACGCTTGGATTCCTGGGTGGATTTGGCGTGCTGGTGCAACTGTGGCAGGGAAGCAAAGAAGGAAATTACTGGTCGCTGGTAGCAACAGTCATTCTGCTCATCTTCTCACCGCTGATTGCCTGGCGGCTGAGCAGGCCAGAAACGGCCAGGTGGTTTGCAACTGTGACGAACGCAGAGGCACGCAAGCGCCATGGCGGTTCGTGGATCTGGAAGATTGCGCTGTGGAGTATCGTCGGTGGCACATTGCAAGCGCTAAGCACTTTCCATTAGTAATGCTCCTTGTCTGGCCCATTTAGATGGAGAATCAACGGACATTTGCCGTGATAAGCTGAAACTCTACTCAATGATTCCGCGTGTCTGAGGATAGAACAGTTAATTATTTTATTGCAGGAGGAGTATCTTCATGCGCTGCAAGAAAGCTTGCCTCGTTATTAATCCCAGGGCTGGAGAAAATATTGCAAAACTTGGTGATCTGATTGCTGTATTATCGGCTGCAGGCTGGAGCACTGACATTGCTCTTAAGGAGTACGGTGGGCACACGCTAAAACTGGCGACTAAAGCTGCTGAACATGGCTATGATCTGGTGATTGCATATGGCGGTGATGGTACCCTCAATCAAGTTGTTAATGGCGTAATGAATGTTAAAGGGCAGCACAGTACGGTCGGCGTCATTCCTGGCGGCACTACTAATGTCTGGGCGGGCGAGGTTGGCGTGCCTGTCGATCCTGTTAAGTCGGCTCTTACACTCGTTAACAGTGAGGCTCGTAAGGTTGATATTGGTCATGTCGAGGTGGAAGGGCTAACATTTCCTGGTGCAGCCCAGAATGATCATGCAGTAGACCAAATCAATCCACCCAGGAAAGGAAACAAGTCACGCAAGGGAAAAGCGAGCTCCAAAGTCAGGCATCACTTTTTGCTCATGGCGGGTCTGGGGATTGACGCTGCTGTTATGGGTCACGTGTCCAAACCTCTTAAGTACCGCATTGGCCGGCTAGCGGTCGGCATTTCAGCAACGGAGGAACTACCTAAACAGTATCCCTTTCCCATAGAAATACGCGCTGCAGGTAGCAGACGTGATGGTGAGCTCCTCTGGAAAGGTGAAGCTTTGCAGGTAGTCATTGGCAATACGCGCGAATATGCTAATATCGTAGAACTGACTCCTAATGCCTATATCGATGATGGTGTTCTCGATATCTGCGTAATTACAGCAGGTAATCCGCTTACGACGATGGAGCAGGTCGTCTCGCTCTTGTTGCGCCGCAAACCGGATAATTTGACCACAGAATACTTTCACGGAGCCCATTTCTCGATCAGCGTACCTGCCACAATTGATTTGCAATTGGATGGCAGTGCTGTCAAGCTCAAAGACTACCTCAACAAGTCTGATCGCCAGGCTCTGGAGGAGGAACGAGATGCCGAACAGGTAATGGTGAATTACCGCTTCGATGCAATGCCGCGTGCCTTGTACATAGCTATTCCCCACACGTATAATGATATGCTGTTCGAGCATACTGCTGGTGAAGACAAGTCACATGCTGAACTAGAACAGCACGCCGACGAGGTGAAGGCTGCAAATAGATCACACGAACATGCCAGTAAAGTGAGGTCTGAGGCTGAGGAGCAACGATTGAACGAAGAGAACACGCCTCCGCATAATAACAAGCACTCATCGGAAGAACCGCATGAACTGCCAGAAATCATCACCCAACTCATGCATCAAGGTCGCAAAGTGACTGTGGTGGGAGTCAGTCCGAACTCGGATAAGCATAAACAGACCTACATTGTAGCGGGCGGGACACACAAAGGGAGCAGCGGTGAGATTAAGCATGTAGCGGTACGTATTAATGGCAATACCACAGTTTTGCGACATTCCGGTGAGAGTGCCACTCTTGCTCTCATAGGAGAGTTACGGGAGGATGCGGAAATTGTGATTGAAGGTAAACAAAGCAAACGTGGTGTGATTTCGGCGAAACGCGTTGTGGTATAGGCTTGTAGGTTGTTCGGAGGCCCCTGCTTATTGCCCTCGCGCTCGCCAGGATTCAAGAGAGGGAAAGTAGCGTGAGTTTTGGTGATGAATCATTAGAGTGGCATTCAGTCCTCGAGGCTTTACGTAATATGCCCGTTGATGTCGCCCGTTTAACATTGGGTGAGCGAGGAGTAGTGGCCTACACCGATGGAGCGTGTATCAAGAATCCGGGTGGGCCTGCGGGTTGGAGTGTGATTTTGGTGTCTGTGGATAATGTCACCGGTGAAAATGTACGCGCAGGTGCCGCGCGCATCGAAAACTACGGACACATTCCCAGATCCCCGAGCACCACGAATAATCGTGCTGAAATTACGGCGGTGCTGGCGGCATTATGTATCGCGCAGCGCGACCAGCCCTTGACGATACATAGCGATAGTGAATATACCATCAAGGTGGCTCAAGGCATCTACCAGATGAAGGCCAATCCCGACCTGTGGGAGTTGTACCGTATTTTGCTTAAAAAACGCAAAACTCCTCCGACCTTTGAATGGGTGCGTGGGCATATGGGACATGAGCAGAACGAGCGAGCTGACGAACTGGCTGGAATAGGCGCCTGGAATGGTGACGTGGAGGCTTATCGCAGATGGCAAGAGTCCGATGCTCGCGAGGCTCATAATTCCCTCCCACCTGCCGAGATGGCTGCATTGCGCCAGCAGGTCCAAAAGCTCAAAGTTTTTTTTGACAGTGTTGCTTTGGATAGTTCTCATATCGGCTCTAACGAACGCACATTTATTAACGACATGGTGAAACGCCTGCAAAAGGACAGATTTATGCCTACTGAGAAACAAACTAATTGGGTCAAGGGACTTGTGAAGAAATACAAGGTATAGGAGCCATATATAGCCACCCGTTCCTATATGGTAGAATCGGATGGGTAGGAGTGCTACCTCACATCAAGACCATACAGAAAGAAGAATAACCTTGTATCAGGACCTGACACAGCGTTTTATCGATCAACTGCAGTTGAAACAACCCCCTATAGGCCTGGCCTTTGTAGAGGATGTCCCGCAGAAGATCACCAGGAATGTCCCATTGGCATGATGACTATGGGCTTTACCATGCCGGGAGCTTCGCAGCAGCGGGCGCAAGCCTTGGTACAGACAATGGCGGACGTTCAATACTTCGCTCCGGCGGAAGTCAGCGCTTTGCCAATAGTGAACAAGCCGCATCAAAGCATTGTTTATGGTCGCCTGGACCAGTTCCCGGTAGAAGCTGATGCTGTGCTCTGTATTCTGGATACCCAGCAGGCGATGCTTGTAGCTGAGGCGGTCGGCAATATGAACTGGCTGCAACAGGGAGGTCAATCGGCATTCGGGCGACCAACATGTGCTGTTATCCCTCGTACATTGCTTACGGGCGCAACCTCAATCAGCTTTGGCTGTGTTGGTGCACGTACCTATACTGGGTTGGCTCCATCTGAGGTGGTCTTAACGATCCCCGGTCATGAATTTGCTGAACTGGTTGAACGATTGCAGATAGTGGTGGCTGCCAATGCTGCTCTTGCGCCGTTCCACCAGCAGCAGAAAGCTCGCTTTAGCGCGTAGATCCTCACCTGCCGCTCGACTATTCGGACCCTGGCGTGCAGTTCCTTACGAAGCAGGTAGGGTGGGCACTGCAATACATCTATGGTGAATCGACCCCAGATAGCCCGGCGCGGCTGTATAAGACCCGAGACGGGGGCAAGACGTGGACGTGGATTCCCTATAGCGTCTCGTGATCTCGCCTTTCTGGCCAACAGAAATCATTTATTTTTCACGAAAGAAGGAACAATCACATGCCTACTCCAAGCGCTCGTGAGATCCGTATCGAATTCGACCAGCGTGTACGGATGCGCGATGGTATCATGCTCTCGGCAGATGTCTATCGTCCCATTGACAAATCGGGAGAGACGAAGACATATCCAGTTATATTGACACGCACGCCGTATATGAAGTTAAGCGAGGGTATACTGGTACCGGCAAAGTATTTTACCGAGCGAGGTTATGTCTTTGTTGCTATGGACGTGCGGGGACGAGGCGACTCCGATGGTGTATTCGTGCCCTATTTCAACGAGGGGGAAGATGGTTACGATGCCATTGAGTGGTGCGCTGCTCAGCCATGGTCGGATGGCAATGTTGGCACGATCGGCAGTTCGTATCCGGGGAATATCCAGTGGTTGGCTGCGTTGCAAAAGCCACCACACTTGAAAGCGATGGTGGTACGGGTGACGCCATCTGACCCGTTTGTAGAGACGCCAACAGGTTTGCCTTCGCCGATGACCCTCTGCTGGCTGCACTATGTCAGTGGGCGTGTCAACCAGTTAATGGAGGCAGTGGATTGGGAGCGCGTGTATGAGCACCTGCCACTCATAACGATGGATGAACGGGCGGGACGTAGAATCCCGTCCTGGCGTGCTGAAATTGAGCACCCACAGCTCGATGATTTTTGGGCGCCGCTGCGTTACCAGGATAAGTTCGACCAGGTTGATGTACCTGTTTTGCATATCTCGGGTTGGTACGATGATGAGCAGATTGGGACACCGCTTAACTACATTGGCATGACAACATTTGGTGCTACGGCTGAAGCACGGGCCAGTCAGAGGCTACTAATGGGACCGTGGGGACACGTGGTGAATACAGAACCGAAACTGGGCGAAGTTGACTTCGGCCCGCAAGCGTTGATAGACCTGCGGGCCGAAGAGTTACGCTGGTTTAATCGCTGGCTGAAGGGCTACACGCATGATGCCACCACGGCAGAATTTCCTGTGCGTATCTTTGTAATGGGCACGAATGTGTGGCGCGACGAACGTGAGTGGCCCCTATCTCGCACACAATGGACGCCCTTTTACTTGCACAGTAGTGGCCGTGCCAATAGCCGCTTTGGTGATGGGGGGCTCTCAACAACCAAACCGGTGGCTGAGCCAACCGATAACTACCGCTATGATCCTGCACGTCCTGTACCTTTCATTACAAACCCGACATCGTCGCAGATTGGAGGGCCAGATGACTATTCAGCCATCGAACGACGTGATGATGTGCTGGTCTACGTAACCGAGCCGCTCGCGGAAGAGATCGAGGTCACGGGGCCGATTCGGGTAGATTTATATGCATCGTCTTCAGCACCGGACACTGACTTCATGGCGAAGCTGGTGGATGTCTGGCCTACGGGATTCGTACAGCGCCTTTGTGATGGCATGGTACGGGCGCGTTTCCGCCAGGGCATGGATCGCCCATCCTTGATTGAGCCTGGAAAGATCTATCACTACTCGATTGATTGCTGGAACACATCGCAAGTGTTTAGGGCCGGGCATCGTATCGGGCTGGAGATCAGTTCGAGCGCGTTTCCTAAATATGATCGGAACTTGAATACCGGGGCACCCCTGGGTAAAACAGTTGAGACGGCAGTAGTCGAGCAGCGTATTTATCATGATGAAGAGCATCCGTCGGCGGTGGTTTTGCCAATTATATCAAAAAGCTAAGGGTAGCTTTACTGGCTTGAGAAGAGGCTTCATCTCTTTTCTTCCTCTCTCTTTCGTGTATCTACGCGCTTGCTACAACCCTTTCGTCCTTTGAATCGTAGAGAATGAAAACAGAGCAGTCAACCCGTTCAAACTAGAAAGATAGAATATATGCAAACACAAAGCCATAAAGAGCAACTCCAAGCTCCTTTCGATTGGTATCGCACGATCATCGCCAACTGCGCAATCTGGTCTCGCAGGCTTTCACGCCGCGCATGGTGGCGCAACTGGAGCCACGCATCACCGCCATCACCAACGAGCTGCTGGACCACGTAGCCCCCACGGGCGAGATGGACGTAGTGCGCGACCTGGCCTATCCCTTGCCCGTGACCGTCATCGCCGAACTGCTGGGCATTCCTGCCGAGCTGCGCGAGGATTTCAAACGCTGGTCGGATGCCATCGTGGCTGGCGACGAGGGCCTATCAGAAGAGGAGCGCAAGGCACTCTTCCAGGAGATCCAGGGCATGTATGGCTACTTCGCGCAGGTGCTCGAGGAGCGCCGCCAGCATCCGCAGAACGACCTGGTCAGTGCGCTGCTGGCCGCTGAGGTCGATGGGCAGCGCTTGAGCAACATGGAGCTGCTCGGCTTCTGCGGACTGTTGCTGGTTGCAGGCAACGAGACGACGACCAACCTGCTCGGCAACATGATCCTCTGCTTCGACGAGCATCCCGACGTGGTGGAGCGCCTGCGCACGAATCGCGCGCTGGTGCCGGGGGCCATTGAAGAGAGCCTGCGCTATTACTCACCGGTGAAAGCTATGCCGCGCGTTACGGCAACCGAGACGATGCTCGGCGACCAGCGCATCGGGCCGGATCAGTTTCTCGTGGCCTGGATCGGCTCGGCGAATCGCGATGAGGCCGAGTTCCCCGATGCCGATCGCTTCGACATTGAGCGCGAGCCCAATCATCATGTCGCTTTCGGGCGAGGCATCCATTTCTGCCTGGGCGCTCCCCTGGCGCGCCTGGAGGCGAAAGTCGCGCTCAATGCTATGCTCGACCGCCTGCCCGGACGCTGGCAGGTGGCTGATGTGCCGCTGGAGATGGTCAAGAGCTTTATCGTCTTCGGCGCAAAGCAGTTGCCCATGGCTTGGGGCGAATAACGCCTCTTCCCCTGCCATCCCTACAGGAGAGAGGAGGCTACTTCGCTATGAATGCGCAGTAGGTCTGCAATCGTTTCTGGCGGCCGGCGACCAAGACCACATTCGGTAGCTACACCGCATGTTGGAACATATCGTACGGCAGTGGCTAGGCGCTGCCGTGTTCCCTCAACGCCGTCGGTGAAATGCACCAATCCCAGGTAGAGTTCTGTCTCTGGGTGGAGTTTTAAGTTCCGCAGGGGTGCAAAATAGGCATCGTCGCTCCGATCCCGGGGTACAGGCATATGAATCCAGTTGATTGTCCGCGTGACGCCTGCAGAGATGGCGTTTGCCACTTCAACCAGTTTAGAGGTATCCTCGGGCTGTTTGAAATGCTTGTGCCCAGCATCACCGTAGCAGAGGTGATAACCCAGCTCGACACTGGCTGGGACACGATTACCAAGCCGGATAAGTCGCTCGAGGATTCCTGCCTTGATGTCAGCGAAGAATGTAGGCATCTCTAATTCCAGAAGGCCAAACTCGACCGCTACATCCCATTGAATAGCCAGCTCGTCTTGTGGAATGGCGGTTGTGATCCTGTCAAGCTCGTTAAACATCCCGGCCTCGTAAGCTGGCTCGACTGCTGCCTGATCTCCCGGCGCAACAAATGCGATGACTGGCGCAAGCGGCGTTGGAAGACTGACCTGGAAGCGAAAATGCGCCGGAATAATCCCTGCCTGTTTGAGTTGCGAGAACAAAGCGTAAGATGCTGTGGCCGCGTCAGCATAGCCAAGCTGATTAAATTGAATGTCCCCAGCATCCACCGGGGAACGGAGCTTGAAGCGCGGCTGCGCGGCGTAGGCATTGGGATCCGGGGGGACGTATTCAAAACTGGGATTGTTCGCGAAAACCGCGGATTGCCAGCCTATCCAGTTAATGCGAACGCCGGTTTCGCCGTCGGGAATGCGTCGCAGTCGTTCGCCCAGAATCGAAGTGGTGGTGCGGAAGACTTCCTCCGCGTTTGCCAGCGGAACACTGCCGACCAGGTGTACACCACGGGGCTGAGAGAATGTCGCTTCGGCGGGATTCTCGTTAGTCATAGTTTCCTCCGATCAAATAATTTACATGTGAAAAAGATGAAAGGAACCACAAAGCAGTAGTGAATTGTCACTTAACTGATGGTTTTGCAGATGCATAATACTATAGTTTTTCCAACATTGCCACATGCAGCTGGTCTACCGAATGTGCGTTTTCACGACTTGAGGCACCGTCAGTGCGCTGGCGCCGGAATGACACCAAGCTGCTGCATCATGCCCAGATCATCCCGCACCGCCTTGACAATCCCTACCTCAGTACATGATGATACATATGTAACTATGTTGACTATAAGAGGGAGCTTACCAGCGTTTCCAGGCAGAACCAGAGGATAAGACATATGACTACAACCAAACGACGAACAGGACCAGAAAAAGTAGAGGCCCAAATCATCGTACCGGATATTGCAACCGGGCAAACCCGTAATCCAGGCATGCCCCTTGATCTGGATTGGGTGCGCCAGGTGCATGTTAATCGTAGCGCGGTTGAGCGGCGCGCGGCTACTCTATCCACACGCCGCACGGTCAAGAAGGAGTGGCAGGCGGCGTGGCTGCTGCGGGCTATCACCTGTATTGATCTCACCACGTTACAGGGAGACGACACTCCCGGGAATGTCCTGCGCCTGTGTGCCAAGGCACGACAACCGGTACGCCAGGAGTTGCTGGACGCAATGGGTGTGGGTAACCTCGATGTAAAGGTTGGGGCTGTCTGCGTCTATCATAACGTTGTGCGTGTAGCCGTCAAAGCACTGCGTGGCTCGGATATTCCTGTCGCGGCCGTCTCAACAGGCTTTCCTGCCGGTCAAATTTCTTTCGATCAGAAGCTCGAGGAAATAGTTGCTTCGGTGAAAGCCGGTGCCAGCGAAATCGATATTGTGATCTCACGCGCACATGTGCTGACGGGTAACTGGCAAGCTCTCTATGACGAAGTGCAAGCTTTCCGTGCGGCCTGTGGTGATGCTCACATGAAGGCTATTCTCGCCACACATGAACTTGCCACGCTGCGTAATGTGGGTATGGCAAGCCTGGTCTGTATGATGGCCGGGGCCGATTTCATCAAAACCTCGACGGGCAAAGAGCCTGTGAACGCTACCTTGCCTGTAGGCGTGGTGATGGTGCGGGCTATGCGCGAGTATTTTGAACGCACCGGCTACAAGGTTGGATTCAAACCTGCTGGTGGCATCCGCAGTGCCAAGCAATCGCTGGATTGGCTAATTTTGATGAAAGAAGAACTCGGTAACGAGTGGCTCAATAATACACTTTTCCGCATCGGTGCTAGTAGTTTGCTTTCAGACATTGAACGGCAGCTTTCGTACTTCGTCACTGGTCACTATGCAGCGGCGTATCATAACCCGATGGTTTAAGCTGGGAGGTGCAAAATGAACGTAATGGAAATCTTCGAGACGATGGAATATGGACCTGCACCAGAGGCTGCTGCCCCTGGGCTATCATGGATCCAGGAACATTCGCCTTTTAATCTTTTCATCAATAACCAATGGGTCAAGCCCGCCAGTGGCCAGTATATTGACAGCATCAATCCCGCAACCGGCAAGCGGCTGGCTCAGGTGGCAGCCGCTAATAGTGCCGATGTTGATGCTGCCGTTGCAGCAGGGCGTGCAGCTTTTGAAACGTGGGGCAAGACTCCAGGACATGTACGCGCTCGTTATATGTACGCTATTGCACGCCACATCCAGAAACACTCGCGCCTGCTGGCCGTGCTGGAATCGCTGGATAACGGCAAACCTATTCGCGAAACGCGTGACATAGACATACCACTTGTTGCACGCCACTTCTATTATCACGCTGGCTGGGCGCAACTAATGGAGTCGGAACTTCCTGGCTACCAACCAGTGGGCGTTGTTGGGCAGATTATTCCCTGGAACTTCCCTCTGCTGATGCTGGCATGGAAGATTGCTCCTGCGCTGGCAATGGGCAATACTATCGTACTGAAACCTGCCCGCTACACTTCGCTAACCGCCCTCAAATTCGCTGAGATTGTACAGGAGATCGGGTTGCCTCCCGGCGTGGTCAACATCCTGACAGGCGAGGCCTCGCAGGTCGGCGAGGCGCTGGTACGACATCCAGACATAAACAAGATTGCTTTTACTGGTTCTACCGACGTGGGACGCAGCATCCGGCGCGCGACGGCCGGCTCGGGCAAGAAGCTCTCGCTCGAACTAGGTGGCAAATCGCCTTTCATCGTGTTTGATGATGCAGACCTGGATAGCGTGGTCGAGGGAGTGGTGGATGCTATTTGGTTTAACCAGGGCCAGGTATGCTGTGCAGGATCGCGCCTGCTTGTACAAGAAGACATCGCCGATCGCTTGATCGAAAAGCTGCGCGAGCGCATGGAGCACCTGCGTATTGGCGATCCGCTCGACAAGGCGGTGGATATTGGCGCTATCGTTTCTCCTGGGCAGTTGAAAGAGATACAACGTCTCGTGAACAAGGGCGTCGAGGAGGGTGCGGTGATGTGGCAGCCCTCATGGGCCTGTCCTACCGAGGGTTACTTCTTCCCACCCACGCTCTTCACGAACGTTTCTCCTGCTACTACCATAGCTCAAGTTGAAATCTTCGGACCGGTGCTGGTCTCAATGACCTTCCGTACGCCTGCGGAGGCCGTCGAGCTTGCAAATAATACACCCTACGGATTGGCGGCAAGCGTATGGAGTGAGAACATCAACCTGGCCCTGGACGTGGCTCCCAAGCTGAAGGCTGGGAGTGTGTGGATCAATTGCACCAATCTGTTTGATGCTTCGAGTGGCTTTGGTGGTTATCGCGAGAGTGGTTTTGGTCGCGAAGGTGGCAAAGAAGGGCTTTACGAGTACGTACGTCCGAAGTGGGAAACTCATGAAGCGCCATCTAGTGAACTTCATATAGCCATTGAATCTGCATCCACTAATGGCTCCAAGCCGCAAGCCCCGGCAGATGAGGACGCAGAAGCCGAAGGTTTAGATCACATATCGACGTCCGCTGATGGTTATTCTGCGTTGCTTCCCGCTATTGATCGAACGTCGAAGATGTTTATCGGGGGCAAGCAGACGAGGGCAGATAGCGGTTACAGCCGGGATGTCTATGATCCCCAGGGGCGTGTAATTGGACAGGTGGGTGAAGGCAATCGCAAGGATATTCGTAACGCGGTTGAGGCAGCGCACGCTGCACATGGCTGGGCTGCAGGCACAGCGCATAATCGCGCGCAGATTCTCTACTATATGGCGGAGAACCTGTCGGCGCGTGAAGAGGAATTTGCGCGCAAGATTGTACAACAGACGGGTCGTTCCTATGTAGATGCTGCTGCTGAAGTTCAGGCGACCATTTCGCGGTTGTTCAGCTATGCGGCCTGGGCTGACAAATACGAAGGTGCTGTGCACCGGCCTCCATTGCGTGGCGTGGTTCTCGCGATGCCTGAGGCCATCGGTGTAATTGGCATTGCCTGTCCTGAAGAATATCCACTGCTTGGATTTGTCTCGCTTGTCGCACCTGCAATTGCCATGGGCAACACTATTGTGGTTGTTCCCTCGCAAGTGTCGCCGTTGAGCGCGACCGATTGCTACCAGGTGTTGGAGACTTCGGACCTGCCAGGTGGCGTTGTGAATATTGTCACGGGTGATCGTGATGAATTGAGCCAGGTTCTGGCCGATCATGACGATGTAGATGCCATGTGGTACTTTGGCCCGGCTGAGGGCTGCAAGCGTGTCGAACTGGCATCGGCTGGGAATATGAAGCGTACATGGGTGAGTTATGGGCATCCCCGCGACTGGATGGATAGAGTGCAAGGTGAGGGCGAGGAGTTTCTTAGGGAGGCGACGCAGGTGAAGAATATCTGGGTGCCGTATGGGGAGTGATGGTTATCCTCCGCATCTGTTCTTCCAGGCTCAAGTGTATTGAACAAGTTACTCTCTGTGTTCTGGTGGTCTGATCTGACCGGAGGCTCTAGTGGAGGTATCTCCTAGATACCTGAAAAAATGGTGGCTTCGAGATACTTCTTGGCGTCGTCCTGGATTTCTGCAGTCGTGTAACGCTGCCGATAAGCTGTTGACGCACGAGCTTTTTGCTGCTATACTAACGGTGCCGATAAGCTGCATCGTCACGCGTCTCTTTCCAACCGGTGCTGTCAAAGCATAGCGGGAGCGTTTATGTCGAATGATCCGATGGGTGATTACCTTGCGATGCTGGTCGCGCGAGGCATTTCTCTTGCCGCACAACGCGCGCCTCGATCAGATCCGGTGCAGTTCTGCCGGTGGTGGGAAACCAGACGTCAGCGACCCTTTGATCTGGCACACGTCGTTGATCGTGACCTGCGTGACTGGAAACACCAACGCCAGCACGCTGACGGGGCAGCTCCTGCGACCATCAATCGGGGACTTTCTACCTTGCGCTAGTTTTGCACCTGGGCCATCGAACAACGACTCATCGCAGAGAATCCAGCGACCGGTATTGAGGATGTTCCTTCGACTCCGCTCGCTTCTCGCTCCTTTCCCGACCAGGCGGTTGATGTATTGCTTCGAATGGCTATTGGACGCGCAGGAATCTAAACCAAGGAGCTTCCTGCTATTCTGAAGAGATGGGTATCGATGCAGCGACACCAGGGAGAGCCGATCCCTCCCCATCACCTCCAGGCAGGGACATCAAACTCAACGCCGGCTCGACCTCCGCTCGTTGGCCGTAGCGCTGAGATGGACCGACTGGCGGCGCAGCTTTCGCGCGCCGCTCGTGGGCAGGGCTGCGCCATGTTCCTCGTCGGTGAGGCCGGCATCGGGAA
>WNFR01011896.1_pt1 | contig 13896 bp, 11 predicted proteins | sample 5400221 | NCBI WGS metagenome assembly WNFR01 (sample SAMN13153357, study PRJNA577476) | soil metagenome | isolation source: 40 cm soil under Madrone tree | place: USA:California | collected 2016-06-14 | reverse complement strand
GATCCGCGGGCGAAAAAATTCAAACCGCAAGATTTCTACGACCGGCGCTATCTGGCTGAGCTGGAGAAAAGCGGATTTTTCGACAAACTGTGGGGCGGGACAATTTCGCGATGACACACGATCCGCTGTCGCTCACGCGCCAGCTATCGGCATTTAACACCATGAATCCGCCCAGCAACGAACGCGAGTGCGCACAATATTGGGGCTGCTTGTTTGAAGCCGCGGGCTTCGATGTTCGCTATTTCGAATTCGCTCGCCACCGGGCATATGCATGTCGTATCATTTCCGATCTTGTCCGCGACAGTTTCGGTCATTCTGTTTATCCGTTGCTGCTAATCGATTTATTTCGGACAACAGAAGGAGTGATTTATGGCAAATCAAATCGTGTGGTGTGACATTCCGGTCTTGGACTTGGATCGGGCAGTGAAATTTTACTCTGCGGTGTTGGGGCAGCCGGTGAAGAAGCAGGATTTTCCCGGCATGACGATCGGTATATTACCGCACAGCGACGGCGAAGTCGGTGCGTGTCTGTTTACCAGCGAGGAAGAAAAACCGTCGGAAAATGGCGCAATGATCTACTTAAACGCTAACGGGCGATTGGACGAGGCGATTGGCGCGGTAGCGTCGAACGGCGGCAAGATACTCAAGCCGAAACATCCCATCGGCCCTTTCGGATTTCGCGCCGTCGTCATCGACAGCGAGGGCAATCGAGTTGCGCTCCATTCGGATTAGTTTACGGACTGTGGCGGAAAAATGACGATCAACAATTCGACAGGTGCACGAGTTCCGTGGCTCCTGCTCTTTTGGCTTGCGGGGATTCCATTCTCTGTTCATTCGCAGGAACGTGACAAGCCAAAGGTTTCGAAGCCTCCGGCTGTTACCGAGGACGCGGGATCATGGCTTCTCGCGGCGCGAGAAGGCGAATGCGCTCCGACCTCGATTCTTTCCAGGAAGGGGCCGGAGTACAGCGACGTTCAAAGTCCTTATCAATTAGTCGACAAATTGCGCGCAGCCGGCCACCAGGCTGAGATCAAGGAATTTAAGACGAGTACTCGACTTGCCGTCGAGGGCGCCCTCGGCCGGACTTTACGTGTTGTTTGTAAAGAAAGAGTTTTGCGACAAGGTATCGGCGCCGCCCGCGAAAAATTAGTCGATTTACTCTTCGTCGTCTTGACGCCGCCGTGGACGGTCGGCTTGCTTGAGTCGTTTCTTGCGCAGCCGGATCGACTGTGGTGTCACTTCCACTAATTCGTCATCGGCGATCCATTCGATGCCTTCTTCGAGCCCCATTTCCCGGTGCGGTGTAATAATGATGTTTTCGTCGCGGCCCGCGGCGCGAATATTCGTCAGCTTTTTCTCGCGGGAGATGTTGACGTTCAGATCGACGGCACGGGAGTACTCGCCGACCACCATGCCTTCATAAACCCGCGCGCCGGGCGGGATGAAAATGACGCCCCGTTCCTGCAGATGAAAGACCGCGTAGGGCGTCGATTGGCCTTCGCGGTCGGAAACCATGGCGCCGTTGCTGCGGCTTTGAATGGTTCCGTGCCACGGCGACCAGCCGTCAAACAGCGCGTTCATGATGCCGGTGCCGCGCGTATCGGTCAAAAATCGCGAGCGAAAGCCGATCAAGCCGCGCGACGGCACGCTGAATTCCAAGCGCACGCGGCTCGAGCCCCCGTGGGTCATTTTGGTCATCTTGCCCTTGCGCATCGCGAGGAGCTGCGACACCACGCCGATAAAATCTTCGGGAATATCGATGACCAGCAATTCGATCGGCTCATGCAGCTTGCCGTCGACTTCGCGCGTGACCACAGTGGGCTTCGACACCATCAATTCATAGCCTTCGCGGCGCATGGTCTCGATAATAATCGCCAGTTGAAACTCGCCCCGGCCGGTGACTTGAAAGGCGTCGGGCTGTTCGGTGTCGATGATGCGCAGGCTGACGTTTTTCTTTTGCTCTAAGAAAAGCCGTTCGCGCAGTTTGCGTGAGGTGACGAAATCACCTTCCCGGCCGGCCCACGGTGAATTGTTGGAGCTGAAAATCATTGCGATGGTGGGTTCGTCGATGCGCAGCGCCGGTAGCGGCTTGGGATCGTCCCGGTCGGCGACGGTATCGCCGATGCCGATGTCCTCGATGCCGGCCAGCGCAGCGATGTCGCCGGCTTCGACCGATTCGACTTCGATGCGCTTCAAGCCCTGCCAGCCGAACACTTGCGTTACTTTGACTGCTTCACGCGTGCCGTCCGCACGGCAGAGGGTGTAGTTACCGATCGCCAGTTTGCCGCTTTTCAGACGTCCGATGGCGAGCCGGCCGACATAATCGTTATAGTCCAGATTATTCGCTTGGAATTGCGTCAGCGCGTCAGGATCGAAGGCGGGACCCGGCAGCGTTTCGACGATCAATTCAAACAACGGCTGCAAGTTTTCCCCGGCCTGTTTAAGATCCCTCGTTGCCGTACCGGCGCGCGCATTGGTATAGACCACGGGAAATTCGAGTTGGTCCTCGCTGGCATCGAGGTCGATGAACAAATCGTAGATCTCATCCAACACCGCGGAGACCCGTGCATCGGGCCGGTCGATTTTATTGATGCACACGATCGGCGGGAGTTTGGCCTCGAGCGCCTTCTTGAGCACGAAGCGGGTTTGCGGCAGCGGTCCCTCGGAGGCGTCGACGAGCAACATGACGCCGTCGACCATGGCGAGGGTGCGTTCCACTTCACCGCCGAAGTCGGCATGACCCGGCGTGTCGACGATATTGATTTTCACCTCGCCATAGTGAATCGACGTGTTCTTCGCCATGATCGTAATGCCGCGCTCGCGCTCCAAATCCATCGAGTCCATGACGCGGTCGGCGACCTGCTCGTTGGCGCGAAAAATCCCGCTTTGGTGCAGCATGGCGTCCACCAGCGTGGTTTTGCCGTGGTCGACGTGGGCGATGATTGCGATGTTGCGGATAACTTCGCGGCGGTGATGCGTGGTTTGAACCATCATCATTGTTTATTAGGGAGTCGTTCTGCATTGTCAAGCGAGCGCTCGATTGCGGCTGCAGTTTGCGAGAGGGTTTCGCGTCGTTTCTTGCGACTGTGAACCTCGTAGAGTATCCTAGTAGGACTTCATGGGGCGCATATCCCAATACATCTGGCGCTACTGGCGACGTTACCTGTTCGGCGGGCTTTGTCTTCTCGGCACGGCCACCTTGGTCATGTGGATTCCCTGGTGGATTCGCGAGGCCGTCCGCATCATCGAACACGGCGGCTCCCTCAGCGATGTGACCTACTACGCCGTCTTGATCATCGCCGCGGCGGTCGTGCAGGGATTCGTCCGGACCTATTCGCGCGCGCTGATTTTCAACGCCGGGCGCGATGTTGAATACGATTTGCGCAACGACCTGTTTGCGCACCTCGAAAAGCTGCCGCTGTCTTATTATCACAAGCAAAGAACCGGCGATCTGATGTCGCGGGTGATCAATGACATCTCCGCGGTGCGCGTTATGCTCGGTCCGGGAGTCCTCAATTTTGTCAACGCGCCGCTTTACTACGTGTATGCCATGGCATTGATGCTTTCGATGGACGTGCGCATGACGTTGGCGGCGGTCGCGCCGTTCCCGTTGTTGATCTACGTCGCGCACCAGTTTCGCGGCCGGATCATGAAAAGCTCCCTCGAAGTGCAGCAACAGATGTCGGCTCTCAGCAGCCACGTGCAGGAGAATTTAAGCGGCATGCATGTCGTGAAAGCTTACGCGCAGGAGGATTTCCAGGCCCAGCAGTTCATCGCTTTGAATAAGGACTACGAAGTCAAAAGCATGGAGATGGCGAAGATGCGCGGCATCGTCAACCCGGTCATGCAAGGCATCAACGGTCTGACGGTGCTGATCGTGATCTGGTACGGCGGCATTCGGGTGATGCGGGGAGACTTGCTGGTCGCCGATATTGTCGCGTTTATCGCCTATCTCAACGTGCTGGCGTGGCCCACGGCAGCGTTTGGTTGGATGCTTTCTTTGGTCGAGCGCGGCCGCGCGGCGATGCGCCGTCTCGAAGAGATTCTCGAAACTAACCCCGAAATCAGAGACGAAGCGGCGTCTCCGGCAATCCATGCGCTCAAAGAAGGCATCGAATTCCGCAACGTCTCCTTCGCTTATGAGCGGCAGAAAAACGGCCACTCGGCGCTCGAAGAGATCAATTTCACGCTTCCCGTCGGCCGCTCGGTCGGCCTGGTCGGGCGCGTCGGCTCGGGTAAAAGCACTCTGGCGCAACTCGTGCCGCGAATGTTCGATGTCTCGACCGGCGCCATTCTCGTGGACGGTCAGGATACTCGCAAGCTGGCGTTGCGCGAGCTGCGCCGATTGATCGGCTACGTGCCCCAAGAGCCGTTTCTTTTTTCTACTTCTCTCAAGGCGAATCTTGCCCTGGGCCGGGAAAGTTATTCCGCGGAAGAGCTCGCCCGCGCCGTCGAGATCGCCAAGCTGGACCGTGACGTTGAAATTTTTCCGCTAGGTCTTGAGACCCTGGTCGGCGAGCGCGGCGTGACGCTTTCCGGCGGGCAAAAGCAGCGCGCCACGCTGGCGCGCGCCCTGATCATGAACCCGCCGGTGCTGATTCTCGACGATTGTCTGTCCAGCGTCGATGCTCAGACCGAAGCCGAGATTCTCCACGGGCTGCGCGCCATTCTCAAAGAAAAAACCTGCCTGATCATTTCGCACCGGATTTCCGCCGTGCGCGAGGCGGACGAAATTCTCGTGCTCGACGAAGGCAAAATTATCGAGCGCGGCAATCACGACGAACTGGTGCGCGACGGCGGCGTCTACGCCGAGCTTTTTCAGCAGCAGCGCCTGAGCGAGGAGCTCGAACAGATTTAGATGACCGAAGAAACGCAACAAGAAGAAGTCCTCGGCAAGGCCTACGATCTCCGGCTGGTCCGGCGTCTGTGGTATTTCATCATCCCGTACAAGCGGCTCTTTTACTTGAGCTTGGCGCTCTTGCCGCTGCAGCAGGCCTTCGGCTTGGCGCAGCCCTATTTGATGAAAATCGGCATCGATCAATACATCGCCGGCAAGAATCTCTTGGGCTTGCAGACCGTCATGCTGTGCTTTCTCGCCGCCCTGATCGGCGAAACGGTCGCCATCTTTGCGCAATATTATTTTTCCATGCTGGTGGCGCAGCGCTGTCTGGCGGATTTGCGCGTGGCGATTTTTTCCCACGTGCAGAAACTGCCGATGAGCTACTTCGACCGCAACCCGGTGGGGCGCCTCGTGACGCGTATGACTACCGACGTCGACGTGTTGCAGGAGATGTTCGCCTCGGGTGTTATTACGCTCGCGTCGGATTTCGTCATGGTGATCTGGATCTTCGGCATCATGTTGTATCTCGACGTCAAGTTGGCGCTGGTATCGCTGGCGTTGATCCCGCCGATGGCCTTGGCGATCAATTTTTTTCGCGGCAAAGCGCGCCAAACCTACCGCCAAATCCGCGTACGGATCGCGCGCATCAACGCCTATCTGGGGGAGGCGCTCTCCGGCATGGCTGTGATCCAACTTTTTGCCCGAGAGGAAAAAACCTATCGCGAGTTTGAAAAACTCAACGCCGACCATCGCGATGCCTATCATCTTTCGAATCTCTATGAAGCCGGGCTTTATTCTATGGTAGAGGCGGCGGGCTCGGTGAGCGTCGGACTGTTGCTGTGGTACGGCGGCGGTGAAGTGCTGCACGGCGCCATCGGTATTGGCACGCTGGTGGCGTTCAAGGAGTATATTCACCGCTTCTTTGTGCCGCTGCGCGACTTCAGTCAAAAATACACGGTGATGCAGTCCGCAATGGCGTCCGCGGAACGCATCTTTCAATTGCTCGACACCCCCCTCGACGTCACGAGCCCGAAAAATGCCGTCGTGCCGAAACCGTTTCGCGGCGAAGTGGTCTTCGACCATGTCTCGTTTCACTATAAAGCGGGCGATCCAGTGCTCAAAGGCGTCTCGTTCCGCATCGCACCGGGAGAGAAAGTCGCGGTGGTCGGCGCCACGGGGTCGGGCAAGACCACGACGATCAAGCTGTTAAACCGCTCTTACGATATTCAACAAGGCTCCATCAAAGTCAGCGGCGTCGACGTGCGCGAGTGGGATCTGCGCGCGCTCCGGCGCCATATCGGGGTTGTCTTGCAGGACGTTTTCCTATTCTCCGGCGACGTGCGTGCTAATCTTGCATTGGGCGATCCTTCGATCCCGTTGGAGCGAATCGAACGGGCCGCCCGGGTGGCCAACGCAGAGAGCTTTATTCGCCGGCTGCCCGAGGGCTACGATGCTCGCGTGCGCGAACGCGGCAGCAACTTCTCCGGCGGCCAGCGCCAGCTGTTGTCATTGGCGCGGGTCCTGGTTTACCAGCCGGAAATTCTCGTGATGGACGAGGCGACTTCCAGCATCGATACCGAAACGGAAGCGCTGATTCAAGATGCGATGGAAAAAGTGATGCGCGACCGAACCTGTCTTTTGATCGCGCACCGTTTATCGACGATCCGCAACGCCGACCGCATCATCGTGCTGCACCATGGAGAAGTTCGCGAAGTGGGTTCCCATGCCGAATTGATGGAAAAGCAGGGGATTTATTACCGCTTGTACCAGTTGCAGTATGAGCGCGAGGAGTTGAAGCTCGCTTCCCATGATACACCCGCCCAGCGTCTCGCCTAGCTTGCAGCGCGACGGAACTCAGCGCTGCTATCTCCCGATCCGTTGGGTGACGCGGAGAGGACTCAAGCACTTGTTGTGGTTGGTTCTGGCAAGCATTCTCGTGGCCGCCTTTATTTCCGGTTGTTCGCCTCTGTATGTTCTCCGCGCCGCTTACGAGGAGGGGAAAATCCTTTGGCGGCGCGAGCCGATCGTCGATTTTTTGGGCAATCCGCAGGTACAGCCGGACACGCAGGAAAAGCTGCAACTGGTTTTGGCGGCGCGAGAGTATGCGCGCGACGTGCTCAAATTCAAGGTCGGCGGCAGCTATTCCAGCTATTCGTACGTCGACCGTCCCGACTTGACCTACGTCGTTGTGGCCGCGCCCAAAACCGAGCTGCGCCCGTATACCTGGTGGTTTTTGATCGTCGGCCGCGTGCCGTACAAGGGATATTTTTCCAAGGAAGACGCGCAAGCGGAGATCGACCGGCTGACGGCTCAAGGCTACGACACCAATCTGCGCACTTCGGCGGCCTTCAGCACGCTGGGCTGGTTCGACGACCCGTTACTGTCGCACTTGCTGCGCTATGATCGTGCCATTCTCAGCGAGATCGTCTTTCACGAGCTATTTCACAATACGCTTTACATAAACGGTGCCGGCGCTTTCAACGAAAGCTCGGCCAATTTTATCGGTCATCGTGCCGCGATGGATTTTTTCCGCGCTCGTTTCGGCGCCGACAGCGCGGAATATCTGAGCGCGACTCAAGCGTGGGACGATGAACGGGAATTCGGCGGCTTCATTGCCGAGATGGCGCGCACCCTCGGCGACCTTTACGGCCGCGACATTCCGCGCGCCGACAAATTGCGTTTACGCGAGGACGTTTTCGCGCGTAGCAAGGCCGAATGGCTGCGCCGCATCGCCGACCGTCCGAACCATCGTTTCCGCGCGTTTAGCCAACGGCCGCTCAATAACGCCGTGCTCATGCATTACGTTGTGTATCTGAAAGATCTCGATTTATTCGAGGCGCTCTACGATTCGTGCGGTCGCGATCTCGTGCGCACGATAGAAACCCTGCGTCGCGCGGTCGCGGACGGCGGCGAGCCTTTCGCCGCGCTGCGCGCATGGCTCGCTAAACACGGCAAGGAACAGACCGCAGCCGCACATTAAAAGCAGCGACTCATCCTTGCCCGTTTACTGCTGCACTAAAACGCCGAATCGCCTCGATATGCGCGGCCGAATTGAGGCCCGTCTTCATCGTGTTGAAGCCGACATGGGTGGCGCCAAGGTCTTGCCAAGCTTGCAAGTCTTTCATCCACGCGGCGGGCGATCCCTGGCCGTAACCAATCCTACCCTCGATACCGATCCGGCTCGGATCGCGGCCAGCCTCATGGGCATAGCGGTGGACTTTCTCGATGGTGGCGCGGCCATTTTCGTCGGGAGCCATCTGCGGGAACCAGCCGTCGCCCAGTCTCGCCAAACGGCGCAGAGCGCGGTCGTCGGTGCCGCCAAACCAGATCGGGATCGGTCGCTGCACCGGCAGCGGGTTGATGCCGGCGTCGGTGATTTTATGCCACTGGCCGTTGAACGTGAGCAGTTCCTGGGTCCAGAGCTTGCGCAGCACCTCGACCTGCTCCTCGGATCGCTTGCCGCGGTTTTTGAAGTTTTCGCCTAGCGCCTCGTATTCCACAGGGTTCCAGCCGATACCAACGCCGAGGCGCAGGCGGCCGCCGCTCAGGACGTCGATAGGCAAAAAGAACGAAGGGTTCGTGAAACATGTCTAAATGACTGTACGGCGCGCGCCAGCCCGGACGGCTGGCGGGATTGGCGCCGATGAGGTGATCGTAGGCTAAAATATGGCGAAAACCGAGTGCTTCCACAGTCTGCGCGTAATCCTTGATGGCAGACGGGTCACTGCCGATTTCGGTTTGCGGGAAAACTACGCCAATACGCATATTGGGCTCCTTTCAGATATTACCGGACAAAGGGGATTCCTTGCATTTTCAGCTGTCTAGCCGGCCCTTGATTTTTGTCCTGGGCGTACGCACATTCACTATAGACCCGAATCGAGCTTGACTTAAGCGTCTGGCGAACTAGGATCAATTGGAAATGGAGGAAATCCTATGAACGGCTTTCGAACCACGATTCTCCTGGCAGCGTTAACCGCGCTCGTCGTCTGGATCGGCCACATGGTCGGCGGTCCGAACGGAGCCGTTCTCGCTTTGGTCATGGCCGGCGCCATGAATTTCTTTAGCTACTGGTTCAGCGACAAGATCGTTCTGAAGATGTATGGCGCCCAAGAGATTACCGCAAACGATGATCCGGAGCTCTATGGCATCGTTCGCGATCTCACCGTCAGAGCGGGTTTGCCGATGCCGAAGGTTTACATCATTCCGGAGGAAACCCCGAACGCGTTCGCGACAGGGCGCAATCCCGAACATGCGGCCGTGGCCGTCACTCAAGGTATCCGGCGCATTCTCAACAAACGCGAGCTCTCCGGTGTTTTGGGCCACGAGCTTAGCCATGTCAAACACCGCGATATTCTCATCAGCAGCATCGCCGCGACGCTCGCGGGCGCGATCAGTTACCTAGCGTATATGGCGCAGTGGGCCGCGATCTTCGGCGGCGGCAGCCGCGACCGCGAAGAAGGCGGCAGCAATATTTTCAGCCTGCTGTTCATGATGATCGTGGCGCCGCTGGCGGCAATGTTGATTCAGATGGCCGTGTCGCGCTCGCGGGAATATATGGCTGACGAAGGCGGCGCCAAGGTCAGCGGCGATCCGCTGGCGCTGGCAAGCGCGCTGCGCAAACTGGAAATGGGCGCGCAGAATATCCCGCTCCAGGTAAGCGATGCGACTGCTAACTCGACGGCACATATGTTTATCGTTAATCCGCTGACGGTCGGCGGCTTGGCTAAGCTATTCAGCACTCATCCGCCGATGGAAGAGCGCATTGCCCGGCTCGAAGCCATGGCAAAAGACCTGAGCTACATGCGGACTTAAGAAACGCTCAAATATTTTTCATCCTCGTGAGGGGCGACCCAGTTGGTCGCCCCTCACGTTTTTTCAGGACGTGCACGCTTTCCTTAAACCCGGATTAACAGCTAAAAGCGGATTTGACCCCTTTCCGCTTGCTTAATGATTAGGAACACGGCGACCAATTTTAAAACCGGATTTATATAATTCACTACTTTTAGGAAATCCAGAAAGCACGATACAGCGATAAGGAAAGATCAATCCAATGTGTGGACGCTTTGGCGCAACATTCGACTTCCGCGGGAGCGCCATGAAGCTATTTCGAAAATCCCGTAGGTTTGAACCGATGACAGGTGACAGATAGTGACGCTGTTTTCGATAACTTCCCGTAAATCATTCTCATAAGGGACTTACTAGAATCTACGTCACCCAGTGTCATCCGTCACGCAGGCACAACCAACTACAACCCGTCGGAACTGAATTGAAGGAGAATTCAGTTCAATCCTGGCATTGCCGCGCGCTACTTGATCAGCCTATCCACCCTCGCCAGCACGTTTGGAGGAATCATCAGGCCGATCTGTTGCGTTGCTTCAGATTGATGCCGTAATGGTCGACAAGATCCTGAAAGGCATCAAGCCCGCCTATCTCCCAGTGGAGCAGCAAAACAGTTTGAATTCATCACCGACCAGGAAGAACCGTATCGACGTAAATAATTCTGCATGATCACTCAGGTTTTCTTGCCCTACTTTTGGCCTTGCTAACTTCAGTAAGAAGTCTCTGCGCCTCTTCGTTCGTCATGGCCTCCACCTCACTCAGCATTCGGTCCAACGCTTCCTGGCTCGCAAGCTTTGCCAGATTAGCTTCAATGACGACCGCCATGTCTGCTACCGTGGGCGAATCGAAAAGTGCTTTGAGAGACAGATCGATTCGAAACGTTTGGATTACCCGGGAGACGACACGAATCGCTGCGAGCGAATGTCCACCAAGATCGAAAAAGTTGTCGTGGATACCCACTTGATCGAGCGACAGAATATTGCACCAAATCTTAGCGAGATCTCTCTCTAGCGAAGTTCTGGGCGTGATAAGGGGGGTATCTAATTCCGGCCGGGCATTGCCCGGATCTGGAAGCGCGTTTCGGTCTACCTTCCGAGTCGGCGTTAGAGGGATCGTATCGAGGATGACGAACAGTGAAGGGATCATGTGGTTGGGCAAAGTGACGGCCAGAGCTTTTCTAAGAGTGCTAGACGTCGGCGCGGGCCGTTTTTCTGGCTCGAGATAAGCGACCAGTGATTTCTCGCCTGAACTACGGTCCCGTAGGGTCACGAATGCTTTCGTAAAATATCCGAGATTCAGCAATGCTGCTTCGATCTCGGCAACTTCGACTCTGTGCCCTCTGACTTTAATTTGGTCATCCTTTCGCCCCAAGTGAAATAAGCAGCCGTCAGATTCCACGCGTCCTAGATCGCCCGTGTGATAAATTCGTTGCTCGCCACCGGCTGGATCACCGCGGAATTTCTCATGGGTCAATTCCGGTCGGCGCCAATAGCCACAGGCAAGGTACTTGCTCTTAACGGCAATTTCTCCGATGTCACCCGGTCTTACTGGATTACCCCCGTCGTCAAGTAGAATTACCTCCACATCTTCCGCCGGATAACCGATCGGAGCGATGTCACTCGAGAGTTGGGTGTCGCGATCAATGAAGAACTGCGTTATATTTCCGGCTTCAGTGCTGGACATCCAAATTCCGATTACACAATCGCGAGGAAAGATTTTCTTGTAGAGTTCAACATCGCGCCGATAAACGATCTCCCCGCCGAGGGACACCAGCCTCAGACTCGGAAACGATTGGTGCTGACTGAAACTGCGCACGAAATCCCGTATTCGACCTGTGCTGAAGACCGTAATTGATTCGCTGATTACTAAATCCAGTAAGCCCCGGATTCCTTGTCGCTTTAGGTCGAGAGGAAAAAGGCATGCACCGTTGAGAAGAGCTGGAAAGATTCTCCTTACTGAAGCGCTCGAACTGCACGAATGAGTGAGACTGAGTCGGTCTTCAGTACAAATATGCAGGCCATTCGTGAATCGGAGTGTTCCATGCAGCAAATTGCGATGATTATCAACCACTCCTTTGGGTTGTCCGGTCGATCCCGAGGTGTAGAGGATGGACGCGAAGGCTCCGGGAGTTATTTTCACGCTCACGTCGTAGTGACGAGAGCCCGCACCAACATCGTCTGCGTCAATGACAGCAAAATCCTCCCTACCAATTTGACGAGCCAAGGAAAGAGTTCCACGATTCGCCACAATGAGTTCGGCCTGGGAGTCGAACAACATGTACTGAAGTCTTTCCACAGGATAGGAAGGATCAAGCGGGACGTAGATCTTGCCTGCCTTGAGTACGGCGAGAATAGCAACCAGCACAGAGGTGCCATGTTCCATCAGAATCGCGACGGGAAGGTTGCGTTCGCCGCATCTGTCCAAGATTGCGTGAGCTATGCGATTTGCCCTTTCATTCAGTTCTGTGTAGGTAACAGCCTGTGCCCTTTCCTTAATTGCTATTCGATCTGGATACCGCTTCACTATCTTCTCGAAGCGCTCGGGGATCGACTGCTCGACCTCCTCTTTTGTGAACTCCTCGAACCGCCCCGTTGGATGGAAACACTTCGCCCGAATGGCTAACTGCTCCGGGGGAAGCTTTATGTCAGTTCGTAGAAACTTCCTCATATCAAAGTTAATTATAGGCCGTTTAGTAGGCTAGACGTCAACAGAAACTGTGCTTTCACGCGTTCACGCATTCCGTAGACAAGGGTTGATTCGAACATAACCGGCGGGAGATCGACCGGCAAGATATGATAAGGCCGAGGATTCACAGATCGCGCAAACAATTTAACGAATTGGAGGAACTTTCATAGAAGATAAATTCCTAATAAATTCCTACTTTGTCAGGATTCTTGCGGATCAAAAACGCACCACGATTGCTAGACTACTAAGTTTTTGGATCAAATTTCTGGTGCATTTTTTTCAAAGCAACAATTACGATTCAGCAACTTGACGACTCATCGACGCGCGTGGAGAATGTACGGCATGCGTTTTCGTATGCTCGCTCGGCGTCGCTCTTGGACATGGCCTCTCGCCAGTCCACGAAAGGGGTCAAATCCGCCTTTTGCTGTTTGTCGGTGATTTTTCGCTGGTTCGCGCATCGGTCGAAAAAGAGTTCTCTCGCCCCAGGTTTTATCTAACTTCTTTAGCCGCTAGTCCCCACTGCTTATCATTTTCTCTTCAAGCCACGTCGACAATTCGGAAAGACTTCTAGGCCTGATTTCGTGGCCCATTTCGTATTCCCGAAAAGTGAGCGGCACGTGTAGTTGCCGCAGCGTTTCGACTGAACTTCTCGCTCGGTCGACTTCAATCATAGAATCTTGCGTGCCGTGCTGCACTAGTGTGGGCAGCGAGCGGACCGCATCGCTCACGCTGATTTGCGACAACAGTTCTTTCGGCAGCCAGCTACTTAGGACGGCAAGAGCAGCGAACCGGCCGGGATCTGACAACGCGAGGCCATACGCCATTACACCGCCTTGGCTAAAGCCGAGCAGGGCAAGCTTCTTGACGTCGATGGGATAGGATTTCACGCACTCGTCGAGAAAGACCCGCAGTTTTTTTTGAGAAGACAGAATGGCATCCACGTCCGGCGGGCCGCCCATGCTCATGGGGTACCAAGAGTAGCCGACGGCCTCGGGACCGATCGGCGTTTCCAACGGCCCTTGCGGGCAAATCATCAGAAACTTTCCTCCGCAGAGATGCGGCGCGAGGCCGAGCAAGTCGAAGGCGTTGGCGCCGCGTCCGTGCAGAGTCAGGAGTGTTGGAAACGGGCCGTCGCCGGCGGGTTGATAAATCGTGTGAATGAGCTGCACGGTGAACCTCCGTTCATGGGTTCAGTCTCTTAGATGTTCGAGCCGTCGTATCCCGAGTCGCAATGAAAGCGCTACCACCGCAGCGGTCAACGCCGCAACTATGATTAATGATGGCGCGATGAGCGCAAGAGGCGGCGTTGCGGTTCGACCGGGGTGAAGTGACGCCATGGCGAGTTGGTAAATCGGCCAGGCTTCAATCGCCACGGCAGCCGCTATGAATCCGATGCTCATAATCATCGCCACCGCGCCGCCGAAACTGGTCGGAATCTCCGCCGCGTTTTCATAGTCGAAGCTCGGATAAAGCGCGCCGAGGCCGACGCCGATGGCGGCGATGCCGAACGTCATCAGGCACACCGTGATGAG
>WNFR01004778.1_pt1 | contig 13897 bp, 9 predicted proteins | sample 5400221 | NCBI WGS metagenome assembly WNFR01 (sample SAMN13153357, study PRJNA577476) | soil metagenome | isolation source: 40 cm soil under Madrone tree | place: USA:California | collected 2016-06-14 | reverse complement strand
ATGCGATTGAAGCTCGCGTGGCCCATCACGCCTTCTTCATGTTCGGCAAGATCGGCCTCAACATGAGTCGCGAAGTAAGTCGCTTTGTCACGGTCAAAGCCGTAATGCGCCGTCAGCGCCTTGTAACAGGCCGCAGACCAGTAACCGATCTGCTCTTCCGTGGTTACCGCCGCATACCACTCCGCGGCCGTTCCCTCGTAGACAATGCCGCGCATGAAATCGATCTTGCCGCGAAACTCCGACAGCATCGGTGTGGTGAAAACTTCTTCTTCCGTCAGGCCGAAAGCCTGGGCAGTTTGCAGCATGACGAGAAAGTGGCCCGGCGGCTTGGGGTGAATAAACTCATCGGCGATCTTCTCGCCGATCGGCCCCATGAGATCGCGATTTACTTTAAAAAAAGTAATGTTTCGATGGTAAGTACAAGCCGTGAGCGTGTTGATCTCGATCGTATAGGCGCCCCAGTTACGAAAAAACGTCTGCAGCACCTTGAGCGGCAGCTTGCCCGCCATCAACTGCTGCATGAACGGCGTCCGGTTGACTTTCACTTCCCAGCGCTCGCGCACGAGCGAATAGAGTTTATCAACGATCGCTTTCGCGTCAGCTGCCGAGTATTTTTTTCCTAACTCAACTTTCAGCGCCATGATTCACCTGCCAAAAATTTTTTGCCGATCATCATCGATCGGGATAGTCACTTAATCTTTACTTCCTTCTGTACTTCGCGCAGTATGGAGAAGTCACGCACTTCATCCACCGTCTTCTTTTTTTCCGTAAGAATATCCCATTCCTGATCGGTGATCTCGCCGTTGCGGCTGAGCGAGGTGACCAGAAGTTCGTAGGATCGCTCCGCCACCTCGGGCGTCTGCTCCAGGTAGCGAATCATTTGCGGCACGACTTCTTTCTTATTCTCAAACACGTAACGATGCGACTTCATCAAGGCACGCACCGCTCGCTTGACGAGCTGCGAGTTCTGCTGCAACACCCGATTGGCCACTGCCAAGCCAGACGTGGGCAGCGCAATCTGGACGTCTTGCGGGCCCGCCAAGATACGAAAGCCTTCTGCTTTCAAGCTGAGATCGAACGGCGATGAGATCGAAATCGCGTCGACCACGCCGGCGCGCAGAGCTTGCGCTCTGACCGGCGACTCTCCCAGCGCAATCGGCTTCATCAGGCTCGGCGCGAATCCCTTGCCTCGGATCATTTCTTCCGCGGCGCGCTGATCCGAGCCGAACAAGGTCGCCACGCCTAGTTTTTTTCCGCTCAGATCGCGGATTTCCTTGATCTCCGGGCGCACGAGTAAAAAGTGCTCGGACTTCTTGACTGCAACTGCGACGAATTTGATCGGAAACCCGCTGATAATACCGCGTAGCGTGGTGCCGAAGGTCGTGGTGAAGTCGAGATCGCCGTTCAGCACCGCGGTAGCGCCGAGCCGCGGATTGACTTGTATCAACTCGACATCCATTCCCTCTTCGCCAAAGAAACCTTTGTTGAGGGCGATGACGAACGGCGTGTTGGAATTGCTCCTACTCAAATAGGAAATTCTCACCTTGTTCGGTTGCGCCGCTATGCAATCGGCAGGCAAAAACCAACTAACTAAAACGATGCTCAGCACTCGGCCCGCGATCGCATGAATCCAGCACTTTATCACTCCATCACCCCAGTCTTACAAACCTCTCCGGAGAAAAGGGCTCTGACTTTTTGCCCGCGCCGCCGAGCAAAAGATCTGCAGCCAATTCACCGACCGCCGAGCTGGTGGTCATGCCATGACCGCCGAGACCCGCCACCCAGAAAAAATGCTCGACCTGCCCATCCCAGCCGATGACAAACCGCCCATCGGGCGTCAACGTTCGAAAGCCCGCCCAGCCCCTGCTGATGCTTATATCGGAGAGTCCCGGCATAAAACGCTCGATTTTTTCCGCCAGTAGTTCTTTGACGCTCTCGTCAACCGGCGCATCGCCCGGCGTCAATTCGGTCTGGTCGCACGCGCATAGGAGCAAGCCCTCGCCTTCTGGACGAAAATAAATATCGTGGCTCACGTCCCAGACAAATGGCCAATTCGGATCGACCCATTGGGTCGGCGGCGAGACGAAGAGGTGACGCCGGCATGGCCGCAAGGGCAGTTGACGCGCTCCGGCCATCTCGGCAATCACGTTTGCCCAAGCCCCGCTGGCATTGACGAGCACGTTGGCTTTGATGGTCTCGTTCTCGGTGACAATCTCGACGCCGCGGTCGCTGGCAACGTGTATCTCGCGCACTCGGGTGTTATAGCGAACGCGCGCGCCCTTGCCGGTGGCCGCCTTCAAGTATCCGGAAAGCAACGCGTGGATATCGATGATGCCGTCACTGGCGCACCAGGCTGCGCCGTCGAACTCTGAGCGGTTTAACACCGGCACATATTGTTTCGCTTGTGCAGGGGTCCATAAGACAACGTCGATGCCGACTGAGCGTCCGACCATGGCATCCTGTTGAAGTTTGTTCCAGCCGGTCCCGCTGCCCAAGAGTAGTGAACCGTTTTGCTTAAACCCCACAGGTTCGGGCCAATCGCTCGGCAGATTGCGCAGAAACGTCGCGCCATCGCGCGTCAGGGTTGCCAAATCCGGGTCCGGCACACACTGGCGCATCATCGCTGCGTTACGGCCGGACGAATGGAAACCCGGGATACTCTCTTGCTCGATCAGCAAAACGTCGGCGCGTCCGCGTCGGGCCAGATGATACGCCGTGGCCGCACCAGCAAATCCTGCGCCGATAATGACGATTTCGTAGCTATTCATCGCTGGATACCAATCCTCCCAATTACTAATTATCTGAAGTCAGAGTCAATTCCAAAGGGTTGATTTTCCGCATCGAAACCGCGACGTCAGTGGTCCTCGACCGTCAGAATTAAGGTTTGAAACGGTCCAAAACTGCGCTATAGTCGAAGCAATGAGAATCCATCGCTACACTCAATGGGACGGCACGCAAGAAGTTCTTTTCCCCACGACCGATGACCTTCTCAAACATCTTTCCGACCATTTGTTAGAGGAAGAAGGCGTGCGGCGGGCGCTGCGCGACCTGATGCGCCGCGGCTTTACGTCGGAAGACGGTCAGCGTTCGGTCAAGGGCATGCGCGACTTTCTTCGTGAGGCGGACGAAAAGCGGCGCGAACTGCTCAACAAATATTCTCCCGATTCTTTCAAGCTCACGTCCGAGGAACAACAAGCGCTGAGCGAAAAGCTCAACAGTCTGGCGGAAAAACTCGAGAAGTACCACGAGCAAATGCGCAACTTCATGGAGCGCATGTCGGGGAAATTTGCCGACCGCATGGACGAGCTCAACGAAAAAATGCGGGAGGCCTACCAGCGGTATCAAGAGTTGCAAAAACGGCTGCAAAACCAGATCTCCGAGCGTGGCATGCAAGGCAAGCCCAAGATGAGCGGCCAGGATCCGCAGTCGATGATGGACATGCTCGATCGCATGCAAAAACTCTTGGAAGATGAAAACTTTCTAAAAAATCTTCCGAGCATGATGGACAACGCGGTCAACAACCTCGAGAGCATGTTGGAAAATCTCGACTCCATGACCCAGGAACAGCTGCAGCAGCTGAGCGACATGATGAGCCAAATGCAACAGCTGGAACAGCTCATGAACCAGTTTGGCTTTCAGGGTTCCCAGCGCATGGGCATGGGCGAGGCGGGTCAGATTCTGAGTCAACTACGCGGCCTCGAACGCTTTCTTCGCTGGGGTCAGCGCGGCATGGGTGATCCCTCCGAGCTCAATCTCGAAGAGTTGCGCGAGATTCTCGGCGACGAGGCTTACGAGCATCTCAAATATCTAAAAGGCGTCGAGCAGGTACTCGAAGACGAAGGTTACATCGTGCGCACGAATCATGGCCTTCGATTGACGCCCAAGGGCATGAGAAAGATCGGCGACAAGGCGCTGCGCGAGATCTTTCAGATGCTCAACAAGGGCCGCTGGGGTAATCACGCCACGTCATCGCGCGGCTCCCAGGGCGACCGCATGGAAGAGACCAAAGAATACGAGTATGGCGACCCGCTCAATGTCAATATCGGTGAAACGTTGTTGAACGCGTTGGAAAAACGCAAGAAAGGCGAACCCCTGCGGATCGCGCCGGATGATTTCTCGGTGCATCGGGTCGAGTATTCGACCGTGAGCGAAACCGCGCTGCTCATCGACGTGAGCTATTCCATGCTCATGAACGACGCCCTGCACGCGGGCAAGAAAGTGGCGCTCGCGCTGCATCGTCTGATCCAAACCAAGTATCCACAGGATAAGCTGCACCTCGTGGCGTTTCGTTCCAACGCAAAACTGATCCAGGCCGAGGATCTGCCGTCGATCGTTTCGCTGACTTACTTCATGGAGCACGGCACCGATATCAAAGAGGCGCTGCGCTACGCGCGCCAACTGTTGGGGACCAATCGCAGCGCCAATCGGCAGATTATCCTCATCACCGACGGCGAACCGACGGCGGCGACACTCGATCGCGGCGGCCGGCTGCACAGCGGCTGGGGCTCGGCGTTGCTGCACAGCCGCATCGTTCACGAAACGCTTAAAGAAGTGAAGCGCTGCACCCAGAGCGGCATCAAGATCAATACGTTTATGCTCGGCGCTGATTTTTACCGGCAGGGTTTCGTCGACCAGCTATCGCGGCTGAATACCGGCCGCGTTTTCTACACCACGCCCGACCAGATGGGCAACTACATCGTGGTCGACTATCTGAATAACAAGCGGAAGCGAATCGGACGCTGACCGAAGGACTTCTAAATCGGAGTGATGGAGTGTTGGAGTGTTGTAAAAACCATTACTCCGCCACTCCATACTCCAACCCTTTGTCTGTCAATCAGTTTCAGTGATTAAGGCCAACACGCCCGTATACGCAAAAAGGTGATTGGCGCGCCCCAGCGGCGCCAGTTCGTAGCCGCCGAACATACCGAGCAACGGCACCTCGCCGAGCGCCTGCCGAATATAAGCGGAATCGATTCCGGGAATACCGTAAAGAGAATTGCCGCGAGCACAGCAGTTAAAGTACAAGCCGAAAGCTGGCGTTCTCCCCTCGAGAGCTTGAACTTGCCGGCGCAGCATCTGACCTAGATCCTCGCGCGCGCGCTGGCCGTCGCGCATGGTAAAGATCATCGCCTCGCCTTCGCTGACTGCGTCAGTGACAGCCAAGACCCCTTTGTCCGGATCCAAGCCGTAAATATTGCGAACCAGATAATTGCCCGGCGCCACGCTATTTTCCCGCCGATCCGCAGGTAGACCCACGAACAAGACCATCAAGGCGCGGCGGATATCCTCGGCGAGGGGTCCCTTTAGCAACCTGGCAAAAGCTTCGATGGCGGGACGGCCGTTGATTTCGTAAATCAGATTGCCCTCGGCCTTGGTAATCAGCATGGGTTCGGATATCGGTTGACACCCTTGGGTGATGTCAACATGGACGTCGAATTCACCGGATAGGTAAGCGCCGGCCACAGAATTGCTGGCGACTTTATCGCCGCAAAGCTGAAACGTGGCACCCGCCTCGCCATTTTCCGTCGACCCCGCCCCGATCACGGGATGAAAGCCGGCTTTGTCCGCCATGCTTTGGAGCAGTGCCTGCGGGTTCCCGTTATAGGAATCCGGCAACAAGATCATGAGAGATTTATTATCCTGTGCCTTGGCGACGAATTCGCCGAAGCTCGCGCCCAAGTGGGTTTCGTTTCCTTTGAGAGGTTCGAAAATAAATGGCCGGCCGATGACTGCGTCCGAGGCGACGACAAGCACCACGACACCGCCCCTGCCTTCGATCTCGCTCTCGCCCGTCAACACACCCGCGCCACTGGAGCCAACCACGCAATCGGTGCCCACCGTTGAAATCAGCGACGATACGAGATCGCGCGCGTGACCCGCGTGATCAGCGGTGAAAAACATAATGGCCAAGTCCGCCCGCGAAATCCCCGCGCGTGCTAGCGCCTGGCGGGCGGCTTCTTCAACCGCCTGCCCGGTCGCTTGCTGTTGCGATTGACCGACACCCGCGCGAATCATGGTTGCCGTACTATAGGAAAATCGCGATGACAGGGTCAAGGGGGAATTGCGTGCGCGTTACGGGTGAGATGCGATGGCAGTAAAAATTACCGAAATGATCGTAAAAAATCGATCTTGTTTGCCGTTGCGCCTGGCGATGCGTCATGCGCGCCACCCTCGTGGCGTCAGGTCCATCGAACCGAAGCCAGTTGGAGCCTACACGGCCTGCTGCAAGTCGGCAAACTCAACCAACGGAAGGGTGAAAAAAAATGTTGAGCCTTTTCCGAGCTCTGACTGAATCCAGATCCGCCCGCCGTGACGCTCAACGATTTTTTTGCACACAGCCAAGCCGATCCCCGTGCCGGGGTATTCTTCGCGCGTGTGTAATCGTTGAAAAATGACAAAAATGCGCTCGGCATATTGCGGATCGATGCCGATACCGTTGTCCTTCACCCAGAACAACCAATGGCCGTCTTCGGGTTTACAACCGACGTGGATCTCGGGAGCTCGGCTATTTCTGTATTTGAGCCCGTTGCCGATCAAGTTTTGCAGGAGTTGACCGATCTGACCGCCATCGCAGGCCACGGTCGGTAACCCGTCGTGGGTCACAACCGCACCGCTCTCTTGAATGGCGATCTGCAGATTGGTGAGCGTCGTCTTCAAGATCGCCTCGCAATCCGCAGCAGCAAACAATTTTCCTCTGGTTCCGACGCGAGAGTACGTCAACAAATCGCTGATCAGCGTTTGCATCCGCTTCGCGCCGTCGACGGCGTAATTGATGTATTCATCGGCGTCTTGGTCCAACTTGCCCTGATAGCGCCGCGCCAGAAGTTGCGTGTAACCCGTGATCATGCGCAACGGCTCCTGCAAATCGTGCGATGCCACGTAGGCAAACTGCTGCAGCTCTTGATTTGAATGCTCAAGCTCGTCGGCTTTCTCAGCGAGAGCATCCTGTGTCCGCTTGCGCTCGGTGATGTCGCGGATGATGCCGGTAAAAAACGTTTCCTCGCCTGCTTTCCAGCTGGTCAGTGAGAGCTCGATAGGAAATTCTCTCCCGTCTTTGTGCTGGCCGACCAACTCCACCGTTTTTCCGACGACCCGCTCTTCTTTCGTCGCCAGGAATCGCGCGATTGCTTGCTGGTGCGCGTCCCGGAATCTTTCCGCCATCAGGATCATCAAAGGCGCGCCGGAGACTTCACGCGCTCGATATCCGAAAATAAGTTCCGCGGCTCGGTTAAAGTAGATAATATTTCCCCGCCTGTCTGCGGAGACGATCGCGTCGTTTGCGGTCTCTGCTAACACACGAAACCTTACCTCGCTCGACTTGAGCGACTTCTCGGCGCGGACACGCTCCGAGATATCCCGGAACGTTACGACCACACTTGTGAATTCACCTTGCTCGACAATCGGTGCGCTGTGATAGTCCACTGGAAAACTCGCGCCGTCTCTGCGCCGAAAAATTTGGTTTCCGCTGCTGGCGATCCCGTCATCGAGGGGCTTCAGAACGGGCAAAAGGTCGTTGGCAAAGCTCGTACCACCTACGCCGCTGTGGCGAAAAATCTCGCGGATATCCTTGTCGACGCTCGTCCCAGACTCCAGGAGAAACATCTCTTCAGCGGCGGCGTTGATGAAAGTAATCTTTTTTTCCCGGTCCACGCCGATAATACCTTCGCCCGCGCTTTGGAGGATCAGCTTGGTGCGAGCGGAAGCGATCTCGTTGAAACGCCATGCGATGGAGCTGCCCACACAAGACCAGAGCACAAAAAAGGCGTGGATGCCGGCCCAGGTCCACGGCGCGTTGATCGCCGCCAGGTGATTGTAGACGTCCTCAGGCCGCAAAACGCCGACCAAGCCGTGATGGATGGCCACGTAGGCGATCGACAAAAGGTAGGGAATCCAATCCTGGTAGAGGGAAATGAAGATAAGCATGACAAAGAAATGAAAGTGGAGCTCAATGTAGCCTCCCGAGAGGTGTACAAAGATTGCGGACGAGGTCATTAACCCGAAGCCGATGAGCGTCGCATCGAGCGCGCGCTTGCCGGTGCCCCGGCCGCCAACTAACGCGAAAACCGCAACGATTAATCCTTCGCCCGCGACATGGAGAATCGTGCGGTCGCGAAACAACGACTCCAGGCTGAAATCCCAGCCATAGCCACAGATGGGTCCGATGAGCGCGATGACGGCAGCGTGGAACCAAGTCAGCCCCACCAAAAATCGGTGCCGTTGCTGCCATTCTTTTTCCGGCAGGGAGCGGCCGGAAGGCACCAAAAACCTTAGGCGCTTCAGCGCTTGGATCACTCGTTTGATTTTAGTAATTCTCGCTTGGCCAATCACGAAGCGCCTCACTGATTTGAAGGAGTTCCATCAGGGTCAATTTTAGCGCCTATCGCCATGACTGAATCCGTGGACGCAGTTGATCGAGAGAAGACGCGCGTATGTGCATTCTTCATCGTGGCACTCCGGTGGTTTGATCATTTGATTCGGTTATTGACCGCCTGCTGGACGACCCATCGTGGTGTTCACTCTCGTTGATCTCACAAGGAATCCTTACCGAGAACGTTGAGCCTTTTCCCAACTCACTATCGACCTCGATCGTGCCGTGCAGGAGTTCGATGCAGCGCTTGACGATGTGCAGGCCGAGTCCAATACCTCCATGAACCCTTGTTGTGGAACTGTCGACTTGACTGAATTTTTCAAAAATCAACGGCAAGAACTCTTTGGAAATTCCAATGCCCGTGTCAGCCACGTCGAATTTCAGCCAGATTCTGGCGTTTTCCAACGGCTGGCCGGGCAGCAGGGTCGGGTCGAGCAGGGTCGGGTCGGAATCGAGCACTGCCGCCGACACCGTTACGTACCCTTCATCGGTGAATTTGATGGCATTGTTGATCAAATTTTGCAGGACGTACTTGAGTTTTATTTTGTCGGTAGTCACAAGCGGAAGCGCCGCAGAATAGCTCCATCGAAAGCTGAGCGGTTTGTCGGGCAGAGAAAAATACGTGGACTGAAGCTCATCGAGGAAATCGCGTAACGGAACCGGGTCAGCGCGCACGGAAGTGACCTCGGAATCGATCGAGATGGCCTGCAGAATGCCGTCAACCATATTGAGTTGATCCCTAGTCTGCCCGGCGATTTTTTCAATGGCGGCGTCTTGCTCGGGACTGAGCTCCCCAAAAACACTTGTCTGCAGTAACTGGACGTAGCCTTTGACGACATTGAGCGGTGTTCGAAGTTCATGCGAAATCACGCCCAGAAATTCTTCCTTAATTCGGTTCGAGCGATCCAGTCGCTCGACTAATTGTTTCATCTGCCCATGCACCTGCGAGTTGCGGATAGCGACGGACGCTTGGCTAGCCAGCGCACTCAAAAATTCGACTTCTTGTGCGCTAAAACTCCGGTCCCCTCTCGCATAAAAGGAAACCACCCCCAGAACTTGCTCCTCAACCAACATGGGTATGCCGAGGTACGCGTTGACGTCGTGCTTGCGATAAAATGCCGCGTGTTCCGCTTGCGCATTGTTTCGCGCGCGCTCGACCAGAACCAGCGTTTTGCTCCGAAACACCTCAGCGGTAAAATCACTTTCAAAGTCCGGCCGCGCGGCTTCAGCCTTCCATTCGGCGTCGTTAAAATTGCGGCAGGACACCGGACTTAAGATCAATCGCTCTTCGTCCCACAACCTGACCGCAGCGGCAAATTCAGGCATGAGAGTGGCGACTTTTTGCAGTAACACCTCCAGAACCGCGGAAAGATCGAGGGTCGACGTCAAAGCGATATTAATGTCCTTGAGCGTCGCCATTCGGCTGAGGTGTTGTTGAATCTCTTCCTGAGTGAGTTTGCGCTCGATCGCATACCTCAACGCGCGGATGAGCAATCTGCCGTCGATCTGGCCCTTGACTAAGTAATCTTGCGCGCCCGCGCGAACCGCTTCCAAAGCCGCGGCATCGTCGTCCAAGCCCGTGAGGACAACAATTGGCAATCGCGGCGCCGCGGCTTGCATGCGCGCAACGGTATCGAGGCCGTGAGCGTCGGGGAGCGAAAGATCGAGTAATATAGCGTCGAATTCCTCTTGTCTTAGCCTCCGCAGCCCATCGTCCAGCCGTCCAACATGAACGAGATCGAGCACCAGAGCGCCGCCGAGATCAATGAGTGCTTCGCGCAACAGCAAAGCGTCGCCGGGATTGTCCTCTATGAGGAGTACCTTGTTCAGATTTCCCGTCATAGTATTTCAGATCGACGCAACTTTAGGAGTGTGGCTTGATAAGGATGTTCGTCACAGGTGAACACTTCAGCCCGGTTGATCGTTCGGGATTGGCTGCGTTGTTGCCCAGTGGCTTTGGATACCCAATACGGTGAATGAGAATCGCCGTGCTTGCGCGCAAACAAATACCCTTCGGACACCGACCCGTGCGAACCGCAGCATTTATCCATTTCTCCCGGCCGGAATTTTAGCGACGACAAACCAAAATTCTTCGAGCAGTCTTACGACTTTGACGAATTGGTCCATGTCAACGGGTTTAGTAATATAGCAATTGGCGTGAAGGCCGTAGGTGCCCAAAATATCTTCGTCGGAGTCCGAAGTCGTTAGGACCACCACGGGGATTCTCAACAGCTGGGGATCGTTTTTCATTTCCCTGAGGACCTCGCGACCGTCCTTTTTCGGCAAGTTGAGATCGAGCAATACGAGATCCGGGCGAGGTGTATTGGCGAACGTCTCCTCTTTGCGGAGAAAAGCCATCGCTTCGACGCCGTCTCTAGCCACGCTGAGATTCAAACGCACCCTACCTTCTTTGAAAGCTTCCTTGGTCAGGCGAACATCACCGGTATTGTCTTCCACCAGCAAGACTTCTATCGGTTTAGCTATTGGGTTGTGCATCTCGGGTCCGCGCTACTATTTGATTGCGAAAGTTTTTAGAGGCACTGACAGTTAAATCGGATAGTCCGCTTCAATCACTCTCTAGCTGCGTTGGCAAAAGGGCGTTAATAGCGAAAGATATGCCAGCAGGAGCAAAATAGGACTTCTTAAAATTCGGCTACTTGAACCTTTGCTGACAGCGTTTTCTTGTAACTAATGAAAATTAGAAGTAGAAATTTGGACAACTTTGATTCATTATGATCAAAAATGTTAATCTACCGGGGGCGGCCGACGCGGCCGGTAAAGTTAAACATTTGCCATTGAGAGCCGCTGGCGGGCTTGATTAGAATCTCACCGACACTCGAAAGGTCAATTCCAAATTGAAATGAAAATTGTCCAGATTCCGTTGCTTCGTGACAACTACGGCTACCTACTCGTTTGCGAGAAAACCAAAAATGCCGCCATCGTCGATCCGTCCGAAGCCGAGCCGGTGATTGCCCGGATCGCCAAGGAGCACGTTCCGCTCCTTGCAATTCTCAACACCCATCATCACCGCGATCACACCGGCGGAAATGAAGGGATTTTGGGAGTGCACAAAGCCGAGGTCTACGGACACAAGAGTGACAGCGCGAGAATCGCCGGATTGAGCCGCGGTGTCGATGAGGGCGATGAAATACAGATCGGCGAGATGAAAGGTAGAGTTTTTTTCATTCCCGGTCACACGACCGGTCACGTCGCCTATCTGTTCGAGAATAATCTGTTCTGTGGTGACACGCTGTTTACGGCGGGCTGCGGCCGCCTCTTCGAAGGGACACCCGAGCAGATGCAGTCCTCGCTCAAGAAGCTGATGGACCTGCCGGACAACACAAAAGTTTACTGCGGGCACGAATACACCGAGAGCAACCTGCGCTTCGCGGTTTCGGTGGAACCGAAAAATCCTAAGCTAGTTTCGCGCTTCGAGCGCGTCCAAGGCTTGCGCGCGCGCGGTACGTCGACGGTGCCGTCGACGTTGGAAGAAGAAAAGCAAACCAACCCGTTTTTACGTTGGGACAGCAAAGAAATTCAAGCGCACGTGAAATCGGCCAACCCGTCTGCCCGCCTCGATCCGGTTTCAGTCTTCGCCGCAGTCAGAAAAATGAAAGACGCCTTCTAGCTCTGTTCCCCTCCGGCGTCTCCTTGTCGCCCGTTCTTAGTCTGCTACTCCCGCCCTTTGCGATGCATCTTATCGACGGCGAACTCTCGACCCGCGCCGTGGCAAACCGCACAGCTCTCGCGCCCGACGGCTGCAATCTGTGCTTCCATGTGAGCTTTGGCAGGCTCGCGCGTATGACAGCCGACGCAGGCGCTCATGATCGGCGTTAACTGCCTGACGGAACCATCGGCCTGCTGGATCGGTGTCGACAATAAACCGTCCGGTAGCGGCAGTTCATTGGCGCCTTTCTCATGGCACTTGAGACAATTGCGCCTGTCCCCTGGAAATCTGACTTCACCGAGGTTGTTCGGTACCGGCGCCGCTTGCGGGCCGCCGTAGATAATGAAAGGTTCGCCGAGATTCCGGCCCGTATGAATTCGGTGGATAAGCCGTTTGTAGTGCACGTTCTCCGGCGGCATCGGCCCTTTGGCGGTTTTGCGTTTATCCGCATCGGTGTGATTTGCATTGTGGCACATGACGCAGAACTCGGTGTTGTTGCGTTGCTCGCCATGCAGCTGCAGCTTGAGGTGACAGGCATTGCAATTCTCCGTCTTCACTGCCTTGCGTCTCGGTATCGCTTCCCGATCCGTAATCGCAAAATACTTGACCATATTGTGACCGGCATCTCTTTGTCCTTTTTCGACGGCCGTGCCATTGGGCCGTTTCACTTCGAATAACCGGTAGCCCTGAATGCCGACCGCGCCGGATCCGCTGGCGTCCGCGGGAATCGTGTAGTTAAATTTATAGGTGTGAATGCCGTTACCCAGGGGCTGGGCTTTACGCGCGTCTTCGATGACCTCCAGTCTATAATCGCTCGTCGGCCACGCCAGCACCAAACCCAGGTTATTCATCTGCGCGGCGTTCACCGGCTGGCCTTTTTTGTCTTTGAGGCTGAAAGTCACCACCGGATTGGTACCCGGTTTACCGCCTTCGATCTTCAGAATGTCAAAAGCAATTCCCGGAAGCTGCGCCGAGTTGCCCGGAAATACATGCGCGCCTGCGACGGACGGGCCGAATTCCGGCCCGTCGGGCTGGTGGCAATTGACACAGCTGCCGTCGGCTGCGGGCCCCGGACCGTGCTCTTTGCCGGTCTTTAAATCGACGTCGTCATGACACGACACGCAGCCGGCGGTCGAGGGGATCGTCTTCCAAGACGCCACCTTCGGATTGGCATGGCAAGCAGCGCAGTTGCGATATTCTTTCGGAATCGTTTCCGTGACCACGGACTGCGGCGACACCACCGTGGAATAATCAAAAACCGTCTGGCGCGCGCCGACGATGAAATACGGCTTACCTTCTTTCACGCTCGGTAGATACTTACCCCGGTGCAGCTTGTGGACGAAGTATTTGAAATCTAAGTCTCCGCCGGTCTCCGGATCGATGAGCTGGGAAGTATGGCAAAGCGCGCAGTAGCCCGTCTCGCGCGCCGCGCCGCCATGAGCGCGTAGGGGATCGTGGCAGGTATTACATGTGGCGGTCTCCGGTAAATCCAAGCGATCTCTGACCTTGCCTCCGGCAGGGATGAATTCAAATAGCGGATTGGCGGCATAGAGTCGATTAGCGCGGCTAAGCTCGCCCCCGACCACGTGGGTAGCGCGCGCATTGAAGCCGGCCGGAAGCGCGCTCTTGAAGGTGTAGCTGAACACTCCCGGCCCCAGGCGCGCCAACTTGCCGCCTTGATCGGAGTCGGGTTGCAGCGTCTCGGTCATGACGGGTTTGCGCGTCTCGCCTTTGAAGAGATACTCCTTGCCGGCGACTTCGTGAGGATGTAGTTGTGATAGTCACGATTTTTAGTGATGGGTCTCATCGAGAATCTTACTCGGTCGTCAGCCAAAACCCATCGGGCCAGCCATTTATTCCAG
>WNFR01004777.1_pt1 | contig 13898 bp, 10 predicted proteins | sample 5400221 | NCBI WGS metagenome assembly WNFR01 (sample SAMN13153357, study PRJNA577476) | soil metagenome | isolation source: 40 cm soil under Madrone tree | place: USA:California | collected 2016-06-14 | reverse complement strand
GACGGGACTGGTTGCGGCTGCCATCATTCGTAACCGGGTGGCGCGACTAATCGAGCTCGAGCGCGTGCGGACTCGCATCGCCGCCGATCTACACGATGACATCGGTTCGGGCCTGTCGCGCATTGCGATTTTGAGTGAAGTGGCCCGGCACCAGGTGCCCCCGGATGCGCCCGTTGGAAAGCCGCTCTCGGTGATCGCCACCGCCTCGCGCGACCTGGTTGATTCGATGAGCGACATTGTCTGGGCAATCAATCCGAACAAAGATCAGCTCAGCGATCTCGTACAACGCATGCGGCGCTTTGCCAGCGACCTGTTCACTGCCCGCCAAATTGAGTTTACTTTTACGGCGCCGGGAGAAGAGCAAACTTTGAAAATCGGAGCGGACTTGCGCCGCCAGGTCTTTCTAATTTTCAAAGAGGCCGTTAACAATATTGCGCGCCACTCTGCGTGTACGGAAGCGCAAATCGAGCTGCGGATCGAAAACAAATCGCTCACGATAAAAGTCGCCGACAATGGCCCGGGCTTTGATCCGGCACAGATAAGCGAGGGCCAGGGGCTCGCCAGTATGCGAGCACGCGCACAGAACCTTGGCGGCGAGCTTCAAATCATCTCGAATGACGGCAAGGGCGCCATGATACTGCTGAAAGTTCCTTTGGCAGCCAGGGTGAGTCACCGAGATGGCCAGGTGCGTTAGAGAGTCGGCGCTGGATAACTTCTTACCTATCTATTTAGACGGGGAATTTTTAAATAGTTTGGTGTAGGCTGCTCCCGAGTGCGGCGTCTCGAAAATGGCTTTACGTAAGGAACCATGCTCACGTGTTTCTTCAATGAAATAGAGTTCTGAGAGTTTAGTGGTTTTTCGTGTGATTTAGTGGATCGTATTCTGCGCAAAAAGACGATCCACGAAATCACACGAAAGGGCACGAATAAAACTCACTGTATAGTCAATTGAGGCACTACACTAGCCCGCCATTCCGATGGCCGCGACCCGAGAGATGTCTATGGCTTCTGAAACCCAAACCGCAGCGCTTTCCCAATCACTTTCGGCGCCGGCCGTCATTAAGGTGGCAATTGTCGAAGACCAACGCGATATCCGTGAGGGTCTGGCTTCGTTGATCAAATTCACCAACGGTTACCAGTGCACTGGCAGCTATCGTTCGATGGAAGAAGCGCTGGAGAAGATTCGCTTTGAATTACCTCACATCATGCTCGTTGATATTGGCTTGCCGGGAATGAGCGGCATCGAAGGCATTCGGCTTCTGAAAGAAAGCTGGCCGGAAATTTTACTGCTCATGCTCACTGTCTATGAAGATGACGAGATGATCTTCGACGCGCTATGCGCGGGAGCCTGCGGGTATTTGCTGAAAAAAACGCCGCCCGCGCGCTTGATCGAAAGTCTAAACGAAGCGATGAGCGGCGGAGCGCCGATGTCGCCGGAGGTTGCACGCCGAGTGATCAAATTGTTTCGCCAGATTAGTCCTCCCGACAAAGCAGACTATCAACTTACCCCACACGAACTGCGGCTCTTGAAGCTCCTCGTCGAAGGCCACAACTATAAAACAGCAGCCACGGCGCAGGGCGTCAAAGTCACCACCATCGCGTTTCACATGCGCAATATTTACGAAAAGCTGCAAGTCCACTCCAAATCAGAAGCGGTCGCCAAAGCGCTACGCAATCGCCTCGTCTGAACAAGGCAAAAGGAAAAAGGCAAAAGGAAAAAGTGAAGAGGACACCCCCTGAACTCTTTTCTTTTTCTTTTTTCCTTTTTACTTTTTACTTTTCCCCTCTCACCTTCCCTATCTAAACAGACGGCGACAACACCCTCCGTCCGGGAGTATTCATTGGCACTTGATAGCGAAATGGTCCCCCGACAACACCGAATTCAACTTAAACATAAGGAGCTGAAGATGAAAGTTGTCAATACGCGATGGAGATTAGTTGCGCTGGTTCCGTTGGTGGCTATCACGATCCTCTCGATCGGAAACAGAATAGGAGCCGTGCCGGATCAAAATCGCGAAGTACGTGAGGCGGCGCGGGAGGTTGGCATCGTCGTGCGGGGAGGCATCATGCACGGGGAAACTCTCCGGTTCAGTGTCTTTCACTCGGCGGACGCCGGCTGCGAAACACACGAGCAGATGCTGCTGACCGTGTTCGACAGCCAGGGCAACGTTGTCATGCAGCAGTCTTGGGTGACTAACGCGAACCAGACAATCCATTTCGACCTCAATGCTGACCAGCTTCCTCAATCGTCATTCGACAACAATGGCAGGGCCGAACTCATCGGGCTGCTAACCCATCCCGGCGGGGTCAATGCTGGTGGAATCCCCGGCGGCGGATGTGTGGTCGCGGGAGAAGTATTCGACAACAATACCGGCCAGACGTTGATTCACATTGCCGGCACACCGATATCAGAGTGTCGCAACCACTAGAGTTGAGCTGGATTCGAAAGCAATAGCAGACGAGGAAGAACAGGCATGAAGAGAAGATTTTTATCATTGCTGATAGGCGTCGGGATGGTGGCCTTGATCTTTCCACCCTTCTCAGGAAACAGGGCAGCGAGATTGGCAGATGATTATCCGCTCGTCTGCCGCGGGACAGAGACCTTCAAACTCGACCCTCCAGTGCCATGTGAAGGGTGCGTAAATGTAACTACAGATGAACCTCTCAGGTATGTTGCCTTCACGTTCATTCGTGGATCTAAACCGTCTGGAAAGGGCCTGGCTCCTGGCGAGTGCTCCTGGTTGGATCGTGGTATGTGGGCGGATGAGCCAAACAGGCTGGTTCAGGAAATCGAAGGCGTCGGCGTAGGCGAGAAATATGAATGGATCAAAGAACTTCATTCTCGAGATAGTTACTGGACATTCAATGTGCACAGCGCGCGCGGGCTGTTGTGGGCGACGGGATCAGAACGTAATGGAAAGCCTGTCGTCTCCGATAAAGGGTTCCCGGCGGGGCGTGTGGAGTTTAAGAGTCCCGATCTCTACATTGCTGAAGTAAAGATAATTGACTCTCCTCCGCCCTTCTCAGGCGCAACTCGACTGGCCGTGCGCGTCGGCAACAAAGGAACGGAAGACGCTGGGGAAGTCGTCTTAGATTTAAGGCGGATGAGAGTTTGCAAAGATCATCCGATTGCACGCTCTTACCGGCAGGTGACGGTGCCTGCACTTAGGTCAGGTCAGGAAGAGTGGGTCTACTTCGAGGGCTTCGACCGCGAGTGGGGCACGTACATAACCCGTGAGGGTAAGACGGCCAGTCGGCTCGAGCTCACTATCAACCCGTCAGATCTTTATCCCGATTGCACCAGCGTCTCACCAGTTACGAATTACGTGAAGACTGAAAAAGAGACCGCCAACAACACACTTGCCTTCGACCCGAAAGCCCCTTGAAAGTTTCGCTCGCGAAGCGGACCCGCTCAAAAGGAGTTGGATGATCGGAAAATCGGCAACTGACCTGACCACACAAGCGAAGGAGGAGAAACAGATATGAAGAGGATTCTCTTATCAGCGTTGATTGGCCTCGGTGTGACGGCTGCGATCTTTCAAATCTTGTCAGGAAGCGAAGCGGCGCTGACGCAAGAGAGTTATCCGCTTGTCTGCCGCGGAAGCGCCAATCTACCGATAGGTACGGCACCGGGTGAAGGAAATTTCGGCTTCGTGTTCACCCGGGGAACTAAGCCGGCAAGTCAGGGGCTGGCTCCCGGCGAGTGCTCGTGGGTGGATCGCGGCATGCGCCCGCAAGAGCCGGACAGGCTTTCTCAGCATGTCGAACCTAACTCCCCGAGTTTGAAAGGTAACCTTGCTCCGGAAAACCGTTGGTACGAGGAACTTCATTCTCCGGATAAATACTGGACCTTCCAAGTCTACAACAACGGGCAAGGACAGATGATCGTAACTGGGGCTCGACCAAATGGAGGGATGAGTGGATCTCCCCCGGCAAGAGTGCCCGCTGAAGATTTAGCCCTCTCAACTCCGGGCGTGTATTCAGAGGATAGAAATCTTTATCTGGCTCTGCCAATCACTAATGTTGGCGCAGGACGGGCGCTCAAGGTGCAGGTTGAGTCGGTTAGCATCGGGCCCGCAAATCTGTTGACACCTGCCACGCTCCCTGCCGTTCTGGGCGACATCGAGCCGGGCGGAAGGAGAGTCTTAGACGCTTCTTTCGCGTTGCCAAACGAAAGGGGTCTCCTGTCGTTGCTTTCGGGTCGCCGTTTGGTTCTCACCTTAAAGGGGAGTTATTCGATCAACAATCAGGCACTAAGTTTCACTCTCAATAACGTTCTCAATGTTCCGAAGGCCAGCGGCGAAGCAGTAGCGGCGAGCGCGTCCGTAGATCCACAGGTGGAACATGGCTCTCCGTTTCCAGCGCAGCCGCTGCCGGCCACGGAAAAAGTTGAGCACGAGCAGGGTAACGTCCCGCCTGTTCCACTCGGCCCTTTTCGTAAAGGCGCTCCAGTGCCCGATACAAATATGCGCGTTCCCGGGCTGACTGATCTGCGCGGCGTGCGTGATTTTCCCAACGCGACTTACATTCACAATGCGTCTTATAAGGCCCCGGAACCGTCTGATGACATATTGGTCAATCGCGATGCGCCCTTTGGGACAAACCCGGGAGACCCCCCGGACCTGAGCGGCGCCAGCGGCAGTGGCGTTGTCTTTGCAACGGCAAACACGTTCGGCGCGGTATCCACGAATGACGGCCTGACTTTCACGACCGTGAACCCGTCCACAATCTGGAAGAATGTTTTTTCTCCAACCAAAGACGCTGCCGGTAAACTGATGGACGGTGGCCTTTGCTGTGACCAGATCGTGCGCTACCTGCCAACCATCGACCGTTTTGCCTGGTTTCAATTATTCAATGTCATTACGACTCCGAAGGGAGGCTTGATCAATAAGGTTCGAATTGCCGTCGCTAAGCCGGATGACATTCGCACCAAGGGAGTCAGTGGTCCGGGCGTATGGACCTCGTGGGATATGACGTCTGCTACATTCGGCCTGGGCGAGAACTGGATGGACTTCCCGGACATGGCGGTTGGAAAAAATTTCCTGTACTTCAGTATTAACAAAGTTAATACGGGAGGGTTTGTCGTACGGATTCCGTTGGCCGATCTGAAGGAAGGCAAGAGTCTCCACCTGGACTATACGGCGGCAGGAGTCTGCGCTAAGATGACGCGCAATGCCTCGACGGAAGTCTTCTGGGGCATTCTTAGCGGCAGTAGCGTCATCGTTTACTCATGGAGGGAGGATTCCGACAAATACTCCTGGCGAACTGTGCCGCTGGCATCATGGTCCAAAGATTTCAGCTCGTACGTTCCGGCGCCAGATCCTGCGGGCAAGCGTTGGATCTACGGCGCTGTGGGCTTCGACAATGTACAGGGCGCTGCTCGGCGCTATGCAGTGAACCCATATGGCGGATATCTGTTCAACGAACTGTGGTTCGCCTGGAGCGCTGGACGCGACGCTCCGAACCCTTATCCCAACATCGAACTTGTACGTATTGATGCCAGTACGTTTAGCCTGATCCAGCAATATAAAATCAAAAACAGTAATTACGCGTTTGCGTATCCTGACCTCGCCGCGAACGAGCTTAGAGGAGGAGAGTTGGTGGGCTCCGATGTGGGCATCACATACCTCTGGGGCGGTAATTCGTATTATGGCAATCCGGGCGTCGGGTTGTTTAAGCTCGGCGCTACCCCCGGACAATTGGTGAAATTGGACAACACTGAACTACTCAGCGTAGGAACCAGTAACGCCTCCCCCGCCTTCGGTAGGTCGGGTGATTACCTCACCGTGAATCCCCATTCACCGAAGCCGGGAGTATCTCCGCCCGGAGTATTTTCTGCGTTTGTGTATCGTGTATTAAAAGACTCTACTGTTACTGGTGGCGTGCGCTGGGACACTCGGGCCGTTCGATTTGGAAGGCGATCCTTTTTCAATGAAATTCCTGAACCTCCTAAATAGACGTTAACGCAGCTCGCGGGACAGCAGACATTCATTTGCGGTTACGCCTTTCGAGGCTTCGGTCAACTAACAGTTTTCAGACCGTCTCAAAGCGGTCTGAACCTCTAACACTAGCTGACCTGAATTCGAAAACAACAGCAGAGAAGGAAAGATAGACATGAAGAGGATTTTCTTATCAGCGTTTCTTGGCGTCGGTATGGTGGCTTTGGTTTTTCCGCTCTTCTCAGGAAGGAGTTCGGCGCGGACGCCGGAGGATTACCCGCTCGTCTGCCGCGGAGGAGGGAGTTTGGTGATTGGCATTGCGCCGGGTGACAGAAACATTGGCTTCACATTCACTAGAGGAACCAAGCCGGCGGGCGAGGGGTTGGCGCCGGGAGAGTGCTCCTGGAAGGACCGAGCGATGTACCCTAACGAACCTGACCGGGTCTCGCAGCACGTCGAAGAAGGTTCTGATAGTCTTAGAGTTGGAGGAACACTCGCTCCGGAAAACAGATGGTATGCGGAACTTCATTCTGCGGATAAGTATTGGACCTTCATGGTATCCAATAACGGGCGGGGACAGTTGATTGCAACCAGCGCCAGGCCAAATCCGGGGATGGAGGTATCACCCACGGCAAGAGTGCCGTCCGACTCGATGACACCTCAACCGGCAGCTTCACCGGGGCCGGGGATGAACGTGCGTACGCCGGATGAAACGCCGAAGATGATCGTTCTCAACGGCCCGGCCGGACCCAGATCCAGAACGGAAGTGATGAAAGGATTGCCGGGTGGACGAAGCATGGATGTTCCGCCGGCGCCGCGTGCGCTGAGCAGGGAAGAAAAAATGGGACTTTTAAAGTCAGCGGGATTGGAAACTTTGGATGAAACACCCACGCCATACGTCACGCTAACTCCGCAACAACCTCATGTGGCTGGTAGAGGTACTCTAATCTTTCTTGCTCCGCTGGAAGTTGACTCAGGAATTTATGACAACATCGCGGAATTTCGCCCGACGGCAGACGGCGCAGGTTGGCTGACTGTCCGTCTCAACTTTGACACGAAAGGGATGTATTTGGTGACTTTCACTGTTCATTCCTCGAGCTACGATAGATTTGTTATTAAGGAGTATGACGGCCATTTCACCGACCAGATATTTCCAGACAAGAAACCGAAAGATTGGCAGCACTTGAATATGATTGTCGAGGTGGCTGACCCCGGCAATTACTACTTCAAACTTACACATGAGGCTCCATTAGGAAACCACTGGGACTTTGGCTCCTGCGATGTAACGATCTGGAAGAAGTAGCTCTAGATCCTTAGGTTCTTCACAATTAGAAAACAACTTTCCATCGTAAATTCCGAAGTTGCGTTCTTTCCAGACATCCCCTCGTTGGGGCACCCACAAAATTGCAGCTTTGAGGTTTCTTCGTGTGCCTTCAGATTTCTTGAGCTTGAGGCCCTTGAAGTGTTATCTTTCAACCCGGCCGCCGGGCCGCGCAAACGAAAGCGTTTATCCAGGTTCCTGAATTCATCGACCACGCAAGGAGATCGTTAATGGCAATATCGTCGCAGCAAAAGTTTTTCCTTCGCGCTCTGAGCACGTCGATTGGGATCCTGGCGCTGACGATCGTCGCTTCAGCGCAGGATACCGCTAACCAGAAGCTCAGTGCCAACCTCCAGATCATCAGGATCGAGAATTTCGGCCAGATGGACGAGCGGTTTTACCGGGGCGCGCAACCGAGTGAGAAGGACTACAAAGACCTCGCGGCGCTGGGCATTAACACTGTAATTGATCTGCGTGACGATCCGGAGCGGAACGAGCGGCCCATGGTCGAATCTCTGGGAATGAAATATGTGAACATCCCCATGGCTGGTAAGAAGTACCCTACTCCGGCAGTGACTGAGCTGTTTTTGAAAACCGTAAACGATCCTGCGACCGGCAAGTTCTTTGTTCACTGTGCGGGCGGCCGGCACCGCACCGGAGCGATGGGAGCGGTCTATCGCTTCCAGTTCTACCACTGGACTTTTGATCAGGCATACAAAGAAATGAAGCAATACGACTTCTACACGACTTGGGGCCATCAGGCCTTCAAGGATTTTGTGGTGAATTATTACGCGCAGACGCAGACAGGCAATCCGGGCTCAGCTCAAGATGCTAATGCAGTTAAAATTCAGAACAAACCCTAAAAGGCTTTCCACTTCTCTCAACGACGGGCCACTCTGACATCAGGGTGGCCTTCTTCTTTTCCAGCAGGAACTCCGCTAACGATAACTGTACGTACTGCTTTCTTTCTGGTCCCATTCGACGCTATCGATATTCTCTCGGTCGCCCGAGAGTATCTCTTCGCTCAACTGGCTGGTGCTGATGATTGTGTTCAGGTTCACGAGGTAAACAATCTTACCCATCGGGTCCTGCTCGTCCTCACGATTAAGCTCGCGAAGTTCAGCGTCAAAACTGTGCTGAGCAAACACCTTCTTAAGCACTTCATTGGTCTGCTCGACGTTGCGGGTCTCCACACAAACTTCCATCGAGCGAAAGACCTGCGACTGCTCGAAATATTCCAAAATTGCCAGAGAGACCAGGACAAACAACGTCAATATGACGGCCATGTCCCAGCGCCCGACGCCGGCGGCCAGTCCGACCCCCAGGCAGATCAGGAGTACGGTAATCTCTTTTGGGTCGCGAATGTTCGTGCGGAAGCGGACGAGCGAGGCGGCGGCAAAGATACCAAAGGCGCGGGCCGCACTGTCCCCAACCACCATCATCATCGCTCCCGCCACCACAGCCATCAATATCTGTGTCTGGGCCACGTAGGGATTACGCCGGCTGAAAGAGACACCGCGACGTGGACGGAAGGCCAGGAGCGCGGCTAGAAACGCGGCCAGCGAAAACCTTAGCAAAATTCTAGCGGCAGTCGATTCCCAACTGGCGTAAGTGGTAGGTGAGAGCCCCGAGCTGTCCGGTCCGAAAAGCTCCCAGAGCAGAGGATGTGTGCTGCGCTTGCCTTGCTTCTCAGTGCCGGTAGACGGCGTCGCCGCGGCGTTGGATGGATTTAACGGGCTTTCCGATTGCGTTCCCGCACTTGTGTCGGCCGAGCGATCGCGCAGAACGTAAGCGAGCAGTCCGCTCGCGAGCAGGATCGCGACAAAGGTCGCCACCAGCCCCAACGTCAGCCTGTTCATGTCTCGCCATCCTTCCTGGTGTCAAACCAGCTAGCGCGTAATCGGATCACCGCGATCGAAGCGTGCTGCTCTCGTCAATCCCGCAAGGCGATTAACTGATTAATTCTCGCCCTCACGGCGTGAGTCAATAATTGAACTTCGTCCGGAGTGTAGTTAGCCGCGCGAAAGGCGTCGCTGATCTGCTTATCGCTCAGACGTGCGAGCCAACCGCCGAGCCATTTGGCCTCTTCGACGGTTATGTTGCTGAAAAGACCTGAGTTTTTGCCGCTATAAGAGAAGCGAACTCTGCCTCCTTCGACACCTTCGATAAACTTGGACTTAGCGAAATCCTCAGGCTTGCTACGGGTCCGCGACATGAGGCCGCCTGTCTTACCAAAAGTCGCGCCGAGGTCACTGAGTATGTACCGGAGTTCCGGTCCACTCGGTCCCTGGGGCACGAAGACTATCTTGTTGTTATCGTCCTTCAAATCCCAGTTGTTCATCAGAGACATCAGCGCGATCATTCCCCGAAATTCCCTCGTGCCGCTGAAGGGATTGCTGGCCCAGTGCCAGTTCTCCAAACGCTTCACGTGCTTGGGCCGCGCTTCAAACTTGACGTTGGCAAAGCCGTTTCCCTCGCATCGTTTCACGCTACTCGCTGGCGCCCCCTCAATCTTGACGCAGGGGACCAGATAATTGATCTCGGTCATGTAGCCGACCGCCCAGGTCAGCCGGACGGCCGCAGTTTCCGGCTGCGCTTCGGATCGAAGTTTCACTACCCAAATTTTTCCGGCACCGTCGCGCACGCGATAATTAATCGAGTAGCCGCCCCCGGCCTGGTCCTTGATAAAAGTGACGCGCGACAAGTCAGGCTTCATCGACTCGCCACCGGGACCATTAAAGAGATCGCGCGACTCAATGTCGGCGGGCTCCCTCCATAGGACTTCCGTGCCTTGCGGCCTTGGCTTGTTAGGTTTTTTCTTCTTCGTCTTCTGCGCAAAACCGGCGGTTGATACGCTAAGAAGAATGATCGCCAGGATTATTCTTTTGCCCATAGTCGTTTCCTCGGTGAACGGACGCCCACAGCCGGAGAGCTGTTTGCGCCTTCGAAATAGATTTGGCTATTGAACGGTTCTTCGCCGGCGACAATCTGGGGCTGCTGATATGTGCCGTCGGCAGTCAGGACTCGTGATTTCACATTGTCGCGTAGGTAAGCAGCCAGCACCGTGTCTTTCAAATAGACCTTCAGCCGCGAGTCAAGCACCGGCACCACGACTTCAACGCGACGATCAAGATTGCGGCTCATCCAGTCGGCAGAGCCAATATAGACATCTTCATCGCCTCCGTTGGTGAAGTAGAAGATTCGGCTGTGCTCGAGAAAGCGGCCAACAATACTTCGGACGTGAATTGTTTCGGAAAGCCCAGGGACGCCCGGTCGCAACATGCAGGCGCCGCGTACGATCAGATCAATCTTGACGCCCGCCTGCGAGGCCCGATAAAGCGCATCGATGATATCCAGATCTGTCAGGCGGTTGACCTTTGCGGCGATGCGGGCGGGACGACCCTTTTGGGCGTGGCTTGTCTCGCGCTCTATCAGGGTCAGCATGCGATCGCGAAGGTTCAAAGGTGCGACCATCAGTTGGCTGTATTCCTTCTGCAGGGAAAAGCCCGTCAAATAGTTGAACAGGTCGGTCGCATCGTCGCCAATTTCCGGGTTACTCGTCAACAACCCGAGGTCGGTATAAACCTTTGAGGTCGTCGGGTTGTAGTTCCCGGTAGCGACGTGGGTGTAGGTCTGAAGGCCGCCTTCCTCGTGGCGCACTACCAGCGCTACTTTGCTGTGCGTCTTAAGATCCACCAGGCCGTAGACGACGTGAACTCCGGATTCGGCCAGCCGCTTGGCCCACTCGATATTGTTCTCCTCGTCAAAACGTGCCTTGATTTCTACGACTGCCGTGACTTGTTTACCCCGCTCGCTCGCCTCAATCAGGGCCTGGGGAATCGGGGAGTTCTTGCCGGTGCGATAGAGACATATCTTGATCGCCGCCACTTTGGGATCTTGCGCTGCCGCCTGGATAAAATCGGTGACAGTCGTATAGGCAGTGTAAGGATGATGGAGCAACAAGTCGTGCTTCTTAATGGCCTCGAAGGGACACCCGTTCTTGCGCAGGGACGACGGCACCGTCATCTGCAGCGGTTTGTCTCTTAGCTCGGGCTTGTCAAGATTATAGAGTTCCATCAAATCTGATGCGTCCAGCACGCCGTCGATTTCGTAAACGTCGTCCGGCTCAAGGCGCAGCGACTTGGTCAGATACTCAACCATCTCGCGCGGCATTGTTGACGAGACTTCCAACCGGACCGGCAGACCAAAACGTCGTTCGCGCAGAGATTGCTTTATTAATGCCAGGAGATCCGCCGCCTTGTCGTCTCTGATCTCTACGTCAGCGTCACGGGTGACCCGAAACAGATGGCCCTTGCTGAGACGCATGCTGGCAAACAAAGAATGAATATTGGCCTCGATCAATTCTTCCAGCAGCGTAAACTTCAACCCCCCTTCGTTTACCGGAACCAACCGGGGCGTTAGCGGCGGGACCTTAATCCGCACAAATCTGACCGTCGGCTCATCGTTTGGATCTGCACCGATTAATGAGCCGGTTCGACCACGCGCCGGACCATGCTCAACTGTAAGACCAATGTTGAGGCTGAGGTTAGACATGTAAGGAAAGGGGTGCGACGGATCGACAGCCTGGGGTGTAAGAATCAGAAAAACGTTCTTCTTAAAGTATTCAGCCAGCCGTCGCTTTTCGCTCTTGGAGAGTGAGTCGTAGGGCGCAATTACCACGCCTACCTTTTTTAGTCCGGGTAGCACTTCTTCACGCAGGCAGCGCGTATGTTCTTCGACCAGCGGCAGCACACGTTGCCGAATGACCTTGAGTTGCTCCGCCGGCGTCAGCTCGCCCGGCATTGGTCCAAGATTTTCGATTTCCAACATTTCCTTGAGACCGGAGACGCGGACCATGAAGAACTCGTCAAGGTTGTCGGCAAACACCGAGAGAAACTTAAGTTTCTCGAGTAGCGGTACTGATTTGTCAGTCGCCTCTTCAAGCAAACGGCGAAAGAATTCCAACTGGCTCAAATCGCGGTTGAAGACGGCCCAGGCCAGAAACCGGCTTCGCTTCTGCTTTTTCGCAGTCGAAGTTTGGCCGTCAGGGTCTAATACTGGCTGATTCCTGGGAGGTGTCATAGCAAGGGACCTGCTCGAGTTTGTTTACGGCCATTGTCGGCGGTCTTACCACTATCGCCGCCTAGAATCCAAACGACAATTCTCGCGACCCGTTAGTTCGAGCAACGCGCATCCATGACCGTCCTGGCCTTGCGCTCGAATTCCCTGGTCCACTCTTCTGGCGGCTGGTCGCGTTCAGCGTTGCGCGAGGCGCGAAAGACATTGGTAATAGTCCCGTCTCTTCTTTCGGCATCGAGTAGTCTTTGCAGCCCCCGGGCCAGGAGCTGTCGGCCCGCTTCACTAATGCTCGTGTCTCCCACGCTCTTTGCGGTCGTGGTGCAGTGGCCGCCGCTCACCCGGATCGGATCCTTACCCTTCCATATCGCCAGTGTCGCCTTCTTTTCGCTGGCACTGGAATAGCCAAAAGTCGAGCCCATATCGCTGACGTAGAACACGGCTTCGCCCGGCTCGCAAGTCCGAGTGTTGTCAGCATTCTTCTTTGACTTGAGGCAGGCGAACCGGTGGTTGTCAGCTTTGGTATCGCCATGGTCGATGAAGGCAAGCCAAAGTTTGAAGGCGTCGATCTGCGCGCGGGGCGCACCGCTGGCAAGCAACTTCTGCAGCGATCCGGCGAGATCTGCGGACTCCTTGCCGTTGCAGTTGGCATCGATACCACGGCCCAAAGAGAGCTCAATCCCTGCGGCTGGTTGAAAGGGCGTGAACTTCGTCCCCTGGAAACTCCGGGTTAGGCTCTTCTCACAATCAGGGCAGGTGACGTCGGCGACCCACTCGTCGTCGGCGAAGAAGCCCAGCGCCTTTGAGAAGCGCGAAGAGAGGAACTCACCGTAAACCTCACCGTTACGCTTGTCTGGCGACTGCCCCTTGAAGTGGGGTTTCACTTTGTAGCGGATCAGGTCGCCATTCTCGTCGACGTTCCCCGGGACAGTGCAGTAAAACTTCGGGGTGGTGCCGGTGCCCTTCTTCGTCTTTATCTCCGCGACGCAGTTGATCGGCTTTGCGAGCCCGTTGGGATCGACTGGCGGGGCGCCGCGGCGGGGACCTTCGGCGGGATTGTAGCCAAGGACCGGATTGTAGCCAGGATCGGGCTCCCGAAAGACCCTCGCTGTTTGTTCGGCCTGCTTCCGCGCTTCCGGCGTGAAGCAGGATTGTTGGGCCACGGCCGGTAACGCCAGGAAAGTCGCCAGGAAAAGAAAAATCAGAGGCACAATGAACTTCGCAGAGGAATTACGAAACATAGACGAACCCTTTCATCTGTCAAGCATTATATAGCGGCAAAAGCGTGAATCTGAGTCGTGCAAAAGTAGTTTACTACATCTTTTGCTGAAGAGAGATAAGCGCAGAATCCAGAGGCTTGAATTGATGGTAAAGTTGGTCATGTTAGTCCATCGACCTTGTGAGTCTCATCGGCCACGCGACAAACGTTCCCGGTGACCCGAGTAGTGCTGGAAAAGCAAACTTTCAACCTGCAGACTTCATGGTAAACCTGCTGGCGAGACTTACAGCCAGGCCGCAACCTTCAGAAACCGGCCGGCTGATTTCGTACTTGACGTGGCCGA
>WNFR01004776.1_pt1 | contig 13898 bp, 10 predicted proteins | sample 5400221 | NCBI WGS metagenome assembly WNFR01 (sample SAMN13153357, study PRJNA577476) | soil metagenome | isolation source: 40 cm soil under Madrone tree | place: USA:California | collected 2016-06-14 | reverse complement strand
GTATCTTGATCCATTGCCACGTTCACCGAGCAGGCTGTGTAAAAACTAAAAAGTGAGCAACTATAGAGTACCACTCAATACAGAACCGCGGAGCGGTACCACGCGCTATCATGCTGAACCCTGATGGCCACGCAAACGAACACAAACCTCCTTAAGTTCCGTGCCGCCACTCCATCGCGCTGGGGTGATGTGGAAGAACTCTTCGGCGAGCGCGGCGCGTGTGGCGGATGCTGGTGCATGTTCTGGCGCGTGCGGCGCAAGGAATTTGATGCTGGCAAAGGAATCACAAACAAGCGTGCCCTCCAAAGCATCGTGATGTCCGGACAAAAGCCAGGGATCATCGGTTACCACGGCAAGGAACCAATTGGCTGGTGCGCCATCGCTCCTCGCGAACATTACATCGCTCTTCAGCGGTCACGAATTCTCGCACCCGTCGATGACAAGCCGGTCTGGTCAATATCGTGTCTCTTTGTTAAGAAATCCTACCGGCGAAAGGGAATCTCCGCGCTGTTGCTCCGGGCCGCGGTGGATTTTGCTGCCACCCAGGGTGCGGAGGTGGTGGAGGGTTATCCTGTCGACCCCACAATCGAGAAGATGCCCGATCCGTTTCTCTGGCACGGCGTCACTTCCGCGTTCAGGGAGGCTGGATTCAGAGAGGTCGTGCGCCGCTCCAGCTCGCGACCAATAATGCGCTTTGAGATCTCCGCCTAAGATACGTATCAGCAGTTATTACGCTTACTAAACTGCCGTTCTATTTCGACAACAAAGACCAGGATCGGGCAGGATTCCTTAAAATCTATCCTCAAGTCTTCACGCGTTCGATCCGGCGCTGCATGGCAACTGCAAAGCCCCACCGCGACCCGAGGGACAAAAACTCCTACGACGTCTATTGCGGCGAACTCATCTTCTCGTTTGGAAAACTTGGCGGGAAATTCAAATTCCTGAATTACGGACCAAACGACTGAATCACTCCACCTTCCCGACTTGAGAGGTGATTGTGTTGAGTGGCTGAGATGTTCGTTGTCGAACTGCTCAAATGAAGAGAGCCCCTGACAGCTCAGTCAGCTGTGCTCACGGCCACTTGCTTTGCTTCGGCCTGCCGTTTGACGATCACCAGGGTAATGTCGTCGGCGGCGCTCGTGCCTTGAGCAAACTTTGTCAATGCCGACTCGATTCGATCTCGTATGCCAGCGGCAGAGGCGTCAATATTGCGCGAGACCACTTCGTACAGTCGCGTCGGACCAAACTCTTCGCCCGTCGGACTCACAGCCTCAGTCACACCATCAGAATAGATGCACAAGACATCACCGTACTGCAATTGCGTTCGCCCTTCCCGGTATTCAGCATCAGGCTTGATACCGAGCGGCAAGCCTCCGGACGCCAGTTGTTCGACGGTTCCCGCAGCATGAACAATCAGTGGCGGATTGTGCCCAGCGTTGAGAAACGAAAGAGCGCCCGACCGTGGATCCAATTCCGCATAGAACAGGGTTACAAAACGGTTCGAGGGAATATTATCCGCAAGATAACGGTTGACTGCCGAGATCGTGCCGACTAATGAATCATGAGAAGCGGACTGCGCATGAACGGCAGCGTGTAACGACGACATTAAAAGAGCGGCTGCGGTTCCCTTTCCCGAAACGTCGCCCAGCGCGATCACCAGACGCCCATCATCTCGCTCGATAAAGTCATAATAATCGCCGCCAATTTCATAACAGGGAAAGCTGATTCCCTGAAGTTCATAGCCCGGAACGATTGGTGGGGCTGTTGGTTGAAAACGCTGCTGAATCTCGCTGGCCAACGCCAACTCGCGTTCCAAACGTTCACGATCCAATCGTGATTCAATCAGCCGGTTATTCTCAACTCGAATGGCAGCTACGGAGGCAAGCGTGGTCAAAACCTTCAAATGGTCTTCGGTGAAGCGGCCTTCGGCTATCGGCGAATCCGCGTAAATGATCCCGAAGACTTTGTCTGCTACGCCGAGAGGCACTGCCAAAACCGAGCGCACACCCTGAAGCACAACTGTCCCGCTGGCAAAACGTGGATCGTGCTGCGCATCAGAGGTCAATACTGACTTGCCGCGAATTACTACTTCATCAAGTACATTGCGACTGACGCGAATCTCTCCGACTTCCCCGGCGCGGCTTCTAAGTCGAGCTACGGCGACCCGCAATTCTTCGCTGCTGCCTTCGTCACGCATCATGATCAGACAACGGTCGGCAGGCACTGCCTCAAACACGAGTGAGACGATCTGCTCCAAAGTTTCATTTAGTGTGGCTGAAGCCAGCAAAGTAATTCCTACCTTGCTTATCAGCGCCAGTAGGTCGCCAGACTTCGCCGTCGCGTTAACGGCAACATGCTCGGGTTTGGTGCGCGCGCCTTCGATAGCTTCGAGCAGTCCGGATGTAGTCCGATCACCTGACGCAAGCGCGATAGTGGCTTCCGGCAAAGACGCCTCGAAGTTGTCCGTGATCATCGTTGCGCCCATGCTCGAGTTGTAGCTACCGTCGTCAAAAATGATTTCCGTTTCGCCAATCTGGATACGGCCGCCGGGCGTGAGCGGCACTACACCTTCGACATTGGCGCCGTTGTAAAGTGTTCCGTTAGCCGAGCCCAGATCCTGGAGCAAATACCCGTCACCTTCACGACGGACTTCAGCATGAACGCGCGAGGCGAAAGGATCGGGAATACACAAATCATTTCTGGCCGAACGGCCAATCGTGATTCGTAGACGGCCCAGGGGAAAATGGTCGGCTGTTCGATCGGGGTATTTAACTATTAGCTCAGTCATTTATTGAAGATTTGTGTGTGTTGCGTCCGGCGGCAGTCAGCGGTTGCGATCAAAAGGAGCTTTCACGAACGACGATCGTGCCGGCAATGATATCGTGCAATGCCCGACCGCGAACAGTTAGCGCGGCCACTAGAAAGCCTAGTCCCAGAATGATGAAGGATAAGGGATAACCTACAAAGTGGCGCAACAAGGCGCGCCCGACCCCTAAATTCGTCCCGTCTGCTCTTTCGATACGCAGCCCTGTCGCCCACTTTCCGAGTGTTCGGCCGGTAAAACCCGCAAGCACACCGAGATTAAGCAGGGCGACTACAATAGCGACAAATATCCCGGTAGCTTCAGCGGAGTTGCCGGCACTCCGCGCCCCTCCTCCCAACATTCGCGCTATCAATGTGCTCAGCACAACGATGGAGACCAGGACAATGTAATCGATCAATAGCGCGCCGCAACGCAAGGCAAATGGCGCACGAAGTCGAATGCCGCCCTGGTTCAGGGTTGGACTTCTCACCTTCGGTCGCAAAGCGGTTCCTTCGACAGCAGTCATAAAGTGGTCCGTGGTCAGTGGTCCGTGGTCCATGGTCCGTGGTCCGTGGTCATGTCTAGTGGGCCTTCGTCAGTAGCAGGTTGCGGTTCTAGTCTTTTGAACTATTGACAACTGACAACTGACTACTGACTACTGACCACTGACCACTGACTACCCCACTAGAAAGTGCAACGTCGTCTCCCCTACCCGCAACTTGTCGCCACTGTCGAGGACGCGCGGCTGGCGCGGCGCGAGTCTCACGGAATCGTTGATGACCGTCCCATTCACAGATCCCAGATCCTCAACGAGAAATGTTTCGCCTTCAAGCCAGATTCGCGCATGCCGGCGAGACACCTTGGTCTCGGGATCGAAGCGAGAAAGATCGATCTCCGGAAAGATATTTGAATGCGGATCTGTACGCCCCAAAAGGTTGCTGTCCTTCTGCAGAATAAAGGAAGCGTCAAGTTCAGTTGTGCCGGCAACGACCAGCTTCGCTGTCGGCCGCGCCGCATGTAGCATCGCGCTTGAACCTACGCCCGACTGAGGTTGGCGAGCGCCGCAATGGGCGCAGAATACGTCATCAGCCGCGATCCGTCCGCCGCAGAATCCGCAGTAAACCGTCTGGACCTGGACCGTCTCGCCACCCAACTGGGGCGCTGGTGCTCCATAGCTGACTCGCCCCAGGTTCAATCTCTCAAGATGCGTGGCGAGCTCGTTGCGCAACTCTCCAGCCGTGCGGAATCGATCTTCTGGCTTGTACTCGACGGCGCGCATCAGGATGTGTTCCATCTCTGAAGATATTGATGGTGCGATCTGTCGTGGTCGTGGGTTTTTAGTGAAATCAAAGATTAAGAGGGGATTGTCCTGAGGATCTGATCCTGTCAACAAGTGAAACATGGTAGCGCCCAGACTGTAGACGTCGGAGGCTGGCTCAACCCTGCCACTGAAAAGTTCGGGCGGCGCGTAACCCATAGTACCGACGGCGGTCACACCCTTTTCCTGTTGCGTCACCCAGCGCGCGATGCCGAAATCGATCAGCATCACCCGGCCGCTGTTGCCATCAATCATTAAGTTTGCGGGCTTTAGATCGCGATAGATGATGGCCTTGGGGCGAGAGTGAAGATACTCGAGCACATCAGCGACCTGCATACCCCAATCAGCGACGGTTTTCTCGTCGAGTCTGCCGCCTGACGACGAACGCATACGGGAAGCGAGGTCGCCACCGGATATGTACTTCATCACAAGATAGAAGCGGCTCAATGTTTCATCGTAGAAATAGTCGTAGATGGTAGGAATGCAAGGGTGCTCGAGAGAAGTTAGGAGCAACGATTCTCGCTTAAAATCTCCAATAGCTTTCTCGTGTTGGACCGGATCGAGATGCGACTCGACCATTTCCTTCACGGCGCGCGGCGCGTCGCCGAGGTTGCGATCCTTGGCGAGATAGACTGCACCCATGCCGCCGCCGCCGATTCTGCGAACAATCTCATAGCGCGAGTTCAGGACTGTGCCCGGGTCGAGTTGCTTAACCGCCGGCAGACGTCCACCTGTTGTTCCTTTATGAGCGGTCGCGCTGGTCGCCGGAAGCTTCATGGGTTCGTCAGTCGATGAGCCGCCCAGCGAATGCGGAGAGAGTTGATGAGAAGTTTCAACCGCGGCCGCAGGATCCGACACCTCCTCTGCGCCGGCCGGCATAGCATCTGCAATCGAGTCGTTGACGACAGTCTTCAACTTCTCGGACACCGTCGGCTGATGCTTGCCACAGCTTCCGCAGAAAGGTGTTCCGGGGGCGATTTGCGCGCCACATTCGATACAGTCAGCCATTCAATTGCCGTGTGCTATCAGTTTGTTCAGGCGCCGCGATGTTCGCAGTCCTGTCCTTATAGAAGACGTTCATGGCCGGGATTTACTTAACTATGTGGAATCGCAAGAATGTCTTTCCAACAATGATTTCGTCGCCATCGCAAAGAGCCTGGCGCTGTCCTGGAAGCAGTCTTTTTCCCCGGTTGATAAAGGTACCGTTAGTGGATCCGAGGTCCTCCAGAAAATACTGCCCGTTGCTTAGGGTGATACGCGCATGCCGGCGGGAAACTTTTGCTTCTGGATCGTCTGTATCCAGATCGACATCCGGAAAAATCCCGCCATCTGCGTCCCAACGACCGATTTGTGCTTCGACATCGCTTAACATAAACTGCTTGCCGCTTGAACGTCCCTTCTCTATAACCAACCTCGCATGTGGTTTTGCATTGGGATGCAAAGAAGAGACAATATTGAACGCCGCAGAAATCTGGCCGGCAGCGAATTCGGGACGTTGACTCTGAGCCCGCGAATGTGAGCCATTTTTCCCGTCAGACCCCGCGGAATGCTCGCCTTCAAGCCGGGCTGATGGACGGCCGTTTGGTCTCAGAGGAGCGCCGCATTCGTCGCAGTACTGCGAGCCATCGAGGTTTTCTGTTTTGCACCTATCACAGGTAATCATCTATTGTTTAGTCGCAAGCCTTGCGGAGAGCAAAATAAGCAAGTCATTCTAACGCGAAACGATCTAGTGCGCCAACGGTTGCCTCCGTGGGGCCGTGGCCTAACTTATGTAGGGGCGTCCCTCCGTGGGCGCCCCGAGTCGCTCGGAAAAGGGCGCTCACAGAGGGGACGCCCCTACAGTTTCATCGAGTTAAGACACTACTAACGCAGGGTCCGAGTTGCCGTTAATTGAAACAGTTTGATAAGTTTTGACGTAGAAACTACTCGAGCGTACCGGTTTCGAATGGACATCCCGGCTGAAAACCACTACCTCGTTATCAATCAAGAATTTAAGAACCTGATCGAAGGAACCCTAAAATGGCATTAACCAGGAAGAAGAAGATAATAATAGCAGTGGCTGCAGTAGCAGTGCTGGCGGTGGTAATTATTGTGAGTGTCTATGCCAGCCGCAAGGAAGAATCTGAAGTAACAACGGTAAAGCTCGAAGTCAGACCAGAGTTGCGGCAAACGGTGACGGCCTCAGGAGAGGTTCGACCCATTCGATATATAAAACTGACAAGCGAGGTTCAGGGACGTATCGAAGAGATCTACGTGAACCCGGGTGACCAGGTAGTCAAGGGAAAACCACTTGTGCGCATCGATCCCACGCAGCTTCAATCGAATCAGGACGCCCAGTGGGCGGCAACCCAGGCGTCCGTAAACGATGTGCAAAATGCGCGTAACGCCATTAATTCAGCGCAGCAAGCGCTGGTCGTTGCCGAAGCTTCGGTTGCCGCGGCACGACAGCAGGTGGTTGCATTTCAAACGAACGTCGACGGCGCGCAAGTTGATTTGAATACCGCTCAACGTGAACTGAAACGGTCTACAGAACTAATCGAAGCGGGCGTTGCCTCGCGGTCTGATTACGATGCTGCAAAAGATCATTTTGACCAAGCCAAGATAAAGTTGGACACGGCCCGGGCAAATCTCGAGGCGCAGAAGATCTCGGTCAAGGAAGCAACTGAGCGAGCAAATCAACAGCGTATTGCCGTCAAAGACGCACAAACGAGCATCAAGTCGTCGGAGATGCGTGCAAACCAGCAGCAAGCAATGCTGAGGGGGCAGACCAGTCAGCGTTCAAAAGCCACGCAGCTGTCTCCCCTCAACGGAGTGATAGCCGACATTCCCACACGTGTCGGTGAATTCGCAGTGGCCGGTCTTTCTACAACACCGTTGATGACCATCGCGGATATGTCGGCGATCAATGTGGAAGTCAATGTTGACGAAACCGAAATTTCCAACGTCGAAGTTGGGCAACCGGCGAAAATAAAAGTGGATGCACTCGGCGATAAAGAACTGCAGGCAGTGGTTACACAGAAGAATCCGCTCGCGGTGTCGAAGTCAGACACGACCGGCGGTCTTTCAAATAGAGTCAATGTCCAGGAGGCCAAGGAATTCAAGGTAACGATGGAACTGCGAGACATGCCCGATGACGTGCGCAATGGACTCCGGCCAGGCATGAGTGCCACGGCAACTATCACCACTAAAGTCAAAAACAATGTTCTGGCAGTACCGCTGGAAGCGATTGTTGAAAAAGCGCCGCCCGTGCCTTCGCCAACTGCGACTGCCGCCGGCAACGTGCAAGCGCCGGCGAGTTCGGAAAAACCCAAAAGCATCAAAGGCGTCTATCTCATCGAGGGTAACAAGGTAAGATTCATAGAAGTGACCACGGGAATTACTGGCGAAGCGGATATCGAAGTTCTCAGTGGCGTCAAAGCCGGCATGGAAATCGTGCGTGGCCCAAGTCGGGTGTTAAAGACGCTAAAAGATGGAATGACCGTGAAACGACAAACGCGCAAACCCGGCGCGAACGCGAACGGAAACGAGGGCAGCTAAATGAGCGACGTCACCATTGCGCCTTCTCTAACCGAGAGCGCCATCAAGACAAACACCCACGTCAACGGTCACGACACATCGATGTTGATCTCGATGCGCAACATCTGGAAGACGTACCAAATGGGTACCGAGTCAGTGCATGCTCTTCATGGCGTTTCGTTCGATATCCCCAAAGGCGAGTACATAGCGATCATCGGACCATCAGGTTCGGGTAAGTCGACCTTGATGAACCTCATTGGTTGTCTCGATACGCCCTCGGAAGGCGAGTATTGGCTCAATGGCAAGAATGTGTCTGATATGGATGATGATGAACTAGCTCGTATACGTAATCAGGAAGTCGGGTTCGTATTTCAGACATTCAACCTCCTGGCACGAGCCACGGCTCTGCACAATGTCGAACTGCCGTTGATATACGGCGGGGTTGGGTCATCTCAACGTCACGAGATGGCTAAGAAAGCACTGGCGGCCGTCGATCTTGCAGACCGCGTGACGCACCGGCCCAATGAACTCTCGGGTGGACAACGCCAGCGCGTTGCGATCGCCCGTGCTCTTGTTAACCATCCCTCGATTCTCCTGGCCGACGAGCCCACAGGAGCACTCGATAGCCACACTAGCATGGAGATCATGGACCTCTTCGAGCGGCTTCACTCTGAAGGCAACACGATTATCGTGGTAACTCACGAGCACGATATCGCGGACCGTGCTCATCGTGTAGTTTCCATTCGTGACGGTTTAATCGAAAAAGACGAAAGAATCCGGTAAAGGAGAAAGATCCGATGGAGCGAAGTGGCGACCAGCGGGCAAAGCCACAGCGTTCGTCGTTTGGACTTTGGGCAACCCTTTACCGAAGCCTTCCTCGACGGATCACTTCTTTTCGTGCAGTCCGCCTGACTGCGATCTGGGAAGCATTTCGCGTCGCTACCTCCAGCCTTCGCTCAAATAAGCTCCGCACCGCACTAACGCTTATGGGAATCGTGGTGGGGGTCACTGCGGTGATCGCTGTAGTCACAATCATCAAGGGGCTGGACAAGACAGTAGCTCAAACCTTTTCCTCACAGGGGTCAACTGTATTTACCATCTCGAAGAATCCGCAGATCATTAAATCGCGCGAAGAGTTTATAAAATTCAGCAAACGCAAAGACGTAACCCATGAAGACGCAGAAGCTCTTGGGCGACTTTGCACATCTTGTTGGCGCGTGGGCGTCGCCGGTAACGCAACTGAAACGGTAAAATATGCCGACCAAAAAGCGGAAAACGTTCGCATTCGGGGCGTCGACCCCACCACCATGTTTGATATCGACGGCGTAACCATCGACTCGGGACGCATTTGGACGGAAAGCGAAGGTAGCTCCGGTCATGAGATTTGTGTTGTGGGGACCGATATTCTGAAGAATCTGTTTGGCGGGGCAAACGCGGATCGGGCCGTGGGCCAAGAGCTCAGAATTGCCGGCCGTCCCTACATGATCGTTGGCGTTCTCGTACCGCTTGGCTCCATCTTTGGTTTTTCGCGAGACAACGTGGTCTATATTCCCTATTCAACATACCAAAAAACCTATGGAGCAAGACGTTCACTGGTAGTCTTCATCCAGGTTCCCACCGCTGAACAACTCGAGGCCGCGGAAGATCAGGTTCGTACTATTATGGGAAACCGCCGTGGCCGAACGCCCGGCCAGGCCGATGATGAAGGATATGCACTCGAAACTCAGGACGTGTTTCTCAATCTTTATGGGTCGGCGACTTCAAACATTTATATCGTTACGATCGGAGTGGCGGCAGTGTCGCTTGTGGTGGGCGGCATAGTGGTCATGAATATCATGCTCGTTTCCGTAACTGAGCGGACCAAAGAGATTGGAATTCGGAAAGCCATCGGCGCGCGACGGAACGATATTCTCACACAGTTTTTGATCGAGGCCGTGACCGTCACGGCCATCGGTGGGGCAATTGGAGTTGGTACCGGCTTTGGTCTGGCCTATATCATCTCTGCGCTGATTGGTTTTCCTTTGCTCGTTAGTATTACGTCGGCAGTGTTGGGGGTCGGAGTCTCGTCAGTGGTGGGTATCATCAGCGGTCTCTGGCCGGCGTGGCGCGCCGCGAAATTGGATCCCATCGAAGCACTCCGTGCAGAGTGAAAAACATTGCCGATTTTTGATTGCCGATTGCCGATTGGCAATAATCGCAGGGCAGGGCAAATCGGCAATCTAAAATCGGAAATTAAATATGCGCCTTGAGGATGTAAAGGAGTCTGCCGCAATGGCAATCGATACATTGCGCGCAAACAAGCTGCGCTCGTCGCTGACTATCCTGGGCGTTAGTGTAGGTGTGATCACTGTTATCTTCATGGTGTCTATAATTCAGGGACTCAACAAGGCATTTGCCGATCAGATTGAATCATTGGGCTCGAACACGATCTTCATATCCAAATTTGATCCCAGCTTTGGTCGTCCTCCCGGACCGGAAGAGATTCATCGAAAAGATCTGACGATGGATGATGTAGAGGCACTGAGGAGAGAAGCTCCGTCAATAGCCGGCGTCTCGCCAATTCACCGCAAGATCTCGGCCACAGTGCGGTTTCAGGAGAAGCAGACGGATACGCCGATCCTCCTCGGCGTTACGCCAGTCTATGAGTTTGTACACACTCAATATGTCGCGAGCGGTCGGTTTATTAGTGATATCGATATGCAGGATCACTCGAATGTCGTCATTCTGGGCGTGGACGTGAAGCGCGCGCTTTTTCCCTACGAAGATCCGGTCGACAAAGAAGTCAGAATTAATGGTAATCCATACCGCGTCATCGGAGTGATGGAACCACTGGGAAACTTCTTCGGACAGTCGCGGGACAACTCGATTTTTGTTCCTATAACAACATTCGACAAGTACTACGCCGAGGGTCCGTTTCCCGAGGTCGTGTTTTTTATGGTTGTGCGCCCAAACTCACGCGCATACGTGAAACCCGCAATGGATGAGATCACTGACATCCTTCGTCGCCGCAGGCGCGTGCCCTTGGGGGCAAAGAGTGATTTTGGCGTCTCTTCTCAGGATTCATTGCTGGACGTCTACAATCAACTAACAGGCGCTACGGCCCTTGTGCTGACTTCGATTTCGTTTGTTGCATTGATGATTGGCGGGATCGGGGTAATGAATATCATGCTGGTCTCGGTCACCGAGCGCACTAAGGAGATCGGCATTCGCAAGGCAGTTGGCGCGACCAGATTGAATATCCTCTCGCAGTTTTTAATAGAAGCTGTAATCCTGACGGCGATCGGTGGCTTCGCCGGTTTAGCGGTGGGAGAGATAGCGAGCCTGCTGATGAACAAGTACTCGCCGCTGCCTGCTTACGTGCCGCTGTGGGCCATTGGTATGGGTGTCGGAATTTCTGCCGCAGTCGGTATTGTCTTTGGTCTGTGGCCCGCGTGGAAGGCGGCGCGTCTGAATCCGATTGACGCCTTACGGTGGGAATGAAGCTCAAAGATCAAACAGCAATCGTAACTGGCGGTGGGCACGGCATCGGTAGAACGATTGCACTCACGCTGGCGCGCGAAGGCGCGAATGTGCTTGTCTGCGGACGTCATCGCGATGGGCTCGAAAGCACAGCAGTGGAAATCGAACAACTCGGTCGCAGGTCGTCTGTCGTGGTCGCAGACGTTTCGGAAGAATCACAAGTTACGGCTGTGGTCGAATCGGCGCTGCAAAGCTTTGGGCGTATCGATATTCTTGTAAACAACGCAGGAGTGGCTGGTCCAACAGCCCCTATTACAAACATTACTCGTAGTGAGTGGGATGAAGTACTGGCAGTGAATCTTACCGGCGCTTTCTTATGCGCCAAAGCCGTCATCCCCCACATGATTCAGCGACAATCAGGAAGGATTGTCAACATATCTTCAGTCGCTGGAAAGCGAGCCTACGCGCTGCGCAGTCCTTATGCAGCGTCTAAATGGGGAATGATCGGGCTATCAGCTACGCTCGCACAGGAGTTGGGACCACATAACATTCAAGTAAACGCCATTTGTCCTGGTCCAACTGCCGGCGCGCGCATGAGGGCCGTGATAGCGGGTCGCGCCCGGGAGTTAGGGCGGTCCGAAACGGAGGTTGAGCGTCTCTACGTTGAAGGAACAGCGCTCAAGCGAATGGTTGATCCGGAGCATGTCGCGGCAATGGTGCTTTTGCTCGTCTCGGACGAAGGAAGTAGTATCACAGGCGAGGCAATCGACGTGAGTGCCGGTTATGGGTTATAGAGAACTCGGCACGACGTCAAGTAACCTTAGGGTATCTGATTGGTTGCCTCCAACCAGGACCGTCAGCAATAGAGAGAAGCTCAATAATTTAGGTTTCGCTTCGCAGCCGGAGTGCAACCATCCGGGAAGCGCAACCGTAATATCCTCGTGAAATTCATCGAAACTCTGAAACTCGCGCTAGCTGCCATCTGGGCGCATAAACTACGCTCGGCGCTCACACTACTAGGCATGATCATCGGCATCATGGCGGTCGTGGTGGTTTATTCGCTGATCCAGGGTTTCAATACTTACGTTGATGAGAAAATCGCCGGCATCGGAGCAAAGTCGTTCAACGTTCAACGATTCAACCCGCTGGAAGACTTCAAGGATACGGACACGATCGCTGCTGCACAGCGCAGGAACAAGGAACTGACGCTCGAAGACTATGAGTACCTTAAGCAACGCGCCACTCTCGTCGGTAAGCTTGGCGCCAAAGCGCGCGGCACACCATCCGAAGTGAAACGTGGCAACGAGATACTGCAGGATGTTTTTGTATCCGGAGCAACTGCGAACTGCGTCGACATCGAGAACAGGGACGTTGCCGATGGTCGTTTTATTGCTGATCCGGAGAACGAAGCAGCGCAACGTGTCGCCTATATAGGCGCCGATGTCGCAACCAAACTCTTTCCGTTTGGTGGCGGCGTCGTAAATCAGGAAATCACGATTTCCGGTTTGCCCTATCGGGTGGTTGGCGTGGAAACCGCTCGCGGAACCGTTTTTGGCATTCCGCAAGATAACTTCATAGTGGTGCCGCTAAAAACCTACGCGGTGAACTTCGGCGGGCTCATCAGGCAACGCTCCCTCTATTTCGTAGGTACATCAAAAACCGACGACACATTCAACGACGCGGTCGATGAGGTGCGCTTGCTGATGCGTCAACGCCACCACCTGAAAACGGGCGAGAAGGACAATTTTGGAATTGTAACGCCTGACGCGATCACCGGCCTGCGAGATCGAATTTTTGGGACCATCTTTATCGTGGCGATCGCAGTCCCGAGCATTGCGCTGCTGGTTGGCGCCATCGTGATTATGAACATCATGCTCGTTTCTGTGACGGAGCGGACAAAGGAAATTGGCATCAGAAAATCGTTGGGTGCGCGCCAGATCGATATACTTAAACAGTTTTTGGTTGAGGCGGTCGCTATGGCGGCAGTTGGCGGTGCTATTGGCGTTACGATTGCCTGGATCATCGGTCGCGTGTTGACCGCAGTGTTCTTTCCCACTGCTCTATCAATCGGCGCCGTCATTATCGCCGTCAGTGTGTCGATGATCGTTGGTGTGGTAGCCGGGGTCTTTCCTGCCTGGAAAGCGGCGCGGCTCGATCCGATTGAAGCTTTGAGGGCAGAGTAAGGTTTTGGGTCTTGGGCCTTTGGTCTCTGCAGGTTGTAGCCTTCAGAGACCGCTTGGCAGCACGAGATCAGAACCCAAGACCTAAGACCAAAAACCAAAGACCCAAGCCCTCCAGAGGTTTGTTCACAATGAAACTCATTCGCAGCGACATCTACGAAAACCTGAAAATGGCCATCGACACCTTGCGGGCCAACAAGCTGCGCTCGTTTCTTACGGTCTTTGGCGTGGTGATCGGAGTAATCACAGTAATGCTGATTGCCTCGATTATTAGCGGTATCGATGTCTCGGTCAGAAAGGAGGTCGAATCTTTTGGTACCCATTCGATCTTTATCAGCAAGTTCAATCCAGGCATTCACATTGGACGCTTGTCGCGCGAGGAACGTATGCGTAAGGAGCTGACCTACGACGATGCCATGGCCATTGCCGCCCTGCCAACCATTGAACTATCAGTTCCCTTTCTCGATATCACTAACGGCTTCTTTGGCGGCAAGCTCTTAGTGTCGGGCGGCGGCAAAACTTCAGCTGGCGTCTCACTGCAGGGCACGCTGCCCGAATTTGAGCGGGCGGGCACCCAAGTAGTCTCAGAAGGCCGTTTCTTCTCGCAATTTGAGAACGATAC
>WNFR01004775.1_pt1 | contig 13898 bp, 13 predicted proteins | sample 5400221 | NCBI WGS metagenome assembly WNFR01 (sample SAMN13153357, study PRJNA577476) | soil metagenome | isolation source: 40 cm soil under Madrone tree | place: USA:California | collected 2016-06-14 | reverse complement strand
TTTGGCCAGGCTCCGATCATCGCGTTCATGACTTACCTAGTGGTCGGATCGAAAAGCCCGCGCGACTTTCCTTTTTTCATGCTGGCTCTGGTTTCGATTTGGTTCGGAACATCGGTGGCTTCCCGCGAGATTATTCGCGAACGTGCCGTCTACACGCGCGAGCGGATGGTCAACTTGCGGCTCTTGCCCTATGTGGCCTCGAAGCTTTTTGTACTGGCCTTAATAGTTTCCTTTCAGTGCCTGCTGTTGTTCGGCTCGTTGAAATTCCTGCATTACACCGGCTTGATGAACCTGCCAGGCTGGGCGATACCTCAGTTGGTCATAGTCATGCTCACGGCGATGGTCGGCATTGCCCTCGGACTGTTGGTGTCGGCGATGGTCAAGACGTCCGAGATGGCTACCAGTCTGGTGCCCCTGATTTTGATTCCGCAAATCCTGTTCTCCGGATTGGTCGGCGTCCCTCAGGGAACTGCAAAGGTGATTGGCACGTTGATGCCGGCCACCTGGGCGTTCGATGGACTGAAGCGGTGGTCGACGCTCGACACGCTGGATGAAGAAGGCTCGGATCCGGAGGGGTCGAACAAAGGTCGCGGTCTCTACAAGCATTACGAAGACCTGAATGATGAACACATCAACACCGCCAAGGATGATGTGGCCAATTATAAGAAAGGTGCCGAAGCCGATTCGAAGGAATACGAACGTAAGATGAAGGACTATGTTAAGGAATTACAAAGCGGCCAGCAGGCTGACCAGCCTGCAGCGCCGAAGCTGAAGCCGGCTCCGGAAGTACATCCGGCCGAAAAAATTCCTGAAGATTTGAGCAGCTACATAAACTTCCTGCATCCCTGGGGCAACATCATAGTCGATCCATTTGTGCTGATCCTGATGTTCTTTTCTCTGGTAATCGCGGCCATCATTACGCTGAGGGCACAGGATATTTTGTGAGGGTGCGCAGGCGTTCTTGCAAATGATCAAGAGGGCTTACTGCCCGATCCCAAATACATTACATTGCTTTTCGTTTTCCAACCCGCTACCTTACCCGCCGCTCTTTATCCGCCTAGTAATCCCAAGGCCCGGAGGGCCGTGATGAAATAGCCACGACCGTAAGGTCGTGGGCATCAATCAACCAATTGCACCAAGGCCCGAAGGGCCGATACGAAAGGAATAAAAATGGCCGGCAAACACGTTAGCCTTCTTGTCCATTTTGTATGGAGCAGTGCTGGACGTGAGCCTTGGATAGGACCAGACTGGCAAGACGACCTATATGGATACATCGGAGGGATAATCAAGAATAAGAATGGCAGATTGATACGTGCAGGCGGGATGCACGACCACATTCACGTGTACGCAACTTTACCTTCGACTATCACTATCGCTGATTTTGTAAGCGTGGTTAAATCCAACTCGTCGCGATGGGTCCATGAATCCTTTCCTAAACGGAGGGCCTTCGCCTGGCAGGAGGGGTACGGCGCCTTCAGTGTCAGCAAGTCAGCGGAAACTAATGTGATTCAATATATTCGAACTCAGCAACATCATCACGGGAAGAGAAGTTTCAAGGAAGAGTTTCTCGAGTTTCTTGATAAGTACGAAATTGAATATGACGAAAGATACTTGTGGGACTAACCTAAGTGTCGGCCCTTCGGGCCTCGGAAGTAAATCGAGTTGACGATCCACGACCTTACGGTCGTGGCTATTACATGACGGCCCTCCAGGCCTCCGTTGGCATTGCCTTAGCGGACTGAATAGTGGCAGTCGCACTCTGAATCATCGGACGTGACGTAAGTCCTCCGGGTTACCGTGCATGAATTAGCCGATAGTCCCGTTCGCCAGTCTCGATCCGCCCACCATCCTTGTCGCGACTCACTGCATCACAGTAAACTCGCCCAGGGCCAAATCAGCAATCGACGCCTTGACCCGGAAACAAACAATGTCTCGGAGTTGAAAGAACATGAGCCACCATTCGCTTTATTCCCGCACAGTCGTTTTTACCCTGGTGTTGTCTTTGTCGGGTTTTGTCCACACCGGCGCTTCATTAGCGCAAGACATTAGTGGAGGTGCTTCATCTGTAAACGACATTAGCGGCGGCGCAAATGTATTGCTCGCGAGTGCCGACATCGAGGCCAAACTGGGCAAGGGCATTTTTAGTAGTCCGCCGAATCGAGCCCATGCGGTGAAACAACTCGAAAAAAAGACTGTCGTCCGTTCGGCCCACCCGGTGCGCCCGCAGATCCAGACCACCGCAGTCAATCGACCCGAACGCGACAAACCCGTGCGCGACAAACCAGTACGTGACAAGCCTGTACGCGACAAACCCGAAGACACCACACCGATTTCCGCCAACTCTTCAAAGCCCCTGGGAGATGCGGCGAAACGTGTCCCCGTCGCCGAGGACTATCACAAACAGGGTGACGATTTTTTCGACGCCGGCCAGTACCAGAAAGCTGTCGATGCTTACCAGCAATCGATCCGCATGCGGCCAAATTATCCTGAGGCCTATCTCAATCTCGGCGAAGCTTATTTCAACTTAGGCCGATACAACGATGCCGTTACCGCAGAGAAGCAGGCAATACTGGAGAAGCCCGATTTGGCCGCTGCTTATCATGCGTTGGGCCTCGCCTATCTAAAGTTGGATCGATCGGCCGATGCTCTGGAAGCTTTGAAACAGTCTCTCACGCTCGATCCCGCAGACACCGAAGCGCGGGCTTCACTTAGTCTGGCGTACTACGATCAGGGCGTGGCTGCGTACAATGTGAATAAGTATGAAGAAGCGATTGCTGCGTATCGGCAGGCCATTAGCTTCAAAACGGATTATGCGGAAGCCTACAACAATCTGGGGGACGCGTATCGCCGGCTCAATAAGCTTCCAGACGCAGTCGAGGCTTACAAGCAAGCTGTGCGCTATAAGCCGGATTCAGTTGACGCCTACAGCGATCTCTCCTGGACGTATGACAAGTTAGGCAAGTATCCCGAAGCCGCTGAGGCGTACAAGCAGGTGATTCGCCTCAAGCCTGATGACGCCGAAGCCAACAACAACATGGGTTATGCCCTGGGCAAATCCAAACGCTGGCCGGAAGCGATCGAGGCGTTCAAGCGCGCCATTGCACTGAAGCCGGATTACGCCGAGGCGTACAGCAACCTCGGTTGGGCCTATAACAATGTCGGCAACTTTAACGCGGCGATGGATCCGCTCAAGAAGTCCATCCAGCTAAAGCCGGATCTACCCGAAGGCCATTTCAACATTGGCATTACCTACAGCAGATTAAAACAAACAAACGAAGCGCTCACCTCTTTCAAAGCGGCGGTCAACTTGAAGCCGGACTGGCCCGCCGCGCAAAACAATCTGGGGTATGCCTATGGCAGTTTGGCAAAATGGAAAGAAGCAATCGCGTCTCATAAAGAAGCGATCAGACTTAAACCCGACTATGCGGGAGCACATTTCAACCTGGGTTACGCGTATCTCAGATCCGGTAACAAGAACGGCGCCGTCGACGAGTACAAGGTGTTACAACCGCTGAATCTCGGTCTGGCGAACCTTCTGTATATTTATATCTACAACAAGAAGCCGCCGGCGGCCGCGCATCCCTAAGGGCCCGGATTTCAGAGCCGGCTGCTGAAGAAGGCTAGCAAAACGAAATTGACGATAACAAGCGAAAAGCGATCCACGAACTCACACGAAATGAATTCGAACGAAGCGACATGCTGGGTGTCGTTTCGGGTGGTTTAGTGGATCGCTCTTCCGTTTCGTCAGTCATCAACGACCAACTTGAGCAAGATCAAAGATTACCTTGCCGTCGCGGCCGTACTTGGATGGGTTTTTGTCCTGGTAACGCAAATCGGAAGGGCCCAGGAATTCCTGCCGGCCGCGCCGCCGGATCGGAGTTTGATCTACACGCTCGATAATCAAAACAGACTTGTGCCCTTGCCCTTCGAACCGGGCCAGACGCCGTTGCGGCCAGAGACGACTGCGAAAAATACCAAAGTCAGCTATATCGAACTTAAAGGCGAGCATGCCGCAACTGTCTTTAGAACGGCAACCCCACGCGTCTTTCTCTTCACCTATCAGCGGCCAGGCGCGCATCCGCCTTTTCTGGTCTGGCTGACGCCGCACAAGGGGGCGCGGCGGGTCACTGCGATTGTCCAGCGGGGGATGGCCGGTTTTGCCATCTCATCCGAAGAAATTATCAAACCTACGGTGCGCGGACTGGTCAAGGATGGCGATTTGGTTTTCATGGAAGTGCGCCCACGCACTTCGCTGATGCCGGGTGAGTATGCGATTATTGGCGATGACCTGGCCCGCATTGCTACCTTCCGGGTCATGTCGACGGCAAACTAATTCCGAGAGAGCGTTAACCAGATGGCTTTATCCAAACCTGCTTCATCCGAAACCTCCGGCCCGAGATCTTTCTGGACGCCGGGACGCATAGGGCTCACGCTCGCGGGCGTAATCTTGATTAGCGCACTGGGCTCGTCGAGTTGTAACTCAAACGAGGTGGCGACTAACAACCCCCCTGCTAACCGGGCTGTGAACGCACCGGCCGCGAACGTGCCGCCGGGAACACCCGTCCCCTCGCCGCCGGCCGTCGTGAGTTTGCCGCCGGATGTCCGCGAGGCGAAGTTGCAGACGCTCGATGGCAGTTCCTTAAAACTTTCAGATTACGCGGACAAGGTAGTCGTGCTGAACCTCTGGGCTACCTGGTGCGGACCTTGCCGCCAGGAGATGCCCGAACTAGTGAAGATGAGCAACGAATACAAAGCGCGCGGTCTGGTGGTGCTCGGAGTGGCCACGACCTATAACGAGCATGATGACCAGGCGCACGTGAAAGAGTTTGTTAAGTCACAGAGTGTCCCTTACAAAATCATTTGGGACGATGGCACTCTGGCCGGCCCGTTGGTGCAAGCGGTCCAGGGCAAGTCCGTAATCCCGCAGAGTTTCGTGGTCTCGCGCGATGGCCGCATAGTCAAACACTTCACCGGCTTTAGTGCCTATTCCACACCACAGCTCATGCGGCAGGCGATCGAAGAAGCGCTTAATAACAAAGGCAAAGCCTGAGGGCAATGAGCAGTCGGCGGTGAGCAAAGAGCAGTAACCGCCAAGCGGAAAGTTGTTACTTTGACTGTAGACATCAAAAAGAAACTTCAGGGCGAGTTGGACGAGCTGGAAAGCGAGCTGTTCATTCATCTGCCGAAAGAGATCAAGCGCGCGCGCGAGTTTGGCGATCTGCGCGAGAACTCTGAGTATCAAACGGCCCTGCAACGGCAGACGATGGTCAAGGCGCGCATTCGCGAGTTGCGCCAGCGGATGAGCGAGGTAGGATCGATCGATCTCTCGAAACTGCCACACGACAAAGCGTCCTATGGTTCGACGCTGGTGCTTTACGACGCTGAACGCAAAGAAGAAGTCACCTATCGACTGGTCACACCTGAAGAGAGCGACCCCGCCGCCGGATTGATCTCAACCGTTTCTCCGATTGGCCGCAGCCTGATGGGTAAACAGGAAGGTGATGAAGTGGCAGTCAGCATCCCCTCGGGTTCGCGCCGTTTTGAAATTCGGCGGCTGACTACGTTGCATGACGAGGCTGAGAAATAGACGATCCGGATGAACCGTATAACGCTGCGCCCGGCAACTCCTACCGACGAAGGCTTTGAGTTGGATCTCTACGCCGGCACGCGCTGGGACGAACTCAATCTCGTTGACTGGAGTGACCTTCAAAAACAAACGTTTTTGAAAATGCAGTTCACGGCACGGCAACAACAGTACTGCCTGCTTTATCCGCTGGCAACCGATCGAATTATTCTCCAGGACTCGGAGGCCATCGGCCGCCTGCTGGTTGATCAAGAGGAACGATATCTGGTGCTGATCGATATCGCTCTCCTGCCCGCGCACCAAAACAGAGGAGTCGGGACAAAGTTGGTGCAGTCATTGCTGGAAGAAGCCGCAGCCGCTGGAAAGTCAGTGCGGCTGCATGTACTGGCAACGAACCCGGCGGTCAGAATGTATGAGCGGCTGGGATTTACAGCCAGCGACAAAGACGGAACCTACCTCGAAATGAAATGGGTTGGCTAAGTCTATCTGCGGCCGGAAAAGTGTTCGCAGCCCGCAACCATCACCCAGTCTATGTTTTCATACAAGCTGAGCCCCTACGTTGATTTCATCGAGAGTCATTTGATTACCCATGCCAGCCAATACGCCGTTGCTCACCGGCTCACCGGTGAAGTATGTGAGCCCGATGAACGAGTGCGTTCGTTATTGTATGCGACTAAATTGGGTAACCGGGTTTCTTTTGAACCGCAAGACCTGGAGAGTTTTGGCGAGGGCGGACAACAAATCAAGCGGTTGATAGACCAGGAATTTCTGCTCGCCGATGATCACGATGCCTTATCTTCTTTTATTAATCAACATGTAGTGCGACCTCTCCAGAACCCTTCGGTGGTCTACCGGTCAAAGACTGGCGACATGCAATTGGTCCGCATCTCGATGTCTGAGCGAGTCTACTCGCCAAAGCCGGATGAGGCGCCGGCCGTCATTGAGGAAGCGATCCCCAGCATCGCGGCTGAAGTATTTCTGGCGGCTGACGGCGGGCAGACTTTGCGAGAGATATTCGTAGCGATCCGCGGAGCCGATGGCGAGGCAATTCTCGAAGATGCGGAATTCCGGGCGGCCATAGACTTTCTGACCAAACCCGAAAGGCAATTAATTAAGTTCACCCGGCACAACGGAGACTTAAGTAATCCCTACCAGCCTTTCAATACAGTGCCGCGGAATTTTTATCATTCCGCCAGATGGAAAACGGAACCGGGCGAGGACGAATCGAAATCGATATATGACTTTCACCGCACCGGGATTTCGGATGCGTCATGGGAGTTCGACGTCATCGAGCCGACAGTGAATCATGCTTTTCGTTTTCCGAACGAGATGCTGGGAGGATTGGATTATGGCGCCCGCTTTTGTCGCGCGACTTTGAAACCTGAAGTTGTCCACCTGTCGGGCGGTCCTCTCGAGATTCTCGAGGTGGGCGGCGGCACGGGAACGTTCGCGAGATCTTTTGTTCAGGAATTTCTGCATCTGAGCGAAGGCTCCCGGAGCGGCCAGCGTCCGAATTATCACATAATGGATTTGTCTCCGGCATTGATGGAAAGTCAGCAGCGGATGTTAGCCGGCTGGCAGCCGGGTATCGAGCACTTTGAACAGGACGCGACTCAATTTTATTTGCCGGGGCGCATGTTCGATCTCATTATTTCGAACGAAGTGATAGCAGACTTTCCCGTGGCCACAGTGCGGCGCAACGTCCTTCGCACTGATCCCGAGAACGAGCCGGAATGGCTGGAAGACGGTGCGCCATATATTGAGAAGTACGATCTGTCTGTTGAGTCCGCGCCTGATCGCTTTTTCGTTAATGCCGGAGTCTTCGAGTTTATCGAACGTGCCTGGAACCATCTTGCTCCCGGGGGCACTGTGGTACTTTCTGAATACGGCAGCGTTTCAAAATATCCGGCGGAATCTTTCCATCTGAACCACGCCGAATTTTCTATTCACTTTGGACATGTGATGGAATGCGCCAGAGCGGTCGGCTTTGTCTGCCGGCTGCAACCGTTGAAAGAATTCCTGGCGATAAACGATCAGGTGAGCGTGCTCAATGGAAGAGAAGAGCACCTTCGGTGTTTGAACCATGTCCTTGAGAAACAGGGAATGTCGATTCCATTCGCGGTAATTTCAGAGGAAGTTTTCAAAGCGAGGTACGGGGAAGTGATGAGTCGACTGGAACTAACCGGAATTTCGTTCCAGCCTCTGAGGAATAGTTTTCATTACGGTCCTGGTCTGGACGATTTTATGGTATTGATTATGAATAAGCCGCGGTAGTAAATGTTTACGATATCAATCATTCATTTGGAAGGGAGCATTTGTGACTGATTCGTTAACTCACAAAGCTTTTACGAAACACCTGGAATCGAAATTTCAGGTTCGCATCGAGCCCGGCACGTCAGTCGAACTTAATCTGGTCGAGGTTTCTGAAGTCAAGATGCTTCCGGGCCAGGAGCATTTTTCGATCGTGTTTCGGGGTCCAGGTGAAGTTTTTTTAGGTCAGGGCACCTTTGCAATTGAACACGAAGACATGGGACAGTTTTATATGTTCCTGGTCCCCATTCGGCAGGATGAGCAAGGTTACTATTACGAAGCAGTGTTCAATCGACTGGTCGATTCAGTCGACACTCAGTGATTTCACCAGAGCGGACGAATCAGATTGTGACAAACGATTCGGATCAGCCATCCACGGTAAGCCAAAGCATCAGCCTGCGCCCGGCTACGCCGGCCGATGAAACTTTTCTGATCGAGGTTTACGCCAGTACCAGAGCCGACGAGATGGCCCTGTTGCCCTGGTCGGATGAACAAAAGCGGGCCTTCGTCTTAGCTCAATTCAATGCTCAGCAGCAGCATTATCAAAAGACCTATCCCGACGCAACACACGACATAATCGTTTCCGATAGCCGCGCCACCGGACATTTTCATGTAGCTAGCTTGGAGGGGGAAATTCGAATCGTAGACCTTGCGCTGCATCCGCGAGATCGAAATCGGGGAATCGGAAGTAATTTGTTGAGAAAACTAATTAGCGAGGCTTCAGAGGCCGGGAAACTTCTAACAGTCTATGTTGAAAGCTTTAATCCGGCTCTTCGTCTTTTCGAGCGGCTCGGTTTTTCGCGCAGTGAAGACCAGGGAATTCACATACTAATGCAACGGCGACCGGAGCTCGATTACTTTGATCAGTCCTCGCCCGACGCACAGTCGATCAAGTAATTAGATTTTGAAGTCTATCTCTAAACTGTCCGCAACCAGTCTGCGGAAACAGGTGAGCGATTACCCATGCAACCGATTGATGACCGCTTCGAAGTACCGACTGTTCCTGTCCTGCGCCACGATCGGAGCGATAAATAACGAAAACATGCCCAGTTTTGCATGGTCAATCATAAAGGTGCTCTGTGGCAGCGTCGTCTCCGCACTGGCGCGAAACGTAAGTGAGAACGCCTCTTTCGTGCCGTCCGCGGTCCGCTTTGATCCGAGGTCAACCACATCAATCAGCTTAATAGGAACTTTGGTAATGCCGATTAGAAAATCGGTATTCAAATGGGCTTGAAAGGCGGCTCTGTCCAACGCTAAACGAGGCGCTGTCGAATTCAACTCGGCATGGCCAAACGTTTTGTTCGCGAGACTTAAACCCGCGGCTGCGCCCACGGCGCCCAGTGTGCCCTTTGTCAGAAAACCCCGACGTGAATTATTCATGATTTCGTCCTCCCGATTAGACCGTCGGCCGTAGGCCGACTTGCGAAGGCTCGCAGTGTAGTGCGTCGCTAACGAACTTGCAACAAAAAAATGCTCGTTTGATGGGTAGACAACTTTTCTCTTGTCTTTCCAATGTGGTTGAGTATATATTCTCGCGCACTGAAAGATAATGCATGATTCCTGGCATTTCAGAAATCAGTTAACAAGCATATTAGGAGAGTGAAATGGGTCAACCCTATGTAGGTGAAATCAGAATGTTCGGCGGAAACTTTGCGCCGGCGGGTTGGATGTTTTGTGACGGGCAGTTGCTGCCGATTTCCGAAAACGAAACTCTATTCAATCTTATCGGGACGACTTATGGTGGTGATGGTCAGTCGACTTTTGCTCTCCCTGACCTCCGCGGCCGCGTACCGGTCCATCAGGGTCAGGGCCCGGGGTTGTCGAATTACCAGCTTGCCGAGCAGTTCGGCGTAGAAGCGGTGACGATTACCACGGCACAACTGACAGCTCATAGTCATCCGGCTCTGTGCAGTGGAGGAGGAGGAACTCCGGGGTCAGATCCCGCAAGTTCGATTTGGGGGCCGTCAGATTCAACCGTATATAGTAACGCGGCGCCCACTGGTTTCATGGCGACTCCGGCAATTAACACGACCGCTCAGGGTGGTTCGCAGCCGCACGAAAACATGATTCCCTTTCTCTGCGTCAACTACATCATTTCACTATTTGGACTTTTCCCAAGCCAGGTCTAAAAACGTTTTCGATCTGTTGATTGCGGCAGCAAGAGTGAAACATCGAAAACTGAGAGCATAAAGGAGCGTACATCATGGCGGACCCATTTATGTCCGAGATCAGAATTTTTAGTTTTAATTTTGCGCCTAAGGGCTGGGCCATGTGTAACGGCCAACTGTTGCCAATAAACCAAAACCAGGCGCTGTTTTCGCTTTTGGGGACGACCTACGGCGGCAATGGCCAGACGACCTATGCCTTACCGGATCTGCGCAGCAAGGTGCCGTTTCATTTCGGCAACAGTCATTCTCTTGGCGAAACGGGCGGCCAGGAAGCCCACACTCTGACTTCCAGCGAAATGCCGCTCCACCAACATACGTTGCCGGCGGGCAACAACGCGGTGACTGGGGGAAGTGCGAACGCGACGCAGCTGACACCTATCGGCAATTTTTGGGCTAATTCAGGCAAGGTCTCTTACACCACCGCGGCGGCCAACGCCGTAATGGGTGCTGGCACGGTCCAAAGCGTAGGTGGCAGCCAAGCGCACGAGAACCGATCTCCATCGTTAGTGCTGAATTTTTGCATTGCTCTTACTGGAATCTTCCCGTCAAGGAATTAGAAAGGAACCGAGATCATGGCAGATCCTTTTGTAGCCGAAATTCGAATTTTCCCGTTCAACTTTGCTCCGACAGGCTGGGCGATGTGCAATGGGCAGCTTTTGCCTCTGAGCCAGAACACAGCGCTTTTCTCGTTATTGGGTACTACTTATGGCGGCGATGGGAAATCGACTTTTGCGCTTCCAAATCTGGAGGGCTCGGCGGCGATGCATACCGGGGGTGCGCAGCCCGGTCCCGGCTTGAGCCTTCGTGACCTTGGAGAGCAGAGCGGTGTAGAGTTCGTTACGCTCCTGACTTCCGAGATTCCGTCCCATGCGCATCGGTTCGGTGGAGCTATAGATGCTAACGGCACAAACCAGAGTCCGGTTGGTAGCATCTGGGCCCAGGCGCCGAATGGTCGCGGTTCTTTGGCTTGCTATCATGAAGCGCCACCCACGGGAGCTCTGAATGCCATAGCGCTTACGCCTGCGGGCGGGGGCCTACCACATAACAATATGCAGCCTTATCTAATGCTCAATTTTTGTATCGCCTTGCAGGGCGTTTTTCCGCCCCGAAGTTGATGTGAGAGCGCGTTATGCTCTTGCCGCTTGTAAGCAGAAGTCAGTCTAATCGTTTCTGTTCTTTCGTTGCTCTAGCAGAAAAATACAACCCGTCGCCCGCGTTACCCGACCGCGCAATGGGCGATTGTAAAAACTGCCTCAGTGCGACCAGCCGTGCTGATGCCCACTAGGAGTCCCCAAGATGCTTCACTCTCTGGAATCAAAGCGTACCTCGGCAGCTATGCGAAGATCGGCAGTCACTGGCGCATGCCTGGCCGGTTTGGTCGGAATGTTTGTCCTGGCGATCGCCTGGTCCCCCGCGTCCAGCTCTGCCTCGGGCAGGCTTTCTGAGCAGAAAAATTTTCGCATCAGCAAGCGCGATGCGAGAACCCAACCGAGCGAGAGCGGCAGTGCGTTTGCGCGCGCGGCCAGAGTGACCGTGACCGCGCCTTTCGTTCCCTTTGCCGCGATCACAGTAGACCGCTTTGATGACTCCTTTGCAGCCTCTGCTTGTACGGCAGCGGCAAACGATTGCAGCCTTCGCGGCGCAGTTGCGTTTGCGAATTCGAATCCGGGCACCACGATAAACGTGCCTGCGGGTACCTATAACCTGACAATTCCTGGCGGCTTCGCGGAAGGTTTCAACGGAGACGATTCGATCGGCGATCTGGACATTACCGCGACTAACACTACGATTATTGGAGCCGGAGCGGCCAGCACGATCATTCATCAAACGATCTCAGGCGACCGCGTTATTGAAGTCAATCCTTTTCTGGATCCGGGTTTCATAACCAGTATTTCGAACGTGACGATCTCTGGCGGACGTGAAACAACTGGCGTGGGAGGCGGCGGAATTATCTCTGGCGCAATCAGCAACAGCCTGACGCTTACCAACTGTATTATCTCCGGCAATTCGGCGACCGGGGTCGGAACGCTCGGCGGTGGCGGCGTTTCACACGCGGGCGGAAATTTATCTATTAGCGGATGCAGCTTCAGCGGAAACTCGACCAGTAGCAGTGGTGGCGGATTGGGTTACTCGGCCGGAGATCCTTTTGGCCGGACCCCGTCGCCGGGCACGTTAACGATTTCCGGATCGACATTTACGAGCAACACGGCTAGTTCTTCCGCAGCCGGCGGCGGTGCGGCTGATCTTTTTGACTTCAACCAATCCACGAGCGTTTATCAAATTGATAGTTCGAGCTTCGCGAACAACACCGCTACCAACGGCAGTGGCGGCGCGATCATTGTTGAGAGTGGACAATTAACGACTACGACGAGTTCGTTTTCCGGTAACCATGCCGGTGTGTCGGGCGGCGCAATCCTCAGCAGCGGCACGCTGGCGAGTGTCAGGTACTCGCGACTGGCGGGCAATACTGTCACCGTGGCAACGAATGGCAATACTCTCGTCCGCAGCCAGGGAATTTTTGCGGCGGACGATGACTGGTGGGGTATTAATACAGGCCCCGGGGCAAATGATTTTCGCAGTACCTCCGGTCCCTTATTCCCAACCACTTTCCTGAAACTCCAGGCGACTGGTAGTCCAAACACTATCTGTACCGGCAGCACCTCAAACATCAACGCTAATATCAAACAAAGAAATGCGGGTCCGGATTTGACGGTCGAGCTGAATGGTTTGCCTTCGTTCCCGGCTACCATAGTTAATGCCACGCCCGCGCTCGGCAATTTGAGCGGAGTCAGCGCGAATTTTGTGAACGGATCTGCGTCAGCGACCTTTACAGCCGGAGCAACGGCGGGGACTGCGAATATTGACGTGACCGCAGACAATCAGACTGTAACGGCGTCTATCATTGTTCAGACCAACACGACCACCGATCCAGCCGATCAATCTGTCTGCGAAGGCGGGACGGCGACATTCACTACCACCGCATCTGGCCCCGGTCCGATCACCTTTGTTTGGAAGAAGGGCGCGACCGTTTTGAACAATGGCGACCTCGGTGGCCGTGTGAGCATTGTCAGCGGCGCCAGCACCAGCACGCTGACCATCAGCAACGTTCAATCCGGTGACGCTGACACTTATACCGTCGAGGCCACGGGGTCGTGTTCGACGGCGATACAGAGCGCAACGCTGACAGTCAATGTCGCGACCACTGCCACAAATCCAACGGATCAGACAGTCTGTAAAGGTGCCAGCGCGAGCTTCTCGACTACGGCAAGTGGCACGGGACCTTTCCACTATGCATGGACTGTGGATGGCTCTTCGTTTGATGGCGACAACTCGAGCATCAACGTGCCAACCGGTTCGCTTAGTGTTGGCAGCCACCCGGTGTCGGTAACGGTAACGGGCGCCTGCGGCAGCACTACCAAGAACGCGAGCCTGACAGTGCAGGCGAATACCACTACCAGCGACCCGGCAGACCAGACCGTATGCCAGGGCGCAAGCGCGAGCTTCTCAACCACCGCGGGTGGGACGGGACCGTTCCACTACGCGTGGACAGTTGATGGCTCGCCGTTCAATGGTGACAACCCAAGCATCAACGTACCGACCGGTTCATTAAGTGTCGGTAACCACACCGTGGCGGTAACGACTACCGGCGCCTGCGGCAACGCATCGCAAAGCGCGACTTTGACTGTGCAAGAGAATACCGCGACCAGCGATCCGGCAGACCAGACCGTGTGCCAGGGCGCAACCGCCGGCTTCTCTACGACCGCCACCGGCACCGGTCCATTCCACTATGCGTGGACCCTGGACGGTTCGCCCTTCAATGGCGACAATGCGAGCAT
>WNFR01004773.1_pt1 | contig 13900 bp, 6 predicted proteins | sample 5400221 | NCBI WGS metagenome assembly WNFR01 (sample SAMN13153357, study PRJNA577476) | soil metagenome | isolation source: 40 cm soil under Madrone tree | place: USA:California | collected 2016-06-14 | reverse complement strand
TTCCTGGTCCCTAGCCCGCTTAAAATACTCGTATGCATGCGCGGCTGCCAGAACAATCATGAAGTTCCAGATTATCTCGGCAAAAACGTCAAAACCTGTAACCAATGCGTGCAACGAGCGTTGGTCGAACTTCTGAGCAGGAACATTCCAAGGCGGCACTAAAACCCAACGGATGCTCACGCAGGCGATGACGTAAAGGGCGACGACAAGAACATACCCAGCTACGCGACCCAACCGAATCGGTTTGGTGATCGGATAGCGGTGAACTATCGCGAAAATGGGAGGCGTCAACAGCGCCGCGGACAGTAGAAGTCCGCCTTCGACAAGGAGTGCGGTCCAGTAAGATGTGCGGAGCCCCCTCTCCAAGAAGCGGACCTTATCCTCCCCTGCTGCCAGAGAGGCAAGACCCATCCAAAACAAGATGGACCACAGGTAGGCAAAAGCGACCCGCGAGACCTTTCGCGAATTGGGTTCCATGCAACCGATTGTATCCGGAATGACAAGAAATAGAGATAGAAGGTACGAAACGACAGAGATATGCTCTGACAATACGCATAACCGGGTTCAAGTTTAACAATCTGCTTTCCTCACAGGCAATTCTGAAGTAATGCCCCTCGATTTGCCCGATAAACGCGCCAGCAGTGACCAACCAATCGCTGGAGGGAAGCCGACTTCCCATTTACTAATCCGTGGCTCCGGTCTCGATTACTTCCGTGTGGCCGACCATCCGGGAGTTGATCGGTTCGGTCAATACAAGCGCGTTTCCCGGTACTAATCCGAGAAACGAACGGGAACAGTGGCCCCCTGGCCGCCAGGCAGCGCGTTCTCACCAGTCCGGGTTCTCGAGTGAATATTTTGCCCGATAAAATGTGAGGGCCCATCATCATTTGCTCGATTGCAGCGCATGCAGGGCCGCGCGGCTCTGTGCAACCGGTGGCGGAACATCACCCTTCAACATCAGCCACAGAATGCGGTTATAGAGTTGATCGTCCACGCGATCTGGTGCCCTGAGATCCAGACTCTCCGACAAGCGTGCGGCTGCAGTATTCTGCGGATTCTTTTCATTCAAGTCTTGCGTGGGGATGATTGGATCATAAGGCGTCAGGTCGGGCGCCCGTGCGAAGATGTCCACCAGGGATCGGCTGAAATAATCGAACTTAGAGAGCCGCCCTATGCCGAGGATGTCCTCGATCGCCGCGATCACGTCCGTCGTGTTGATGAAGCGATGGATTGTGCCCGACCGGTTGTAAGCCGAGATGGCGTAGAACGGCGCGCGGTGCGAATCGGTGTGGTCGGGCCCCGCCTGCGCGTCGTCTTCGACTACGAAGATCACCGTGTCCTTCCAATACGGGCTGTGCGAGAGCGCCTGCACGATCCGCCCAAGTGCGAGGTCGTTGTCGGCCATGCACGCGCGCGGCGCGCATTTGCCCGGCCGCCCGGCGGCTAAGTGGTCCATCGGCAGCCACATCACTTCGAGCTGTGGCATGTTGCCGTCGTGAACATAGCGCTCGAGTTCGGCGATCCAAACATCAGCGCGTTTCTGATCCTGCGTAACCAGATCCATCGGGATGTAGTCTGGATTCACGTCGGCGCCCAAGTCGCGTTGCGTTACCGGCCAGCCGGGATGCCCCTTGACCATTTCGCCGTAGTCGCGGAAAGTGATGCCCTCTCGGATTGCCAGTGTCCACAGGAAGCCGCGTTCCGGCTCATCGCTCTCTTCGCCGTCCATGTCGGCCCGCTTGCCGGCGTAGCCGGAGGGCACGATTTTCTCACCGTAGTTCGTGACGTAGGCGGCGGTGGACCAGATGTGTCCTTGCGAACTGACCTCGGCATTTACGAAGAAACGATCGAACAGGCCGAAGCGCCGCGCGAGCGCGTGGTGGTTCGGGGTGATGGTGATGTCGGGGAAATAAACGAGGCTCGCGTCGCCATCGCCTTCATTCATGTCTCCGAGTACCTGATCATAGGTGCGATTCTCTTTGATGATGTAGACGACGTGGCGGAACGGCGGATAGCGCCGCGCCGCGGGCTTATGCTGCCAGTTGTTGGCGGCGACGACACGCTCGGTGAAACTAGCCAGTTGCGGTGGCGGCAGTGATGCGGAGAGCACGCGCAGTGTGCCATTCAACTGTCCGAGTGCGTATGCTGTCGGCTTCTCGTTCGGCCAGTTCGTGAGCGGCACGGGGCCGTCGGGGTTGGCATGGGTGCCGTGTCCTTTCCCGGAGAGGGCGAGGAGTTGACCACCTTCTTCGGCGATCGCGGTGGGATACCAGTCGGTCGGAACGCGCCCGAGTAACTTGCCGGTAGCCACATCGAAGACGGCGACGGCATTGTTGTCGGCTTCTGCTACCAGCAGACGCCTGCCATCGGAGGTAAGTGCGACGGCGTTGGGTGTGCTGCCCTCGGGCGGGGCACCGGGCGCGGCATCGTGCAGATAGCGCGCGACCTTCCGCAGTTTCGTATTGACGACGGCCACGCGGTCGCTACCCGCGAGCGTGACGTACATACTTGTTCCCCTCACCGCCAGCGCCGACGGATGCGGACCGACCTCGATCCGGCCGAGATACGCGAGCGTTCCGTCTGCCAAAACGCGGAACTGCGACACCGCGCGGCCGCCCCAAGCCGAGACGAACACTTGACCGTCCGCCGTGGGCGCGACGTCATAGGGATAATGGTCGGTAGAAAACCGTTGCCTGATCTCACCGGTCGCGGCGTTCACCACTGCAAGCCGATCGCCGACGTCCTCGGCGACATAAACGAATTTTCCGTTGGGCGAGAACGCCAGTCCCGCCGGATAGCTTGTGCCGGTGCCATCCGCCGTTTTTGCCTTCGCCAGTTCGAACTTGTTCTCGAGGGTGGCGGCGCCGTCTTTCCATGCGTAGACGAAGATCATGTCAGTGTTGCCGCCGGAGACGCAGAGGCGATGGCCGTCGGGCGAGAAGGCGGCGCCGTAGAATGCGCCATCCTGGAGCAGCGTCTGGGTGACCTTCCGCGTCTTCAGATCGACGACCTGAACGCCCTGCTCGCGCCAGCCGCTGAGCACGACCACGGCTCTGTCCTTTTCAGGCGTGAGTACGAGATTGATCGGCAAGCTGCCGAGGTCAACCGCTTCGCCGGCGGGATCGAGTCGCACACCGGTCGGCAACGGCGAAGTGAAGAGGGGCTTCCTTTGCGCGGACACCGACGTGCACAGCAGTGCAGAAAACGAGAGAGCGAGTCGACAGATACGGAGCGAAAACATTGACTTGGTTTCTTGTAGCGTAGCCAGTTTCATTCGGGATTTCACATATGCTTTCTTGCCCACGAACAGCGTGGGCCTTTTTTGTGATTTTCTTCCAGCTCCAGAGGTTTGCAAGCCTTTACGCGCTCTGATTCGCATTAGTCCGAGCCACAGCCGTTTTTTCGTCCATCGCGTTTGCCAACAGCAGGATGGCTCCGCAGAAAAGCAGCGTGTCGAAGAAATAGTTCAGCGCAACCACGTCTGTGGGCGCTCGGAGGAGCATCGGCAGGTAAATCCACAGCACCGTAAGCAGAATCACGAGCCCTAAAGACGTGGCGGCTATGCGCGTTTTCTTATTCACGAGCAAGCAGACGCCTGCGGCAATCAGAATCACGCCAACAAAATAACTCAAGAAAATTCGCCCGGGAATCCACTCGGGAGTGAGTTTTTGCAGCGGAACTCCCGGTGCGTTTGCCGGGTACAGCAGATGCTCCACCCCATAGAATAGCGAAGGAATGCCCACGAAGAATCGCGGAAAGGCGGTTCGTGCCGCGATCGGCTGTGCGGGCGACGGCTGTCTTGGCCCAGTGCTCCACGGCGACATTGCGAAAGCGAAAGCGCCGCCGCTGAAGGCAAGTTCTCTCAGCGCCAAGGCCCAGAAAAATCTGTTGCTTGGGTGCGCAACGACGGCCGGCAGGTCCATTACGAATACGAAGATCAGCAGCGTCATTCCGACCAGCGTCGCTGCCAGCCGCGCCTGGACGAGAACGGCAATACTGAGCGCCGCGCAAAGAAAACCAAGGCCCACTAGATAGACGCAAAACGTATGCGCGGGAATCCAGCGTGGAACGAGGGTCGCAATATCGGACGTGGCGGTGAAATGCTCGGAACCAAAAACGGCCATGGAAATCGCAAAAAACAGTCGGCCTAACGGCATGAATTTGTCGATGCCATGTTCCTGCGGCAGTTCATTGAGAATCTTGATTAAGCCGATTATGAAAAGCAGCGACGCACAAACGTAAATCCAGAATGCCGTCGCCGGAATGCCAAATGACGCAGCACGCAGAGCAAGTACCACGACAGCGAACTGTTGGAAACAGCACAGGAGGATTTGCAATGCTGGGCGCTCCCCCGCGTGACTTCGAGTAGGGGATTCTAAACCTGCCAACCAGGGGAAGCAATCAGACTGTGACCGGTGCACACGATCCCACGAAGTGAACAAGATTGCTGGGGCGTCAATGAAGGGCGAAAGCGATTCGCCTCGCCTTTCTGCAAGGTCGCGGCAGCCCCGGATGAAGTCAGGGTTGCCGCTCCCGCGGGGTCATCGGCTTCCACGACTCGATTAATCCTGTGAAGTCGGCTTGTAGGAAGTTTCACCACATAGGTAACGCTAAACGCGCCAGTGTTGACCGAACCGATCAAATCCCGGATGGGGGCTTCGTTCAAACGGCGTTCTGGGAGGTTCGCAGCGAACCCTTCGGTTCTCGACTATCTTAGGATGCCGGTAGCAAAAGAACTGTAAAACGTGAGTCGGGGCCATTCTTTTTTTGGGTCCAACATTGGGTCCAACTAGGCCCGGTTTTAGGCAGCTTTTTCGGGGTTAAACGGTGCAGAATCAACGGATGATGTGCTCTACCGTTGAGCTACCGGGGAACCGCGCAGGCAGGTACAGTCAGACCAACTACCCAAGTTAGTCTAGCGAAGCGCACGCAAAAGTGTCAACGAAGCTCCCAACTCGCTTGCCGGTGCCAAACTCTTACCGTCTTGACATCTCCTCATTCGCGTTGTTAACTCCCCCTTCGCGAGGAGGCTCTTCCCATGACACTCAAAGCGCGCATCGTCGCCGCCATTGTAGCTGCAACGCTGACCATCGCTTCAGGCCCCGCCCTCTGGGCGCAAGATGCTTCTCATAAACTCACCGCCATGGACGAGTTCCAGTTGCAGCTCCCCACCGACCCGCAGATCTCTCCAGACGGGAAGCGCATCGCTTACGTCCGCCGCTTTGCCGATCCCATGACCGACAAACGTTACTCGAATCTCTGGATCATCAATTCCGACGGAACCGACCATCGCCCGCTCACCACCGGCAATCGGAGTGACTCTTCTCCTCGGTGGTCGCCCGACGGCATGCGCCTGGCCTACCTTTCCGACGCCGACGGCAAACAGCAAATCTACATTCGCTGGATGGACACCGGCCAGACCGCGCGCATCACTAATCTTGAGCAAGCTCCCGACTCCATCGCTTGGTCGCCCGACGGCAAGATGCTCTCCTTCTCCTCTCTTGTGCTGGGAAAGGGCCCGCACATCGCCGATCTGCCGGCCGCGCCCTCGGGCGCCAAATGGGCCGATCCTCCCGCCGCTTACGATCGTTTGGTCTATCGTTTTAATGGCTCTGGTTATCTCAAACCCGGCTTCATGCAACTCTTTGTTGTAGACAGTGAAGGCGGCGCCCCGCGCCAAGTCACCAACGGCAATTTCCCGAATGGCGGTAACGAGTTCGGCCCCAATCGCGCTTCCTGGACGCCCGATGGCAAGTACTTGATCGCTTCCGTCAATCGCCATCCCGAATCCGATCACGAATTCCTCGACACCGAAGTCTACGAATTCAGTATCGCCGACGGCTCGCTTCGTCCTCTGACAACTCGCAAAGGCCCTGACAATTCACCCGCCGTTTCTCCCAACGGAAAACTGATCGCCTACACCGGCTTTGATGATCGCTACCAGGGCCATCAAACCACCAAGCTCTACCTCATGAATCGCGATGGCACCAATTCCCACTCCCTCTCCGACAAGCTCGACCGCGATATCCAGGATCCGCAATGGGCTCCCGACAACAGTGGCGTCTATGTCCGTTACGACGATCAGGGCGACTCCAAGATCGCTTTCTATTCCGTCGACGGCACTTCCAAGAAAATTGCCGACCATCTTGCCTCCACGACGGGTGCTGGCGGCAGCGGCACCTTCTCGCTCTCCCGTACCGGCCTTATCGCTCTCACCTATGGGCGCACGGACAATCCCGGCGACATCGCCATTTCGAGTAATGGCGCGATGAAAGTCCTCACCGCGCTCAATCAGGAATTGCTCGCGCAAGAAAAACCTGGCCACGTCGAAGAGTTCTGGTTCGATTCATCCAAAGACAATCGCAAGATCCAGGGTTGGATCGTTCACCCGCCGGATTTCGATCCTTCCAAGAAGTACCCTCTCGTTCTTGAAATTCACGGCGGCCCTTTCGCCGATTATGGCGACCGTTTCGATTTTGAAAAACAGGTCCTGGGCTCCAAGGGCTACGTGGTTCTTTATATAAATCCCCGCGGAAGCACCAGCTACGGCGAGGATTTTGCCAATCTCATTCATCACGCTTACCCTGGCGACGATTTTTACGACCTCAACAGCGGCGTCGACGCCGTCATCGCCAAGGGCTACGTCGACACCAACAATCTCTTCGTCACCGGTGGCAGCGGCGGTGGTGTTCTTACTTGCTGGACCATCGAGAATACCGAACGGTTCCGTGCCGCTGCTTCCCTCTATCCCGTAATCAATTGGTACAGCTTCGCTCTGACTTCCGACATCCCCTTCATTACTAAGTACTGGTTCCCAGGTCTTCCCTGGGACAACACCGGCAATTACATGCAGCGCTCGCTCACCAATCTCGTCGCCAAAGTCAAGACGCCAACGCTAGTCATGACTGGCGAGGCTGACTATCGCACCCCCATTTCCGAAGCCGAGCAGTTCTACGAAGCGCTCAAACTCCTGAATGTGGATACTGTTCTTGTCCGCGTCCCCGAAGAGCCCCATGGCATCGGACGCCGCCCCAGCCACCACATCGCCAAGATGCTTTATATTGCTGGCTGGTTCGAGCAGCACAAAGCCAAGATGTAGCGGAAGTCTTCGCATTTATCTTGCGTTTATCTTCGTCGCTATATAGGTAGTTGTACCCAGACTCAGGCAAAGGATAGAAATTCAAAGAGAGAAAAAATCATGCGCAAACGTTTAGCACTCGTCACACTTCTCGGATCACTCGCAGCAGCGATCACCTTTTCCGCTGTAGCTTTCTCGCACGCCGCATCCCCCGCGCCGGCCACCAGCGGCTATCACGTTATCAAGACCGTTCCCGTCGGCGGCGATGGTGGCTGGGACTATATATACGTGGACAGTGATGCCCGCCGCGTTTATGTCTCGCGCGGCACTCACACCATGGTTCTCGATGCGGACAGCTACGCCGTCGTCGGGGACATTCCTGATACCCAGGGCGTCCACGGCATTGCCGTCGCTTCCGACCTTGGCCGCGGCTTCACCAGCAACGGCCGCTCGAACGATGTCACCATCTTCGAACTCAAGACTTTGAAGTCACTTGGTACCGTCAAAACGGACGCCAATCCGGACGCCATTCTCTACGAGCCCGTCACCAAGCGCGTTTTTACCTTCAACGGCCGCGGCAAAAATGCTACCGCCATCAACGCCGCGGACGGCGCCGTACTCGGCGCTATAGATCTGCGCGGCAAGCCTGAATTCGCTGCCGCCGATGGCAAAGGCTCCATCTATGTGAACAACGAGGACTCCTCCGAACTTCATCATCTCGATGCCGCGAGCCTCAAGGAACTCCATCACTGGCCGCTCGCGCCGTGCAAATCGCCTTCCGGTCTCGCTATGGACGTTGCCAATCGCCGACTCTTTTCCGTCTGCGATGAAAAAGTGATGGCCGTGGTGAACGCGGATACCGGCAAGGTCGTCGCTACTCCCGCCATCTGCGAAGGCCCCGACGCGGCTGGCTTCGATCCGTCGACTGGTTACGCGTTCGCCTCCTGCGGCGATGGCAACCTCACTGTCATCCACGAAGATTCGCCGGACAAATTCACCGTCGTAGAAAACGTCCCCACTAAGCGCAGCGCCCGCACCATGGGGCTCGACCTCAAAACTCACAACATCTTTCTTCCCGCGGCCGACTTCGATCCGCCCGCTCCCGGCGAACGCCGCGGCAAAATGAAGCCCGGCTCCTTCGTCATCGTCGTCGTCTCCAAGTAACACCCTGCGAGGGGGGCCTAATTAGGTCCCCCCTTGCGAAACGTTTGTTTCATTCTCTCCAGTTGTTCTCACTTCGCGCAATTCAGCGCAAACTGCCTGTTTAGAGTTGCTTACCGCTTGACCCTATTTCTTTGGGCGTTTCTGCGCGAATAGAGCGCTGTCAACAAGCGTTTCTTTTTTTGCATGCACGCAATTTGTAGTTGACACCCATCCTAGTGCAGGTGTATTGCAGACCCACAGTTTCTTCGAGTGGGGTCAGCGAGTGGTTGAATATTTGCGATTCTCTTCGGCTGCCCGTCGATTTGTCAATCCAGTCTGGGTGTGTGATCCGAGTGTGGAATTCCTGAAAGCTCGCATGGAATTCATCTGTGCTCGTGTCTCTGCCCGGATTTCTCTCGCCTGGGCTCGTTCTTGCCGGAGTTCTATCCCCGCTCGTCAACTGATTCCGTGGTGGGAGGCAGTATGAAATTTTCCGCAAGATTTTCGATCGGATTTGTCTTAGCGGTGGTATTGCTGTCCGCTGCTCCATCGTGGTCGCAGACCGCCAACACTGGTATCGTGCTCGGCACCGTCGTCGATGCCAAAGGCGGAGTGGTTCCTGACGCGAAAGTCGACCTAACGAACGCAGCAACGAACGAAACGAAGACAGTCCAGACCAACGGAGCCGGCCAGTACGTTTTTCCCAACGTCACTCCCGGCACCTACACTTTAAAGATCGCAAAGTCCGGCTTTGCTAGTGTCACCTTTTCCAATATCACGGTCAGCGTCACCAAGAGTTACACCTACGACGCTACGCTCGAAGTTAGCTCCGGCAAGGAAATCGTCGAGGTCACTGCCGGTGCGGCTGCCGAACTGCAAACTACCGACGCGGTTGTCGGCGGCGTCATCGGTGGCCAAACGCTGACGCACCTTCCCACGCTACAGCGCGACACTCGCGAACTGCTCACCTTGCAACCAGGTTCTACGCCATATGAAACGAATAATGGCGGCGGCTTCGGCGATTCCGGCGGCACCGTTGCTGGCGCCCGCAGCGACCAGAACGCCTTCAACCTCGATGGCATAGATATCACCGACAACGTCATCGCCGGCGGCGGCAATCAGGTTCCCATCGTACCGATCGGGGTCGAAGCTACTGACGAATTTCGTGTCGGCGTCACCAACAACAATGCCAGCTTCGGCCGCGCCTCCGGCGGGCAAATCAATGTCATCAGCAAGAGCGGCTCCAACACTTTCCATGGCTCCGGTTACTGGTTCCATCAGAATTCCGCTCTCAATGCCAACACCTGGGACAACGGCCATACGCCCAACGCTGATGCAGGAACTCCGTTTACCAAGAAGCAGCCACAGCACGACAATCGCGCCGGCTTCACGTTCGGTGGTCCGTTCTGGAAAAATAAGACCTTTTTCTTCGGCAACTACGAAATTCGCCGTTTCCCGCAATCCGCCGAAATCACCCGCATCGTTCCTACCGATACTCTGAAGCAGGGCATCCTTACCTTCAACGATGTGCAATACAATCTTGCCACCTCAACCGCATGCGGTCCGTCCGGCAACTTACCATGTGATCCGCGCGGCATTGGTATCAGCCCAACCATTCAGCAACTCTGGAACATGATGCCTGCCGGAAATGACCCTTCGATTGGTGACGGGGTAAACACCATTGGCCTTCGAGCGAGCGTTGCTGAGCGACTCAAAGACGACAACGTCAACTTTCGCCTGGACCACGGTTTCACAGACAAGATCAAATTCTTCGGCCGCTACATGTACCACCGGAATCTCACGCCGAACGCCAGCGGTTCAGCGGCCGGTCAAATCGACCTCACGGGCAGCACGCCGATCAACAGCAGCGCTTCCAACATTCGAGGTGACGGCTTCACAGCAGGTTTAGACTATCAAATTAATAATCATCTAATAAACACATTCCGCGCTGGTTGGATCCGAAGTCGCCAGGACTTCACCGTGATTCGCCCGAGCACTTCCGCGGCATCGCTCGCCTTGCCGGGAACCAATTCGCAGTTTGGATCTATCGCTCTGGCGCCTGGCCTCGGGCAGACCGGCCTGATCGACACCATTATCGATGTCGATACACAACGTGCTCGCCATCAGGCCATCTATGATAGCAACAAGCAATACGTTGACACCGTGAACTGGATCAAGGGCAAGCACACGATCGTAGCCGGTGCCGATATTCGCTGGCTGCCAACTATCCACGACCGTGACGACAAAGTTATCGGCTCTCTGAACTCGCTCGTCGCTACGCTCGACGCTGATGTAACTGGCACTCTAAGTATTCCCGACCCGAACCGTCCGCCCGGCCTCTCTTCCGGAGATGCCCAGCGTTGGGATCGCCTTTATGCTGCCGCTCTCGGCCTCGTCAACAACGTAGGGATTCTCGCCGTCCGTGATGGCAATCTCCAGCCTAAACCGCTCGGCGCCACTTTGATCGCCAAGACAACTCTGAGGTCTTACAATTTCTTCGCCCAAGACACGTGGCGGCTCTCCCAGTCCTTCACCTTGACGTACGGACTCGCTTACGGCTGGCAAACTACGCCGCATGAAGCCCATCGGCAACAGACCCTTATTGCCAACCACGATGCAGGCGATCAGATCATCAACGGTTTCGATTACATCGCAGCAAAGCAAAAGGCGGCGGAAAACGGGGATTTCTTTAATCCAACGCTTTCTTATCTGCCCATCAGCAAGACCGGAAGATCAGACGTGTTTAGCGTTGATTACGGCGACTGGGCCCCTCGCGTCTCAGCAGCTTGGAATCCCAGCTTCCGCGATGGCTTCATGAACCGTCTGTTTGGTGACCGTAAGACTGTCGTCCGCGGGGGATACGGCATCGCCTACGATCGGGTCAATACCGTGCAGAGCGTCATCATTCCTATGCTCGGCGTTGGTTTTGCGCAGACCATTAACATTCAGTCGCCACTCTGCAATGCGAACGCGACAGTTGTCAGCGGCTGCGACCCGTCTGGATTTGACGCGACCAAAGGTCAATTTACCAATGCCGGCCTCGCTAGCTTTCGTGTTGGCGTGGACGGCCAAATTCCAACACCGGCCCCACCGGGCGCGCTGCAGTCTCCCATTGTTCCCGACCAGGGTTTTAGCGAAATCTTGAGTTTCCAGAACGACCCGCAGTTTCAAGTCGGGCGCAGCCACATGGTCGACTTCACCATACAGCATAGCCTGCCGGGCCAACTGATTTTCGAGGCGGGTTATGTTGGCCGTTTCGGTCGTCACTTACCGGCTAGCATCAATTTCAATTCTGTGCCCTACATGTTCAAGGACAAAGCTTCCGGACAGATTTTCTCCCAAGCTTTCGATGCAATCGCGACCCAGATTCGTGGAGGCACCGCACCCGCAAACGTTACGACACAACCGTGGTTCGAGAATCTGCTCCCGGGTCTAGGAATCGGCTGCGGGCCCGGCAAGACCGACATTTCCTCGACTGCGTGTCTAGCCGCTGGCAATACCTCCGCTTTTGCCAATAACAATCTCTCAAACCTCTTCCTTTCCATGGATATCTTTCGGCTGGTCAGCGGTCTAACGCCGTTCGACAACACCCAGGTGCTCGAGCTCTTCACACGCACCAGCCGCGACACCTCAAACTACAACGCCTTGGTTCTCGATATCCGCAACAACCAATGGCACGGCCTGCTCTTTGACTTCAACTACACTTTTTCTAAGTCCCTCGACACAGTCGGTGCCGTCCAGAACGACGCCCGCTACTATTCGTCGAGCTTCAACCGCCATCTCGACTACGGGCCGTCGTTCTTCGACCGCCCGCACGTCTTCAATGCCATCTTCGATTACGAGCTCCCCTTTGGCAAAGGCCGCTTCAAGAACAGCCATTCCGCTCTGAATAAACTAACCGGCGGCTGGTACAGTGCTGGCGTCTTCCGCAGGAGCAGCGGTGTGCCCGAACTCGTCAACGTGAGCGGTCAATCCTTTGGCGGTGGCCTCGACTTTGGCACCTTGGCCGGCGTTCTTCCAACTGTACCCGTCGGCTCCCTCGGCGGCGGCCTCCATCACCTTTCGGATGGCTCGCTCAACTACTTTGCCGATGCCTCTACTGCCATCACCAAGTTCCGCCGCGCTCTCATCTCGAGCGATACCAACGACGGCCGCAACAGCCCGCTTCGGGGCCTCGGCTTCTGGAACCTCGATATGCGTTTCGGCAAGTCAACAACTATCACCGAACGCGTCAAAGCTGAGTTTTCCTTCGATTGCTTCAACATTTTCAATCACCCGAATTTCCTGGATCCATTGTTTGACGTGACGAATCCTTCTACGTTTGGCGTGATCAACACCCAACTCGTTCCAGCTGACCGCATTCAGGGCTCGCGCTGGATTCAATTTGGCTTGCGCGTGGACTTCTAACCCATCCCAAAATCAAAAAGCGTCCCGGTGAGGAGGGCCACCGGGACGCTTTTCGTTTGGGGATTGAGGGAACTCTTAGTGCACCACTCCAACGTTGTGCGCGGCGGAGAAAAACGACATGCCCGCGCCCGCCGTCTGCGGCAGCCACCACAATTTTCTTACCCAGCCATGCTGGCTGACCATCATCCGTTTGCCCAGGTAGTCCATAAACAACGGGCTTACCTGTGTCGCCGCATAAATCGCATTGGAACTCGCATAGGGGCGTAGGAACGGGTTGGCTTCCTGCCCATAGCCTCCAGCCACCGCGCGATGTGTCGACCAGGCGTCAAATGCCGCTCCACTGTGTCCCGCTACCGTCAGTGCATACCAAATCTTCCTTTGACGCGGGGTCTCGCGCGGCCGCGTAAACACCGGCTTTGCCGCCAGAAAAGGCTGCGCCGCCGCATTCGGAGCGATCGGCTCCACATCGGCTTTCACTTTGGGTGCTGGCGCCGAAGGCAGGGCGGAAGCCACGAGCGTCGAATCTTTCGTTGAGCTATCGGAAGCAACTGCGGGCGAGCCGTTAACCACTTTTGCCGTATCGTCCATCTGCGGGATGGAAAACAGTAAGAGCAGCGTTGCGATGACCATTCGGGACACCTCAGTTTTGCCTGTGGGTCTTGCAAGTCCGTCCCCACTCGCAATGTGGAGAATATACTGTACAAAAGGACAGGCTACACTGGCCCATTGGTCACATTCTGATTAGTACCCTCCTCTGGCACCTCCGTTTCTCATTTTTCAAACGGCAGTACTAGGCCATAAATGTGAAAATGTTTTTACATTTCCGCCCACGCAGGTGCGCCCACCCCAAGCCTCCCCGAACCGCTGATGACTACTTCCCCGACTCTGCTATAATCCGCCTGTTGATCCCTGCCTCACGGGATCACACGAAACGATGCCCGGCAACGACTCTTCCGCCGCCAAACGCGCTCGCACTCCGCAGCGCACTCCCCAGCCTCCCCGCTTCATTGTTATTGAAGGCCCTCTCCGCGTCGGCAAAACCACCCTCGCCCGCATCCTTGCCGAACGCCTCCATGCCCGCCGCATCTACGACTGCGAAGACAATCCCTTTCTCGCCGACTTTTACAAAGCCAAGCCCGGCTCCGCTTTTCGCGCCCAGATGCACTTCCTCATCGAGCGCCAGAAGCGCCTCCGCGAAGCCCTCGCCGTCGAAGCTCCCGGCCCGGTCCTCTCCGATTTCCTCATGGAAAAAGACCGCATCTTCGCCAACCT
>WNFR01009161.1_pt1 | contig 13902 bp, 8 predicted proteins | sample 5400221 | NCBI WGS metagenome assembly WNFR01 (sample SAMN13153357, study PRJNA577476) | soil metagenome | isolation source: 40 cm soil under Madrone tree | place: USA:California | collected 2016-06-14 | reverse complement strand
CGCAGATTTTTGTTCCGAAAACTTAACAGTGTGGTAATTCTATAGTGGTGGGCGCGCGGGGATGCGCCCAACTCCCGAGGAGATTAATGCTGCCAGGTCTTCGTTTGCGGCAAGCCCGCGAGCGACTTGGACTGACCTATAGGGATGTCGAGCGCGCCAGCTACGAATTGGCCGCGCGTCGCGGGCGTCCCGACTTCATTCTGCACATCAGCCGTCTGGCGGACATCGAAAACCGCGGCGTGGTGCCAGGATTGCACAAATTGTATACGCTGGCGTCCATCTACCGGCTGAACCCGGTGGAGATTTTTGGCTGGTACGATGTGCCCATCGAAGAATGCTTCCATGATGGGGCCTCTGTTCCCGTGCCGCGCACGCATTTGATGGCGGCCCCGACGTCCTTGCGCATTCCCATGAAATTTGACCCGGCCTTCGATCCGCGGCGGACGGAATTCCTTTCGCGCATGGTGGAAAAATGGGGCCACCTGGAAGGCGTGCTCACCAACCACAATGGCCATCACATTTACGGATATATCGGAATGTCCGACCGGAGAATGATGCCGTTGCTGCGTCCCGGCAGCATCGTCTTGGTGGATGGGTCAGTGCGCAAGATCGATGACGGAGATTGGACCACGGAGCATGACCGGCCGATGTACTTCGTGGAAGTGCGCGGCGGATACCGTTGCGGGTGGTTCCATCAGGAAGGCTCGCGGCTGGTGATGCAGCCGCATCCCCTATCGCATTGCGTCCCGGAAACGTGGCGAACTCCGGACGAGGCGGAAATCGTTGGGCGCGTCACCGGCGTGGTTACGCGTCTGAATGGGCCGGGGTGCTTTCCTCCACGAAGATCTCCAGAAGAGCCCGGAGATTCGAACAGAAAAGATCCTTGAGATAATCCGGCACCGCTTCCGGCACCAGCAGGCGGTACGATTCGATGCGGCGCCAGTGTGATGCCGCTTCTGACAGCCCACCTTCCATTCCGGCAAGGCAGCCGCGCAAATCCTCCTGCTGGCTGGAGAGCGGTGATTCCAGAATCCGCTCGAATATCTGCTCATGACAAAGTTGCAGCGCCTGCTGGATAGCCTCGTCCGGATAAAGCGTCGAAAGGCCGGAGTGTTCGTATTTGCCGCTCGAAAGATCCCGCAAGGATGCCAGATAGGATAGCCGCGAAAATTGGCCAGGAATGGCCGCCAGAGTCGTCTGCGTGAAGTCCTGAACGACCCTGCGGTTTTGCTGAAGCTGTGTTAGCGCTCTCATGCGGCTCAGTGTTCCGCATTCGGAACATTTTCAATCACAAAGCCCCGCCAAAACTGCCCTCCCTCATGCTGTCCGCGAGGAGGGCTACTCCCTTGAAAAAAACAGCACTTGCAGTTGCAGTTTCGCTTCTCGCCGTCTCGATGGTACTGCCTGTTATGCGGTCCGTCAACCTCTCAGCAGGTAAATACATCACCATCGACCGGACTCAGTACTCCGATACTTCACCCTTGCCGCCCCCCATTCCACCAAAACCACCGTCAATCAGCGTGAATGCGCTTGTGGCAGATACGTCTCCCCTGCCCCCGCCGATTCCGCCAAAACCGCCGGAGAGCCAAGTGCTGGCCTAAGATAATTCTAATGTTCGCCGGCGCCGGAACGGCTAGGAAGGTTCCGGCGCCGGCGGCTTACTCGGGCGCATACTGACTATTTACCTCGCCGTTATATAAATGTTAGTATGCACCCGGGATGAACGAGATTCCTGCCTCAGTACGGATTCTTTGGGGAGTCACCGCCTTCCTTGGTGGAGGACTGCTCGTTCTTCTCCTCTATCGCAAGAGCTACAGAGTCTTTTCCACTTTCTTTGTGTATGTCCTTTTTGACTTTCTGCAATGCTTTGTCCTGTATACAAGCTACCGGTTTTGGGGTTTCAGATCATCAGTCTCGAGCCAGATCGCATGGGGCACACAGGGCGTTGTAATGACTGCTCGGGCAGCCGCGGTCGCACAGATTTGCCAACGAGTCCTGGCAGAGTATCGCGGCGTATGGGCCCTGGCGAAGCGCCTGCTGATTTTGACGGCGGTGGTCGTGTTGTTGTACTCCTGGGCGATTGCCAGAGGAGGTTGGCAGTTTGCGGTGTTGAATGGTCATCGTGGCATCGAGCTTGCGATTGCCAGCGTGATCGTCATTCTCTTGCTGTTTACTCGTTACTATGGAATCGTTGTCGAGCCTGCTGTTCGCGTGCTGACCATCGGCTTTTTCCTCTATTCCAGTTTTTATGTCCTGAACGACACGATTTTGGAACGCTGGCTGCTCGACTATTCAAGGCTCTGGAATCTGCTCGGATCGTCAGTCATGCTGGCGAGCATGCTGCTCTGGATTTGGGGTTTGCGCGAGCGACAACCCGAGAGAGCATTCGAACCGGAAATGCTTTCGGATGGAATATATCACGCGACTGCCCCTGAAATTAATGCTCGCTTGAGAGCGCTGAATGAGCATCTGGGGCACTTCTGGAACGTCGAGAGGAAACGATCTTGAGCTTGTTGTTCTACTCTTTCTTCGGACTCATCGGCATTCTACTCATTCTGTTTGCCTGGTCGGTTCGCGTTCCCGGCCGACCGTTCCGACCGTCTCCCGAGAATGGCGAGGACGAATCAGGGTGCAGGCATATGACGTACCTGCCGCAAATCCGGCAAGCCTTCGCGGAGGCCGACTTTGACTTCCTTTCGAAGAACACCTCCCGAGAGGTGCTGCGGCGCGTACGCCGGGAACGGCGGAGTGTCGCCCTCGCCTATTTGGCTGCCTTGCGCGCGGATTTCCAGAGTCTCTTGCGGATGGCCCGCGCGATCGCGATGCTCTCTCCGGAGCTGGCTGCGATTCAGGAATTTGAAAGAATACGTCTCACGGCAAAATTTGCCTGGCAATACCAGATGATTCGGTGGAAGCTTCTGGCAGGCAGCGCCCCGATGCCGCAACTGCATGGATTAAGCGATCTGGTAAGCGGCTTGAGCGTTCGAATCGAAGCGGCCCTGAAGGAACTCGGAGAGCGCGCCGCAGCCGCGGCGGAGTTGGCTTCATCGGCGAATCGCCGCAGCTTGGACGCTGGTTAGCAGCAACTCGTCCACCGCTGCCAGGAGATCGTTGGCCTTAAAAGGCTTCTGCAGAATCTGGCCGCCCTTCCCGGGGATGTGCTCTCCGGCGTCTTCCGAGGGGGCAACGGCGCACATCCAGATCAATCTGTGGTTGAGCGAGGGCTTATGCCCAGCCAGCCATTCACTCAGCCCGCCGCCATTCGCCCCATCCGCAACGTGCAGATCCGCGACCACCAGGTCAAAATCTTCTTTTTCGAGCAGGGCTTGGGCCTCGCGAATGTTTCGAGCCGTTTGCACGCGATGATCGCGCGCTCGAAGAATGGTCCCGACAGCTTCCAATACGGATTCATCGCGATCCACCAGCAGGATACGCCCATCCCTTCCGGTGATGGTTTTCTGACCCGCCGTGCTGTAGATGGGTGCCGCCACTTGGTGAGGCAACTCGATGGTAAACGACGCGCCGCGGGTCGGAACATTTCTTACGTGTACGGTCCCCCCATGCTCGGTGATGATTCCATAACAGATGCTAAGTCCTAGGCCGGTTCCTTTGCCGACGGGTTTCGTGGTGTAGAAAGGATCGAAAACCCGGGAAGCATCTTTGACTCCGGGTCCGCTGTCCGTAAACTCAATGCAGATCCGGCCACTATCAAGTGCGGTGCGCACCCAAAGATCGCCTTCGGTGGAATGTTCCAAGATGGCGTCAACCGCGTTGTTCACCATGTTTAGAAAGACCTGTTGAAGCTGGTGTGGATCGGCGGACGTCACGGGAAGTTTCTCGGCAAGGTCCAGGTGGACGCGGATGTTATGCATGCGCAAGTCATAGTCGCGCAGCGCCAGAGTCTCCTCAAGAGCTTGATTGATCTGCACGGGCATACGCTCGGGCTTGTGCTGGCGGGCGAAGCTCAAGAGATTTTGTACAATGCGGTGTGTCCGTTGGGCCTGCTTGTAAAGTTTGTCGGCGTATTCAATTCCCTGCTGTCCCATTTGTCCGCTGGACGTTAACAGCTGGCTGTAACCGAGGATGGCCGTCAGCGGGTTGTTCAGTTCGTGCGCGACGCCGGAGATCAATTGCCCAACCGCTGCTAGTTTTTCGCTATGGAGCAATTGTTCCTGTGTGCGCCGCAGGTTTTCATATGCCAGGCGCGTCTCTTCATAGAGAATCGATCGCTCGATGGCGCTGGAAATCTGGCTTCCCACGGCGATGAGCAAGTTGACGTCCGCGCTGGAAAACTCGCGCGGCGTGCGGCTGGCAACAACCAATCCGCCGATAACCCGGTCTTTGGACCACAGGACGACGATGTAGGCGGTGACGATTTCTTCTTGAATCTGAGCGTCCCGAAAAATCTGAGGCAAGGACAATCCTTGGACCGAAAGGAATGTCGCGTGCACCGACTTGATGTGCTGCATCAGCTCCGGCTTTACGGCCACGGGCGGAAAATGCCGCGATAATTCCGAGCGATGGCCGACTTCCACGATTCGCCGTACTACCGTCCCATCCTGTTCGAACAAATACAGAGAAGTGGCATCCAGGCTGAAAAGCTCAGCCATTTGGCGCAGCGTGCGATGCAGTGAATCCGTCAGATCCAGCGATTCCGTCAACGTCTGCCCGATAGAATTCAATACCAGCAGTTCCCGGTTGCGGCGCCGGATTTCGGATTCGGCTTGCTTCCGCTCGGTAATGTCGAGCAAAAATCCCTGATATGCCGACACGTTGCCCGCCGCATCCCGCACGGCAATGGAAGACTCCAGCATGGTGCGCGTTTCGCCGTCCTTGCGCCGCATTTCGAACTCGAAATCAGCCACTGTACCATGCTGTTGCAACAATTTCTTCAGCCGCTCGCGATCGGAACTATTCGCGTAGAACGCCGCCGGAATATCCACGGCCATCAATTCCTCGCGGGTCTCATAACCCGTCATTCGCAGCAGCGCATCGTTGAAATCCAGGAAGCGTCCCTGCGGAGTGGAGATAAACACACCTTCCTGAACACTGGAGACCAGCGTGCGGTATTTTTCCTCGGCGCGCTTTCGATCGGAAATATCCTTCAGAACGTGCACGGTTCCGAGTTGCAGGCCGGTTGGATCTGTAAATGTCGAGTTGGAAGCGAGGAAAAAGCCGGGCAGCCATGGATCGGGCTCGTCGCCCTCTCCGCCCACTCCTTCGCAGTAGGGGCAAAGTTTGTACGCGGCGCTTTGCGTCGGGAGGAGTTCCGTAACGCTTCGGCCGACTAGGCCGCTCCCTTCCCTCCCCAGGAGTTGGCTCAGACGCTGATTGCTTCGCAAGATGCGTCCCGCGCGATCGTGAACCAGGATCGGATCGCCGATGGAATCGAACGTGTATTCCCACTGGCGCTGCACAGTGGTTACCTGCTCGAACAAGCTCACGTTTTGCAGTGTCAATCCCAGCAAGTTCGCGATATTCACAAGATACGACAGTTCGTCCGCATGAAACCGTTCCCGGCGGGTGGAACCGACAGCGATGACCCCCAAAGGCCCTTGCTTGCCGGGAAGAGTCAGCGTTACCAGGGATTTTAACCCTGCTTCGTCCACTCTCTTCCGCGCTGCTGGATCCCACTCTTCTTCGGACTCCAGGAATTGGCACTCTCCCTTCAGCACGCGCTGTGCCCAGGGCTCCATTGCGGAGATTTGTCCATGGTGGCTCATGAATGACTGGTCAAATCCAACCCACGCTCTGGCCACCAGTTGCGAGGATTCCCCTTCGCCTTCTTTCAGCCGTACGATGCCATGCGTAGCGCCAAGACTCTCCACCAGATGCCAGAGTACCTGATCAATCACCTCCTGGGTGGACAGCGTCTGCGTGCTTGCTGCCGTCAACAGGGTGAGTCGGCGCATTTTGTCGTTTAATTCTTCGCTTCGCGTGCGGGCGGCTTCCAGCACCACCACCACCATCGCGATTCCCAGCCCCACTCCCAGAAAATGGTCAAACGCTACGCGCAACAGGAACAACGGGCTATCCGGCCACAGCGGATAGTCCATCCCGTGCAATCCCTTTAGCAGGAAAATCCCGGCAAGCAGTTGCGCTCCATGGCTGCGGCCCGCCATCTCTGACTTCAACATCAACCAGCCCGCCACAAGGCAAATCAAGCTCTCCAGAACGGCCGTTCCCCAATGAAGCGAAGCAACCTGTTGCGTTCCACCTCTTTCGATCGAGTAAATGATCACCAGAATCAATCCGATTAACGGCAGCGGAGACCAGATTCGCCGCTCCGAGCCTGCCTTACAATGCACCACAGCTACCAGGAACAGCACCAAGGCTGCCGCCTGTGCCAGAACGCTTATCAGATTCAATCCGGGAAGCTTACGAATCAGTACCGCTACTTCGGACAAGGAAGAAAAAGTAAGGCAGCACCACCCGCCCAGCCAAAAACGAAAATAGCTTGCTTGTTGATCGCGGCGGAATAAAAGAAAGAGGACCAGCAATATGATGACTGCAGTCGCTTCGAAGAAAGCGATCCCGAGCATCCCTTGATTCTGCAGCACCATGCCCCGCCTCCCGGCTGGAAGTGCCGTCGCTGCGGTGCTCGTGCTGCCGCAATGCTTGATCTGGACGGCGAGAAACTCTGAGTTATGACTCTTGTATGACGCTTGTTTGACGCTAACACGCTATTTTCTGACTAGGCAAGGCCGTCCCCATTTGTGTGTGCCGTCACATATAATGCCTAGTGAGGACAAACACCGTGGAGATGGAAAACATACTCGTCGTGGACGATGAGGAAGCCATTCGAGAGGTGGTTTCGACCATGCTCGAATCGAAGGGCTATCACTGCACGGCGGTGCAGAACGGCCGCGTCGCGCAGGAGCAAGTCAAAAAGCTGACGCCCGACCTCGTCTTAAGCGACATGATTATGCCGGAGATGGACGGTATCCGGCTCCTCGAATGGATGCGCCAATACGATCCCGAAGTGCCGGTGATCATGGTCACCGCCATCCACGATATTTCCACCGCCCTGGAAGCCATTCGCCGCGGGGCCTACGATTACATCCTCAAGCCCTTCGAAAAAGACCAGCTATTTCTTGGTGTCGGACGCGCGCTGCAGCACCGCCGCTTGATCATTGAAAACCGCAACTATCAACGCAATTTGGAGCAGCTCGTCGAAGAGCGCACCGCTCAGCTCACCGCAAAGCACGTGGAACTCGAACAATCTTACGACGATACGCTCGAAGCCCTCGGAAGCGCCTTGGACTTGAAGGATGCCGAAACCGAAGGCCACTGCCAGCGCGTCACCGCGTTTTGCATTTCGATCGCCAGGTCCATGCCCGTGCCCGACCAGTATCTAGCCATCTTAGCGCGCGCCGCTTTCCTCCATGACATCGGCAAAATGGCCATCCCGGACAGCATCCTGCGCAAACCCGGCCCGCTCGATGACGCGGAAAAAAGGAAAATGCGCGAACACTGCGAGATCGGCTACAACATGCTGATTCGCATTCCGTTTCTGCGCGACGCCGCCGAAATCGTCCTGGCACACCAGGAGTTTTTTGACGGCTCGGGCTATCCCCGCGGACTGCAAGGCGAACAGATTCCTCTTGGTGCGCGCATCTTTACGATCGCGGACTCCCTCGACGCCATGATCAGCGATCGCCCCTATCGCCGGGCTCTCCCGATGTCCCACGCCCGCGAAGAGATTAAGCGCTGCTCCGGAAGCCAGTTTGACCCCAAGGTGGTTGACGTGTTCATGACCATTCCCGAGCAGCACTGGCTCGACCTCCGCGAACACCTCGGCTCGCCCTTCCGCCTCGCGCACCTGAAAAACTTGTAGTGGCGGGTCTTTAGACCCGTTCCTTTCTCTTTTCTTCTCTGTGTCTTTCGCGTCTCTGTGTCTTCGCGTCCCTGTGGCCTCAGCGTTAGCTCTTACATTTGTCCTTTTCTCGCGATTCTCTTGCAGAGACACGGCGGAAAACGTACTATTCCCTTGCGATGACACTTATCCCCATCAAGACCGCCTCCGAAACGGGCTACTGCGATTGCATCTGCGGCTGCTATGAACTCGCCAGCCTCCGCGATGAAGACACCGGCAAGGGCTACTGCCCCGCCTGTGGAAAGGACCATCTTGAGTTAAACGCAGGTGCCGGAATCCCCCAGCGCGCTCCCGTACACGTTACAGCCAATTCCCCGGGCAATGGCAAATCCGCTGCCATGCCCTCCCCCGCCGACCCTCCCGGCCGCCTGCGCTAGCAGAGTCGAGAGCCGAGCTCTTTCATGCAAATTAGGCGATCTCAAGAAAAAGAGGGGCGCAGTATACCGCGCCCCTCAAGAATTAGCCTCACCTTGACTCGACTAGAAAATGAGTTTCAGGCCCGCCTGCATTTGCCGTGAATTAGACGCTGTACTCTCGTACGTTCCAAACGCGCCGGAGTTTAGCGTATTCACGAATCCAGAGAGATTCGTATGGTTGAAGACGTTGAAGACTTCCCAACGAAACTGGAAAGTGAACCGCTCCGTAATTTTCGTGCTCTTGAGGAGCGCCCAGTCGAACTCCTGGAAGTTGGCAAGCGGAAAGGCGTTCCGCCCAATCGTTCCTGGATTTCCGAGCAGCGGCTGTATAAATGGAAATCCGCTCGAATTGTCGCAAATGGTGGCCGCGTTGGTTGACGTATTAACCCCGCGCGTGCACCTGGCCGGAATTAAGGCGGCGGCTGGGCTCCCAAAAGCCGCGGGATGGAAGCTATCGAGAGGGCCGACGAGGACAGCACGATCGTTGCTTCCGCCGACCAACAGGATATCAGCGATTCCACGGCGCGAGCCTGAAAAGATGTTCGCCTTGAACCCAGACTGTATCTGCCAAACGCCGGAGAAAGACCAGCCATCCAGACCCTTGTTCACAAACCCGGTGGTGTGCTTCGCGAATGGGATGTCCCATACATGACTTAACACCAACCGGTGGCGTAGATCGAACTCTGAATTGCCGCGATTGGAGGCCAGGCTGCGGGGATCCTGTCGCGTTGCAGAGTCGTTAACCAGCACATTCAAGACATCTGACGCGTCATCAATGGAGTGGCCGTAGGTGTAAGCGGCCTGGAACTGCAACCCGTGGCTCATCCTTTTGATGACGTCCACCTGCAGAGCGTGATAGGTCGAGCTTCCCACGCTCTGTACCTGTGTCACGGCATTAAACCGCGGATCTATCCGATTGTTGACAACAGTCCCGGATGCGTTACCCGACTCACCGGTATTCACACTGCGGAATGAAGCAAGGCGGTTAGCTTCATCGGTTATGTCCGTGGCCGGAGCCGGAATTACCGCCGGATTCACGAGGTTGATTTGGCTGGAGACTAATAGTTGATGACCCTTCGTCCCCACATAGCTACCCTTCACCAAGAGGTTCTTTAACACCTCATATTCAACGCCGAAACTCCACTGATCTGCGCGCGGATTCTGCAGATGTTGATCCACGGGAGAAACGTTCCCGAAATTCTTCTGTGTTGGCAGGAAATGCCCAATCGCCGCGATGGCATCCGTCTGTGCTTGCGAGGTGCCCGCTGCGACCTGGGCATAAGTATTGTTGCCAGTGAATTGCCCCGGCCCTATCGAGATCGAGGGGACGAACGGCGGCGAGAACCGCAGGTTTGTAATTGGGTTTCCGAAAATGTAATCGTATGCCCAACCGTAACCGCCGCGGATTACAAGTTTCCGGCTATGCGGGTTCCACGCAAAACCGAACCGTGGCGCCCAATTGGTGTTCCGCGCGTACGCTGTCCCACCCAGATCGATCGAGCCCAACGCGCCGACCCCTCCCCCGCCGAGAGGAGCGAAATTGGACCGGTTCAGATTCGCCAGCAGACCATTCACTTCCGATACGCCGCCGGAGACTTCAACGCGAAGTCCTAAATTGAAGGTTAGAGTATTGGTGGCGCGAAAGTCGTCCTGCATATAGGTGAAGAAGTCAGTTGACCGGTTCCCGCCGAACCGCTCGCTGAAACCGTTTGGGATTCCGTTCTGGAAATCGGAGAGGTTCGCATAAGTGAATGTTCCACGGAAGTTGGCATCGAAGAGGCTGTTCGCTTGATAGCGGATTGCGTCGAACCCAAACTTTAGACTGTGCCGGCCTGCGGAATAAGACAGGGAATCGGAATATTGGAATGTGTTCTGCACACGCCCCTGCGGGAGGATGTTTGACACGCCCATAGCATCATGACCATCTTGGATTTGGAGTTCTTGTGCGAACGGTGCCTTCAGTGTCGTAAAGGGCTGGAAGAAAGGGTTGCTCCGGCCGAAGGCAGCCCGGAATTGATTGACGATCGCCGACGTGAATGTGTGTGTGTAGGCAAAAGAAAACTGCCGATCCGTATCCACGACGCCGGCCCCGTAGTTCGGCAAGTTTGTGCCGATGAAAGTCAGACCCGGGCTTACCGAGGAAACCGGATTCGTCCCATACCGCGAGGAAATACTGTCTTTGCCACCACGCCATACCTCATCAATCTTGATCGACCATGCATATTGGTTTCCGGCGTTCGGTGCCGCTCCGTTTAAACTCCCAGAGGGGGAGGTCGGTGCTCCAACGCCTGTGAAGAGAGCTTGCGACGTGGGGTCCGTTATCGCGGCCTCATCCGTGGGCGTCAAAACCGTAGCAGCGCTGCTGCTGCCCGCGCCCCGATTCTTAATACCCTCATAATGACCGAAGGCAAAAAGGTGGTTTTTGATCACCGGTCCGCCGGCGACAAAGCCCCACTGATTTTGAATAAACGGAGTGGCTTTTCCTGTGGTATCGAAGAAATCTCTGGCATTAAACGCGGCGTTTTGATGGAACCAGTACATTGTTCCGTGGTAGTCGTTTGTGCCGCTCTTTGTAATGATTTGGTACTGAGAGCCGGAGTTCCTGCCAAACTCAGCAGAGAAGTTATTCGTGATCAGCTTGACTTCCTGCACCGCATCCAAGCTAAAAGTCCCGGTTTCCGACGACCCCGTCGTCGAGATGTCCGTCGAGGTGATGTTGTCCACCGTGATGTTGTTTCCCCTGCCGCGCTGCCCGTCCGAGCTGTAGCTCCCCGATCCGAGAAACGGATTGTCCTTGGTAACCGGCACGACCCCAGCTGTCAGCGTCGCATATGCCAGAGGATCCCTGCCAAAATTCGGGAGATCTTGTACTTCCTTTGCGTCAAAAGAATTGCTGATCTGCGCGGTGCTAACATCCAACTCGGCGCCGGTTGTTCCTTCCACCGTGACCGATTCCGCAACTGAACCCAGCTCCAGGCTAAGGTTCAACTGAGTTTGCTCACCGCTTCGAATATCTGCGTTTGTGATGCTGGTGCGAAATCCCGCCTTTTCGATCCGAACTTCATAGATCCCAATTTCAAGCTGCAATGCGGCAAACTCACCACGCGAATCACTATTTACCTCGCGAACGGCACCGGTCGCCGTGCTGCGGACACTGATCTTCGCGCCCTCCACTACTGAACCCTTAGGATCAATCACCGTGCCGTGCAGGTCGCCCGTCAGTGCCGCGAATACTGGCATTGCCACTAACAACAACACTGCGCATAACACCAAAACCTGACAGGTTGCCATTTTTCGATTTCCGAGATTCCTCACGTAGATTCCCATCATTGCTGTTTTTCCTCCGTCTTAGACCTTGCACGACCCGAGCAAAATGTTCAGCCACTCGTTAAGGTTCCCCAATCCCAAGTAAAAAATCGTCTCGAAAGCATCAATCCCGGACTAAGGGACGCAAAAATGAGCCACAACACGACGAAGGAAATAAGGAGCAATGCACCTTCCAATGTATGGTTTATGCTGTGTTTAGATAAAATATGACTAACTTCTTTATTTTGTTTAGTTTAGTTATGCAGTACTGGAACTAAATTTCTCGCTTTAGAATTAGTTTATTCCATAAACCGTATGTCACCTTGCCTCCTCTACCAGTTTATGAAGCCCCAAAGAAATCCTTATAATAGGCGGCACGGTAGATGCGGCTCAGGGATAAGTCATTCTCACCTTGGGACAGTGAGCGCACTGGCCATCCCCTGCGAATAGTCTGCACTTGGGACGATGAGGCTGACAACCAGAAGTCCGTCGTCAGGGAAGTCGTAGAAGTGGCCCGGATGAACGGAGACACCATACGCAGTAAGAAGCTCGATCGCGACGCCTTCGTCCGAACGCGTCGCAGGAACCCGCAGCACTGCGCACCAGCCGCCTTCTACCTTTAGCCGCGAGACGGCTTTCTGCTCTGCCAACTGGCGGTCGAGTTCGGCAAGATTCCGCCGCACCCGCTCCACCACCTGCCTCTGAAAACTATGCCGCTGTTCCAGGAACCTCGGCATCGCCAATTGGACCGGCGTATTCACGGACAGGTACGTGTCCGCAATCACTTCCAGCCGCGCCAGCGCCTCCCTCTTCATCTGCTCCGGACCGCCGACGATCAACCACGCAGCCTTCATCTGCGGCAACCCGGAAATCTTCGAGAGCCCGCTCAGGGTAAACGTCAGCGCCTCGCGATTTGCCGCGAAGCTCGCCGCACGTTCTCCATTAAGTGCGAAATCGAGAAACACTTCATCCGCGATGATGGCCATCTCGCGTGCCGAGCAAATGGCATTCAGCTTCGCCATTTCCGCGGACTTGACGAAATTCCCCGTCGGATTATTCGGATGCACCACGATAACCCCGCGGGTCCGCGGCGTAATGGCCTGCTCCAGTGCATGAAAATCGATTTGCCATCCGTGGTCGTAGAGCAGCGGATACCGCACCAGGTTGACATCCTGAATGTCCGCCAGAAAATCGAGCAGCGGATAACTGGGCGAGGGAATCAATAATTCGTCGCCCGGATCGCAAAGCGTCCGAAACACATACGAATACGCTTCACTCGTGCTGGTCGTAAGAAAAATATCTTCGACTGAAACGCTTTCCTCTCGATCGGCATAATAGGCAGAGACCGCGCGCCGAGCGCTTTCCAGCCCCCTCGGATTGGGTTCATAGGCTAACGCCGCCGGGTTTCTCAGCGCTTCCAAAATTGCCTCGCCATCGTATTCGAACCCGCACTCCGTTGGATTGGAAATCGTCAAATCGAGCAGTGGCTTCCCCGCCGCGCGGTGCGCCGCCAGCGCCTCGCTCAGCCGGTTCGGCGTCATATTCCAGTTGGTGCGTTTTGCAAACATGATTTGAGTCGGTAAGGTCGCTGAAATCCCGCGCAAGCATTATATCCGGCACTTCCGCAAACCCTAGCACGCGGTGCTCGCGTATACTCTATGCGAGAGAATCGAAGCCCATGAGCTCGCCTTCACAGCCCAATCCGCTTCTCGAGCCCGTCCCGCAACTCGATCTCGCCGCCCAATACGCCGCCATCGGCTCTGAGATTCGCACCGCCGTCGAGCGCGTCATGTCCTCGCAACAATTCGTCCTGGGCCGCGAAGGCGCCGCTCTCGAAGAAGAAATCGCCAAGCTTTGCGGCGTCACTCACGGCATCGGCTTAGCTTCCGGAACCGACGCACTGATTTTGGCCCTCCGCGCGTGCGGCGTTCAGCCAGGCGACGAAGTCCTCCTCCCGCCCTTCACCTTCGTAGCCACAGGCAGCGCCGTCAGCGCCCTCGGCGCCAAGCCCGTTTTCGCCGACATCCGCCCTGACACTTACAACCTCGATCCCTCCGAACTCCAACGCCGCGTCACAATTCGCACGCGCGCCATCGTCGTCGTCCATCTCTACGGCCTGGCCGCCGACATGGATCCCATTCTCGCTTTCGCAAGAGCGCGCCACCTGCCCGTCATTGAAGACAACGCCCAGGCCATCGGCGCTTCCTACAAAGGCCGCCGCACCGGCTCTCTCGCCGACGCCGCTTGCGTCAGCTTTTATCCCACAAAAAATCTTGGCGCCTACGGCGACGCCGGCATGGTCGT
>WNFR01004770.1_pt1 | contig 13904 bp, 7 predicted proteins | sample 5400221 | NCBI WGS metagenome assembly WNFR01 (sample SAMN13153357, study PRJNA577476) | soil metagenome | isolation source: 40 cm soil under Madrone tree | place: USA:California | collected 2016-06-14 | reverse complement strand
ATCTCGGTCAACGCGCCACACAGTCAGCGATAAGTGCCGCGAAAAATCGAGGCGAAGACGTTGAGGCCTTCGCCTCGCGCGCCGAATACATCGATGAGCGTCGCGCCGCGATGGCGCGTGTCTACAAGATCTACGAAGAGCGATTGCATACGAACAACGCGCTTGACTTTGACGATCTACTTATCAAGGCCGTCCGACTATTGCGCGACGTTGCGGAGGTGAGGGAGAAGTACAATAACAAGTTTCGCTACATACTCGTCGACGAATATCAAGACACAAACTCGCTGCAATTCGCACTCATAAGTTTGCTGACCCAAAAACAACAAAATATCTGTGTGGTGGGTGACGAAGATCAGTCGATCTACAAATGGCGAGGCGCCGATATTACCAACATTCTCAACTTTGAGAAGCATTTCCCCGCCACGAAGACCATCAGGCTGGAGCAGAACTATCGCTCGACGCAAACGATCCTCGATGTGGCTGGAGCTGTCGTAAAACATAACATCGAGCGCAAGGGTAAGAATCTGTGGACTTCCAATCCGCGTGGCGGAAGAGTGCGCTATTACCAGGCCTTCGATGCGGAATCGGAAGCTCGTTTTGTGGCCGGGAAGATTCTCGAACATCGCGACGAAGAATTCGATCTGCGCGCCGCGGTTCTGTATCGCACGAACTCGCAATCGCGCGTATTTGAAGAGGCAATGCGACGCGCCGGGTTGCCATACAACATCATCGGCGGCTTTTCCTTCTACGAACGAATGGAAGTCCGCGATATCATTTCTTATTTGAAACTTTCGCTGAATCCAAACGATTCGATAGCCTTGCAGCGCGTAATCAACAGCCCTCCGCGAGGCATCGGAAAACAAACGATAGATGAGATTGAGCGGCGCGCGAAAGACTACGACCTTTCGCTTTGGGAAACCATTGCTGTGATTATTGAGAAGCCGGAAGGCTTAAGCGTGCGAGCGGTCAGCGCTCTCAAGAGCTTTCGCAGAATCATAATTCGTCTCAGTCAGTTAGCCGGCCTGGAAAACAGACTCGAAGACTCGAAGGTGGAAAAACGCAGTGGTGAGACACATGAGATGGACTTTCGTGCTGGTTCTTCTCGTCCCGATGTCTCGTCTTCGTCTTCGCCTGTCTCCGACGTCGTAAAGGCGGCCATCCTCGACACGGGTTACGAGGTAGGGCTGAGAGCCGAAAAGACCGATGAAGCTGAGGCGCGTCTGGAAAACCTGCAGGAATTAGTCAATGCCGCCGTAGATTACGACGATCAGGGTATTGAGGGCCTAAGAGAATTCATCGATCATTCGGCGTTGGTTTCTGACCAGGACCAATACAAACGAGATGCGCCGGTAACTTTACTGACGGTTCACTCCGCGAAGGGTTTGGAGTTTCCGCTCGTCTTCATCGTTGGTTTAGAGGATGGGTTGTTCCCACATTCGCGCTCGGCTATGGATCATGCCGAGTTGGAGGAAGAAAGGCGATTGTGTTACGTGGCGATGACACGAGCCGAACGATACTTGTACGTCACGCACGCAATGAAGCGCCGGGTCTATGGTGAGGAACTGGCTTCGGAGCCTTCGCAGTTTCTGAACGAAATGCCGATCGACCTTCTGGAAGATCTTTCGCTCGGCAAGAGTTGGCTGTCGTTTGCCAGAGGTTCTTCGGTGATCGATTACCAACAGGGCGAATATCGAAAAGAGCGCAAGAAATATCCCGGCAAGACCTATGACAGCGCCGACTCCATTGCGGAATTCTTCAAACAGCGTACTCAACAACTGGGCCAGACTGCAGGTGGAGCTGCCAACCTGGGTAAGTGGAACAAAGGCCAAGGATCAAAGACCAAAGACCAAAAAGCAATCGCCGGAGGTGAAAGCTCTGGCCCGGTAGGGACGTCAGACTTCGTGCCGGGCTCTTACGTTCGTCATTCCAAGTATGGTCGCGGCCTTGTCTTACGCCGTGAAGGGGCTGGCGATTCCATCAAGTTGACGGTGAGCTTTCCGGGCTACGGTCAGAAGAAGTTGGTCCAGAAATATGCGGGCCTCGAGAAAGGCTAGCACTACACCTCAACATCCAAACGCCGTTTAGCCGCTGCCCCCGCAATTGCCTCCTGACCGGCAAGCGTCAGGAGCTTAACTGACGCCCTGCGCACTTCGACATCGTGGTGCCCTTCCACCGCTTTTACCAACGGCTCAAGTTCCCCAGTCTTTGCCATTGCGAAAAGTAGACACAACGCGTTGTAGGTGTCTTCGCGGTTATCACCGCGGAGCGCTTCGATAGCCACCGCCGCTAGCCCGGAGGTCGCGATCGCAGTACCAATATTTTGTCGTCTTTCAGGAGATGCCTCATCCAGCGCGCGAGTATAGGCTTCGACGGGCCGGGCAGGATCGAGTTCACGAAGCGCCCACGCCGCCGCGTTGCGAACGTCCACTGACTGGTCGTCAAAACAGTTGACGATCAGACTAAAAGGATCTTTTACCCCTGACTGTGCTAATTCTGATATGGCGCCAGCGCGAGTTCGTGGATCGCTGCTCTTCAGGTTCTCGAGAATAGCCTGAGAGTCGCCTGAAGACAGCACGCTCCTGAGAACGTCAGCGCGATCGGCAGGTTGAACAACTCCCTCAGCCTGAACGGTGGGGGCCTCGCCCGCACTTCCAATTCTCACAGGCCTCAAGTTCTCAATCGGATCATCCCGCCACTCCTCTGCCCCTTCCTTTTTGCCCGGTTGCTCACGCACAAGTAGCTGTTCGAGTTCTGCTTCTGCTCTGACTCGACCTTCTTCCTCGGTCCTGTAACGATCTTTTGCTTGCTGTAAACGCGCCTCTGCTTCGCGGCGGCGCCGAATCTCGTCCTCCAGCCGCTGTCGCTGTTCTTCTTCAAGTCGTCGCAGGACTTCAATCTCTTCTCTGACGCGTTTTTCCTGTTCTTCCCTTGCCTGCGCCTCGACAGCAACATTCCGCTCCACATCTGCGAGTTTAGCCAGGATCCGATCCTCCTCGGCGGCGCGCGCGTGCGCTTCTGCTTCGACGCGCTGAAGTTTTTCTACCGTGAGGTTATGCGTTTCCTCCGCTCGTCGTCGGCTAATCTCAGCATCCTCGATTCGTTTGCCAGCCTCTCCTTCGGCAATACGGAGCCGTTCTAACTCGGCGCGGAGTTGGCGTTCCTTTTCGGCACGCTCCTGCGTCTCCAGCTCAATTCGATGACGGAGTGACTCTAACGCTGCCAGTCGTTGTTCTTCTTCTTCAGCACGAAGGAGCGCACTCTCTTCCAGAAGTTGCTGATCTGCCTCAGCGCGGAGACGGGCCTCTTCAAGGAGGCGCTGTTCAGTTTCTACGCGTTGGTAAATCTCTGCCTCAACTTTCAAACGCTCCGCTTCTCTTTGGCGAGAACTCGCCTCGGCCGCTTCCATGCGAGTTTGAACTTCCAGTAACCGTTGCGTTGCCTCTTCGGCGTGCCGGCGCCCAGCGTCGATGGCTGCTCGTCGCACGGCAAGTTCTTCAGCCACACGACGCAGTTCAGCTATTTGGACTAGTATCTGCTCTTGTTCAACCCGGCCCTTGTCTTGCAACTCGCTGCGCAGGCGCTCAGCTTCTGTAATGCGAGCGACGTCATGCGCCACTAGTTGTGTCTTTTCTCGCTCCAATTGCCGCAGTAGAATCTCAGATTCCTGGCGGGCGTCTTCGATTTCCCTTCGCCGGTTTGCTACGCGCTCCGCAGCAGTACGGATTGCTTCCTCTTCTTCACGCAAATGTTCGAGTTCCGCTGTGTGTCGTCCTTCCGCATCGCGGCGCTTGCTTTCGGCATCCGCTACTCGCGCCGCCCTCGCGGCGTCTTCTACCTCCGCTCGACTTTGCGCCAGATCGCCGGCCATTTGCCGCAGCCTCAAGACTTCCAGCCGCATTTCCGACTCTTGTTCAGCGAGGCTCCTTGCTTCATTTTCAGTCTGCAAGCGGGCAGCAAGCTCTGCATGCAACTTCGCTTCTTCTTCAAGTCTGCGCTGCGCTGATTCCTCTTCCGCTTGTTTTCGGAGTTCTTCCTCTTCGCGACGCCGCGTTGCTAGCTGTGATCTGACGTTCACCTCCGACTCAGCACAGAGCCGAGCTCTTTCTTCGACTTCCATTCTTGCGGCAATGGTTTCGCCCAGGCGCCGCTGAAGATCTGCGAGAGAGTTCGTAATTGCATCTTCGTCCGGATGCACCAATTCCTCATTGGTTTCAATAAAAGGATCAGGAACAGGCGGTTGCCCTAATGTCAGCGGTTGCTCGTTCGCAGACGTTGCTTGCGCACCTTCTTCTCCATCTGTTACTTCAGCGGGTATGGATGGTTGGACCACCTCCGGAGCTCCCCAGTCAACGTTACCGTTCACCAGAGCACTGAGCGGTCCGAAAGAGATTGTAGGGTCACCAATCTGCGCCAGGGCTTCGCCGGCCGCGTGCCTCACTTCCGGTGAGTCATCGAACAATGCAGCTATAAGCGGCGCAGTCTCGCGTTGGCCGCCAACGGAGCCTAAGGTTCGTGCTGCCACGGCCCGATCAGCAGCTGACTCGGCACTACGCAGCGTGAGGATAGCTTCTGCAATGGCAGATTCGTCGTCCGCCGCTCGAGACGCTTCGGGCTTGGAATGCCTTGAAAACAATTTCTGGCTTGAACCCCCCGTCAGAACTATTGTGCAGATCAAATAGCTCGCTGCAAATCCAAAACTGGATCCGCCAAGCCGGCGGCGACTCATCACTCAGTGAAAACGATTGTAGTGCAGACTACACTTAAAGAATAAGCCGATTGGGCGGCTGGTTTTAGATAACTAGAGGTATTTTCGCAGCGATATGCTCTATGTCCGATATGCTTTAGCTTGTCGCTATCATGCGTTGGGGTCTTCTGGGATAGTCATCGACAAGTAAAAGCATATCGGACATAAAGCTAAAGCCTCCGGGTTTAGACCGTCACAACTGTGCCATCAAATTTCGTCAAACTGAATCCCGCAAAGGGTTCGTTGTAGCAATGTTTCTGATCTTTGAGGATTCCGATGGCCAGTTGCTCGCCAAGCTTCAGTGATTCAGTGGCATCCGAGCGCCAGTGAACGCCCGCAATATTGCGCCCCATCGCGACATTTGAGGCTATCTTATTGAGTTCGCCACCAACCGTTAGATCGCCGGCGTCCGCGCCTGTGTAAGGTACCAGGCTGAGACCATCGTCCGCTGGATGCACGGGCGTAACTCCAAGGTCAACGAGTCTGGTTGATTCTTTAAACCACGATTTGAGAATCGTCACGCAGGCGCCCGCTACTGTTGCATGACCAGCACCATAGGCTGGGTGTGTCGGCGATCCTTCTGGAAACGCCATAGGCAATAGTGCATTTCCCGCAGGCATGTATTCGCCAAGTCGTGTACTGGATGAAAGTGAGTTGAGGATCTCCGTGTGAACGGGATATCCGGCTCCTTGATACAGAGTCCTGTCTATGCGTGCGGCGTGGACTTCGGGTCGTAGCCGACGATGCACAAACCATTTTTGAAACCACACCGCGTGAAGTGCCCTTGTAGAGACTTCGCATAGCAACGTGGCGATGTGTGGACCACCGAAAGTCCCAAAGCCATCCTGGGTAGGATTGCCAACATACGGATTGCCATCGTCGAAAGGCGTGCCGAGCCCGGCCAATACCAGGAAGGCGTGAAAGTACCCTTGAAACAGAACGTCGATGTGGACCCACTGACCAATGTCGCGGCCGTTTCGCATATACCGGTGTGTGGGATCAAATACGTTGGGCGGCTGAGTGAACCCGCGTTGCACGGAAAGCCACGTGTTGAAATCCGTCATGTAATTGATTCCCGGCGTGGTAGTCCTGATCTTCTGGTCGATGCTGTTCGCTCCGAAGTTGCAAGGTTGGTAGAAGTACTGCGAGATATAGGGACCTTTTTTATCTCCGGGATTAACACCGCGAAATAGAGTCTCAGGCGTTACCGAGCCGCCTGTCTTTGCTCCCTTGAAATCCGATCCGTAGAGCGTCAGATCCGCGGCTGCGTCAGTAGCAATCGGGCTGACCGGATACTGACTAAAGGGCACATCACGCAACAGGGCCATCCAGTAGTTCTCGGATATCTCAGCCGCCTGTTCGCGACTGGCAAATGCCGGGGCTGGGGGTTGCACCAGCGCATGCGAGTCTGGCCCTTCGATATCAAAGGCAAGACCGGCCTGTGGATTTGTCAATCTGCGATCGCCGCCCATAGGAATCGCATTGAAGTCAACGGGTCGTTCACTATCGAGCGCACGCACCAGTGCCGCATACGCGTTTAGCACAACTGTCCCGTCGTTGTTGTGCGGCAATCCTTTTGAGTAGCTGCCAATCTTGTCTGGGTAGATTTGCTCGTCCAAATTTGTCGGATGCTGGAGATTCTGGGGAGTGTCTCTCAGTCCTTGCTGAGCCGCGTCACGACGAAGTCTTGCACACTCAATAGCACGCTGATTCGATCCTTGACCAGAGTCCTTTGCTTGTTCCGATTGTTCCTGACGCTCCGACTGCGCAGCTTGCACATTAAAATGTTCCGATTCCAGCAATGAGGCTCCGGCAGCGAGCGTCGCAACACTCATCTGCTTGAGAAACTTACGCCTGTCCTGAGGGATAAACTCTTCCATGATTTACTCTCCTGTGCGAGTTGTTGACGAGCTTGCTGAGTGGATTGTCGGGTTGGATGAAAAATGGACTAGAGGCCTGCGGTTGCTTCCTCACGGCCGCGTGTCACCGTCTCCAGTGCGCGCATATTTGCCGCAACGAAGAAAAAAGTCAATAGCTTTTTCTCTCGCGGTATGGAAAGTCGTCTAGCTATCCGCTTCGCACCGGATTGACTGTTGAAAAGCGATACTGCGTTACATCAAAGTGCGGCGCTGATTTTTTTCAATAAGGTTTCAGCGTCAAACGGTTTGGGAAAAACTTCCACGCAACCTACAGAACGGGCGTCGGCTTTTACTTCCTCGGTCAAGTAGCCGCTGACAACGAAAATCGGAACATCAGAAAGTTTTGGAATTTCGTGAATGCGCCGCGCAGTTTCCACACCGTCCATCTCAGGCAGTGTCAGATCCATGATGATGAGATCGGGTAATGTACCGCTCGCTTTCAGCAAGCCCTCAACGCCGTCTTCTGCTTCCACAACGTTGTACCCTCTGCTTCGAAGCAGAACCGAAAGCAGTTCGCGTGTATCGGAGTAGTCCTCAATAACGAGGATGGTGGAAACGGTTATAGCTGGTGCTGGAGTCATGCTGAGCCTCCATCAATGGTTCGCAAGTCGATGATCCGTAATGAGGTAACAGGGCAGGCGCGATAGCCACAGCTTAGCACGAGCAGATAGGCGAAAGGCAAGGTCTCGTCAATGTCTGAGTTCAGTAATTAGCAACTTATTCGCTCAACCCTAGCAACCCCGCAAGTTACGAAGGCGGACCCTGTCCCTGCTCAAGTTTGAATGCCACATACCATCAAGCTGGTTCTCTCAACTCCAGCAACCTCTCAGGTCAGGAAGGTGGACCCTGTCCCCGCCTCAAGTTTGAATGCCATTCAAGCTCGGAGCGGGGACAGGGTCCACCTTCCCAACCTGAGAGATAACTCAAGTTGAGTTGCTGGTTGAATATTGAGGGGCATTCAAACTTGAGGCGAGGACACGGTCCACCTTCCTGACTAAGAGGCTGCTAAGGTTGACCTTACAAAAAAAGCGGCCGGGTTTTTGCCCGGCCGCAGTTTGCGTTTGAAAGATTCTTACCAACCCAGTTCAGCCGTTGGTTAGCTCGGCGGCAATATCATTGGCATCGAACACCTTGCGGAGCACTTCCAGCATCGCACGTACATCGACAGAAATCGCGCGGTTTACTGATTCATCGTACATGAAATCACCAACCAGCGATTGAATATTGCCGTCGAAGATCAGCCCGACCAACTCGCCATTCTGGTTGATAGTCGGTGAACCCGAATTGCCGCCGATGATGTCGTTGGTCGACACAAAATTGAACTGAGTGTTCAAGTCCATGGCAGACTTCTTATCAATCCAGCGTTGCGGCAGATTGTAGGGAAATTCATATTTGAACCTGGCGGCACGATCGTAAAGACCACCGAGCGTCGTAAACGGTGTGATCTTCTTGCCGTTTTCCTGGTAGCCTTTGACCGCACCATAAGAGAGACGCAACGTGAAAGTCGCATCAGGATAGAGTTTTGTACCTTCAGTCTCAAAGAGAGCGCGCGCTATTTTGCTGTAGTTTGCGCGCTCCACACCGGTTACTTCGTTTTCATAACGCTTACGCAACTCGCGCGCTTTCGGATCGATGAGGCGGGCCACGACGATCATCGGATCGGTCGACGAGTCGATCGCCTGGCGACCTCCCGCAGCCAACTCCTTGCGATAGGCTGGATCCTTCAGCTTCGTGCCCTCGATCAATTCGCTGGCACGTGCCGCGGGCGTCTTGCCATTGAGAACCTGCTTCGCTAATTCGTTCTCAGGTCCCAACAATTCCACCATGAACTCAAGCGAGTCAGCCAGCTTCAGTTCTTCGAAATCATCATGGATAGGGGCCGGCGAATAGAGCGCCAGATCGAGCGATGCTCGCCGCGCATCTGTATATTCCGGCAAGCGCTCCGCGTTAGGCTTCTCACTCTCGGCCGCCAACCTGACAAGCGTGCGCGCGAAACCAAATAGTGTAGTGTTGAACCCACCCGCCTGGTCAAAGACTCTTCGCTCACGAATGTAAGAAGGAAGACCCTGGTGGGCCTTGGCAATCGCGTCCCAGGCATCACCATACATTTTCTGTCTCTCAGGATTTGCGGCAATCGACTTGCGCAACGCATCTTCCTCTTTTGTCTTGCGACCAATCAACGCTTTATCTTTAAGGCCTTGGACCTGTCCGCGATAAACCTTCAAACTGTTCTGAATGCTGTTTAATTCGTTCTGAGCTTGTCGCGTTTGTTCTTGGCCCATCGCCATGTATTTCTTCAACATGGTCTCCCGCCGCTCCAGCAGGCGAAGGATGATCGGGATGCTCGTGTCGCGCAATTCCTGCAGATGAGCGACGGTATCAAGGCGTGCCGTCGAACCGGGGTTCCCGGTAACAAAAACGAGACCGCCTTCTTTCGCACCGGTCGTCGACCATTTGAAATAGTTTGCCGGATGCACTGGCTGGTCGTTTTCATAAATCCGCACAAGAGCCATGTCTATATTGAAACGGGGAAAGTTGAAGTTGTCCGGATCGCCGCCGAAAAATGCTGCCTGAAACTCAGGCACGAAGACTAGACGGACGTCCGTGTATTTCTTATAGCGATAGAGATTGTATTGTCCCCCTTGATAAAGCGTAACGACATCAGAACGAAGATTGGTGGCCTTGGTTGATTCGCCCTCGATGGCCGAGATCTCCGCTCGTCGCGCCGCAAATGCTTCGGCATCGGACATACCTGTTTTGACAGCCCCATTTACACGATTAGTCACGTCTTCGATGCTCATCAACACATTCAATTCCAGACTTGGCGCTTTGATCTCTTCAGCGCGAGTGTGGGCGACAAAGCCCTCCTTCGCGAGATCCTTCTGCGGCGTGCTCACCTCATTAACAATGTCCTCAACAATGTGATAGTTGGTTAGTACCAGACCAGTCGGTGAAACAAACGAGCCGGAACCACCGTTGTTAAATCTTACTGAAGCCAGCTGAACTTTTTTCAGCCACTCATCGGTGACGTCAAACCCATATTTTTTCTTAATATCCGCCCGGGGCACGTTGTTGAAAGTCCACATGCCTTCATCGGCAAGCGCGGCGAAATTGAGAGTTTGTAAACTAAACAGAGCCAGTAACAGCGCACACAAAAATTTTCTTAATCTCATCTGTATCCTCAAAATCAGTTTTTCGGGAGAAGACTTTAGAGCGTTTTGCCCCCATATTGGATGCCTGAAGCGCGAGAACCGTAAACCGGAACTCGTGAAGAGTCAATAAGAAGTAAGCTTGACAGCCAGTTGCCGGCAAACAAAACCACTCAATCTCAAAACCTCACGGCTGGGAAGGTGGACCCTATCCCCGCTTCGAGTTCAAAAAGTTCCTAGTTCGACTGCGTTTCACTCCGGTAGGAGTGCGATGTTTATAGACCGGACTCACAACGCCAGGACCAGCTCCGTTCGGAGGAGCGGAATTCAAGTAGAGGTTCACCACTCAGAATCATTCCGCTCCTCCGAACGGAGCCGGGGGGGATTACTCCTCGATCTATAAACATGTCACCCCGTACCGGGTGAAACCAGCTATCTATGAAAAAAGGGGCTGTAGACCTTTGAGAAAAAAAAGATGAAGAGTTAACAAGCATGACCTGATAGATTTGACTATTGACTCCAGGAGAGTAGCGTTTGAAAATCATCTGACATGCAAACAACTACCAAAGCTCGACGTAGAAACAGAACTCCGCGGGTCACTAATTTCAGCCGCCAACTACTATCCGAATGGCGTACGATGAATCTGCCTCTATCATCGGAGGCCATTTTGGTTGCCGTATCGGGCGGAGCAGATTCAACGGCTTTATTGCTCGCCATTCATGAGTTGATAGACCGAGGTAAGCTTTCATTGAGAGTTTCGGTCGTCCATTTGGATCATGGGCTGCGAGCGGCGAGCAGAAAAGATGCCAAGTGGGTCTCCCAACTCGCAAGAGAACTCGGTTTTGAGGCCATAATCGGTCACACGAAAGTTAAGGACTTGGCACGTGAAGAAGGCGACAACCTGGAGCAGGCAGCGAGGCGGGCGCGTTATGAATTCTTCCTAAGAACAGCAAAAAAGAAGGGTGCTCGCTTCGTCCTGACAGCACACACAATGGATGACCAGGCAGAAACAGTCCTACTTCGCCTGATGCGCGGCAGCGCCAGTATTGGGTTAAGCGGCATGGAGTCGCTACGTCCCCTCGAAAAAGGTTCAAAAATCCAACTGGCACGTCCGCTGCTCTGGGCCCGGCGAAGTGATACCGAGGGCTACTGCAAGGCGCAAAAAAGAGAATTCCTTGTGGATGAGATGAATAGCGATGATCGGTTCGCCCGTGTGAAGGTTCGGAAACAGCTCCTGCCCTTGATGCAGTCCTTCAACAATCGAATTGTTGACGCACTTTCGCGGACTGCGACCCTGCTGCGCGAGGACAGCGCCGTTCTTTTTAGTAGCGCCAGCGACCTTCTTCGCCTGGCCAGCGAAAACCTGGCTCCCGAAAAGAGTGAAACCAAACCTCCAGCGCTAAACGTAAGTTTACTCGTCAGCGCGCCGCCCGCTCTGCGCCGGCGGGCCCTGAGACAATGGATTTCGGAGGCTCGGGGCGACACTCGGAGGCTGGAAATGGTGCACCTTTTGGCAGTTGAAGCGCTCTTGAAAGGCGGCCGCGGGGGTCGGATAGCGGAATTGCCAAATGGGGGAAAGGTCAGACGGAGGCAGGGCTGGCTCGAACTTGATGTCGAAAACGATTGAAAAAGCGGCTATCAAACTTTATATTCAATCTTGATGCGCGCCGCCGGACCGAGAGACGGCGGTTTTTCCGTTGTCGGCGCCTTTTTGTCGGACAAACCCTTTGACGTTATCGGCGCCTTTCGCACGGTATTTTTGGCGAAGAGAGCGGACAAACTAAAGCTCGCCGGACGCGCATCAAAGACTTGGTTATTTGTAAGTATTAGGAATTTACGGCTTCCGGATGTGCGACTGCAGTCGCATGAGGGCGGAAGCGACAAAGGATGCCCGAATAAGGTATCATCGGGTGTCGGAGGCGTTAATGAATCTGAGTTCTACTGCAAGGCAAATCGTATTCTGGCTCCTGATTATAGCGGGAGCTCTTTTGCTCTATAAGCTTGTCAACCCGCGAGGGAATAGCTATACACCCGTCGACCTCACCAGGATCGACCAGATGATTCAGAGCGGTGAGTTGAAACAGTTGACGGTCAAGCAAACTGAGACCGTCGCTATCGACACACACAATCAGGAGTATCGCGTCGCGCTATCCAATGAACCGGCGAAGAACGATCTTCTCAAGGCGGCGCGCGAAGTAGTAAATGGAAAACCGCGAGTGCCGAAGGTTGAGGAAGAGTCGGGCAGCAGTTATATCTGGCCGATGCTCATCACCTGGGCGCCGCTTCTGTTTATCATCGCTATCTGGATTTTCATGCTGCGGCAAATGCAGTCTGGAGGTAATAAGGCGCTTTCGTTTGGCAAGTCGCGCGCGAAGCTGCTCAACAACCAACAGAAGCGCGTTACCTTTAAGGACGTTGCCGGGGTTGAAGAAGCAAAAGAAGAACTCCAGGAGATCATCGAGTTTCTCAAGGAGCCCCAGAAGTTTCAAAAGCTTGGGGGCAGAATTCCCAAGGGCGTTCTGATGATGGGCCCTCCGGGAACAGGCAAAACGCTGCTGGCCCGTGCAATTGCCGGCGAAGCGAATGTTCCCTTCTTCTCGATATCAGGTTCTGACTTCGTCGAGATGTTCGTCGGTGTAGGCGCTTCGCGTGTTCGTGATTTGTTTGAGCAGGGCAAGAAGAACGCGCCATGCATCATCTTTATCGATGAAATTGATGCGGTCGGTCGCCATCGCGGCGCTGGTCTCGGTGGTGGACACGATGAACGCGAACAGACTCTAAATCAGTTACTGGTCGAGATGGACGGCTTCGAGTCGAACGACGGAGTGATTCTAATCGCCTCGACTAATCGTCCAGACGTTCTCGATCCGGCGCTGCTGCGTCCGGGCAGATTTGATCGACGTGTGGTTGTTTCGCGTCCTGATGTACGTGGTCGCGAAGGCATACTGAAAGTACACACGCGCAAAATTCCGCTCGGTGAAGACGTTGATATTTCGGTGATTGCCCGAGGCACTCCTGGATTCACCGGAGCCGACCTGGCCAACCTGGTCAACGAAGCCGCACTCAACGCCGCGCGTTACAACAAGAAGCTAGTCGCGATGGGCGACTTCGAGTTGGCCAAAGACAAGGTGTTGATGGGCGCTGAACGAAAGAGCATGGTCATCTCCAACGAGGAAAAACGCGTCACCGCTTATCACGAGGCGGGTCACACCCTGGTTGGGTTGAAGGTGCCAAACGCCGATCCGGTGCACAAGGTTACGATCATCCCACGCGGAATGGCGCTGGGCGTAACACAACAGCTTCCTGAAGGCGACCGTCACAACTACAGCGAAGAGTATTTGCTGGGTCAGATTGCAATTCTGATGGGTGGACGCATCGCGGAAGAGACCTTCCTCGGCAGCATCACCACCGGGGCATCAAACGATATTGAGCGCGCCACGGAATTGGCCCGCGCAATGGTTTGTGAATATGGCATGTCTGAGATGGGACCCCTAACCTTCGGTAAGAAGGAAGAGCAAATCTTTCTCGGACGTGAGATTGCCCAGCATCGCGACTTCTCCGAAGACACGGCGATCAAGATCGACAAGCAAGTCAAGAAGATCGTCACTGCTCAGTTTGAACGAGCCAAGGTCATCATTGAAGAGAATCGCGACACAATGGTGCGGTTGGCCGAGTGTCTTCTCGAGCGGGAGTCGTTAGACGCGGTTGAGATTCGACGGATTGTGGCAGGCTTGCCACTTGACGAGAATCCGCCAGTCTCTGATTCCGGAAGCAGCGACGAAGGCCGGCCGCAGTTGAAAGAGCCGGCAGCGAAGTCGCTGAAACCGATTCTGCCACCGATAACCGGCGGTAATCCGGCGCCGGCGTAAACCACGCAAGCAGGGGTGATTAGTAAGAAAGGGAATCGGCTGAACAGCCTGGTTCCCTTTTCTTTTGGAATTTTCCTCCGCAGCCATTCACAAGCAATCAACAACCCTACCTGGATAGCCTCTCAGGTAAAGGAGGCGGACCCTGTCCCCGCCTCAAGTTTGAAAGCTGATCGTACAGCTTTGAAAAAAAAAGATGAACCATCCCATCTCTTTCAAAGCTACG
>WNFR01004768.1_pt1 | contig 13906 bp, 17 predicted proteins | sample 5400221 | NCBI WGS metagenome assembly WNFR01 (sample SAMN13153357, study PRJNA577476) | soil metagenome | isolation source: 40 cm soil under Madrone tree | place: USA:California | collected 2016-06-14 | reverse complement strand
CGTGCACCTCGGGTTGCGCATGCTCGAGGACGCCAACGCGCCGGCCGAGCTCCTCCATGCGGTGGCGTGCCACCACGACGTGCGCGCCGCGCGGACGGCAGAGGCGGCGGTGCTGTACCACGCGAACCAGCTCGACGCGGTCGCCGCGACCAGGCCTGTCGACTAGTGCCACCCGCATACGCGCTGCTCGCCAGCCTCGCCTGGGGCGTCGGCGACTTCATGGGCGGGCTCAAGAGCCGGATCCTGCCCGCGCTCGTCGTCATGGGCGTCTCGCAGCCGTTCGGGCTCGTGGCGCTCGCCGTCGCCGTCGCCGTGCGCGGCACAGGGCCGCCCGGACCCGAAGTCGCCTGGGCCGCGCTCGCCGCCGTGTTCGGAACCGTCGGGCTCGTCGCGTTCTACCGCGGAATGGCCGCCGGCGCCATGAGCGTCGTCGTCCCCCTCGCCGCCCTCGCCTCCGGCATCCCGGTGATCTGGGGCCTCGCACACGGCGACCACGTCTCGTTCCTCCAGGACCTCGGCTTCGTCGCTGCCCTCGGCGGCGGGCTGATGGCCTCGCTCGAGCGCGGAGGCGAACGCGCGCGGTTCGCCAGCGGAACGGGCTGGGCGATCCTCGCGCTCCTGGGATTCGGCTGCTACTACATCCCGCTGCACGCGAGCGCGACGCATGACTGGCTCTGGCCGTCGCTCATCTTCCGGAGCGTGTCGGTCGCGGTCGTGTGGTCGGCGCTTCTGCTCACGCGCGAGCGGATGCACGGCGTGCGTCCGCACCTCGTCGCGCTCGCGGCGATCGGCCTCCTCGACACCGGCGGCAACACGCTCTTCGCCGCCGCGTCGTCGTCCCACGGCCTACTCAGCGTCGTGTCGGTGCTCGCGTCGCTCTATCCCGTGGTGACGGTGCTGCTCGCGCGCTTCGTGCTCGGAGAGCGCGTCGAGCGGACACAGGACCTCGGCGTCCTCGTCACGCTCGTCGGCGTCGTGCTGATCTCAGCGGGTTAGGCGCCGAGAGCCGCGCGCAACGCGTCCACCGCGTCGGGGACGAGGCGGTAGAACGCCCACGTCCCGCGGCGCGACGACTCGACGAGTCCGGCCTCGCGCAGCACCTTCAGGTGGTGAGAGATCGTCGGCTGCGAGAGGTCGAACGCGGCGACGAAGTCGCAGACGCAGACCTCATCCGCCGACGCCAGCCGGTTGAGGATCGCGACGCGCGCCGGGTCGGCGAGCGCCTTGAAGCGCGCGGCGAGGAGCTCGGCCTCGGCGGGGTCGAGCGGCGTGGTCGACGGGCCGCAGCAGAGAACCGGTAGGGTCTGCATCGATATCCATCAATATAGAGAAAGGAGGACGCCTCATGGACGGCTGCGACGACTGCGGCTGCGGCTCGGGCGACGGCTGTTGTTGAGCCGGTAGCACAGTGCTAGCGTTGCGCACCATGGCGACGCTACACGTGCGGAACGTCCCGGACGAGCTCTACGAGCTGCTCCGGGAGCGGGCGGCCGCCAACAGCCGCTCCATCGGCGCCGAGACGTGCCAGCTCATCTACGAGCGGCTCGTCGCGGCCGCCGGCCGCCCGCGTCCGTTCCCCGTGCTGGGCCTTCGCCGACGGCCGGTCGGCCGTCCCGGGCCGTTCACGCGGTTCACGCCCGAGGCGCGACGGGTCGTCGTGACCGCGCAGGAGGAGGCCCGCGCGCTCGGGCACGACCATGTCGGCACCGACCACTTGCTGCTCGGGGTTCTCGCGCACGATCCCAAGGCAGCGGACGTGAACACCGACGAAGTCCGCGCCCGGCTTCCGCCGGGCGACGCCACGACGACCGGCCAGGTCCCGTTCACGCCTGATGCGAAGCGCGCGCTCGAGCTCGCCCTCCGCGCCGCCCTCGGGCATGGCGACCCGCTCATCGAGCCACGCCACCTCGTCGTCGGCATCAGGAACGCCGAGGGGGGCGAAACCGACCTCGTACAGGCGAACCCGATCGACCCGGCCATCAGAGTCGTCTTGCTCGACGGCGAGCCGGAGGACTGGGAGCGACAGTTGAACGAGACGTCCGTACTCGGCTACGAGCTCGTGCAGATCGTCGACCGACGCGCGATCTTCAGACGTTGAACCGGACGTTGAGCACGTCGCCGTCCTCGACGACGTAGGTCTTCCCCTCCAGCCGTTGCTTTCCCGCGCGCGCAGCCTCGGCGTGGCCGCCCGCCTCGACGAGATCGTCCCAACGCACGACCTCGCAGCGGATGAAGCCACGCGCGATGTCGGTGTGGATGGTCGCGGCCGCCTCGATCGCCGTGCTCCCGCGTCGCAGCGTCCACGCGCGCGTCTCCTTCTCGCCGGCGGTGAAGAACGTGATCAGGTCGAGCGTCTCGGCGAGCCGCCGCACGATCGCACCGAGCGCAGACTCGCCGTCTCCGCGGAACTCGCCGGCCTCGTCCGGCGACATCGCCGCCAGCTCGGCTTCGAGCTGCAGGTCAATCCCGCCCGGCCCGTTCACGATCGAGAGCACCGGCTTCGTCGTCAGCGGCTCGAGCCCGGGCGGCAGCTCCTCGTCCCAGTCCGCGAGGGTCTTGCCGGCGTCGAGGTGCGCGAGCAAGCGCTCGAGATCCTCGGCCTCGCGCTTGACCTTCGCGTCGCCCGACTTCGCCTGCTTCGACACGCGCTCAAGCCGGCGCTCGACGTGGTCGCGGTCGGCGACGAGGAGCTCGAGCTTCAGCGTCTCCAGGTCGTCCTCGGGAACGCGCGTGCCCGAGAAGCCGTCGAGGACGACGAGGAGCGCGTCCACCTGGCGGAGCTTGCCGAGCAGCTCCGGCCCCGTCCCGCGCACCTCGACCACGCGGATCGCGGCCGGCGTCACCTTCCGCGCGTGCACGACCTGCGCGAGCTGGTCGAGCCGCCGATCGGGGATGCCGGCCATGCCGACGTCGCCGTGTGCGCGCGCGCCCGTGAGCGCCGCGAACAGCATCGACTTGCCCGAGCTCTGCAGCCCGACGATCCCGACCTCGAGTGCCAGCCTACGGCTCCTAGGTTGATGCGTAGTGAGAATGACCGAGGTACACAGTTGCCACCTCGGGAGGCTAGCTACGTCTTCTGCGTGATCTGCTTCTGGAGCGACGCGAGCGCGCGGTGTTGGAGCGACTTGATCGCCCCCTCCGTCTTTCCGAGGATGGTTGCGACGTCGGCGTTCGCGAAGTTGAACACGAACTTCAGCGTCAGCACCTGCTGCTGCTCGGGCGAGAGGGTCTCGATCAGCTCCATCATCGACTGCCGCCCGATCGAGTGCATCGCGAGCATCTCCGCGGACGGCTCCTCCGAGCCGGGCGGCTCCGGCACCTCCTCCTCGGGCTGCCAGCGCTTCCGCGCCCGGAAGTAATCCATCGCCAGGTTGTGCGCGATGCGGAAGAGCCAGGCGGAAAACGGCGCCGACCGCCAGCGGAACTTCCCGATCGACTCGAGCATCTTCAGAAACGTCTGCGTCGTCAGGTCCTCGGCGTCGTGCCGGTTCCCGACGCTCATGTGCAGGTACCCGTAAATGCGGTCGAAATGGGTGAGGTACAGCTCTTCGAGCGCGTCTCGGTCGCCCTGCTGGGCACGTTCGACCAGTCGGCGAACGTCTTCGTTCGAGTCGTCCGCGGCGCGGCTCATCCGCTTGTGCTTCCCCGGGGCGGGGAGCGGAATAACACGCAGTTACGCCGCGGTGAACCCGACGCGGCTCGCGCGGCTGAACCGGCGGAGGTAGGCGACCTCCGGAACGACGACGTGGTACGGGCCCTCTTCCGTGTCGAGGACGACCACCCGCGGCCCATCCTCGTGCAACGCCCGCTCGAGCTGATCGGCCGACTCCGGCGTCGCGAAGCTGCCGATCACCTGCCCGCCCCGAAAGCCGACCTCGACCCGAACCCGCGTGACGCTAGCCACTCGACACCACCTCCGTGAGAACACCGTGGACGGAATCAGGATGCACGAACGCGACCTCCAGGCCGAACATCCCCCGTCGGGGCTCGGTGTCGATCAACTCCGCGCCGTGCCGCTCGAGCTCTCGCAGCATGACGCGGACGTCCTCCACCTCGTAGGCGAGGTGGTGCATCCCCGGGCCGCGGCCGGCAAGGAACTTGGCCACCGGCGTGTCGTCGCCGAGCGGCGCAAGCAGCTCGATCCGGCTCCAACCGACGAGCACCGAGGCAGCCTCGACGCCCTGCTCCTCGACATGGACGCGGTGCTCGAGACGGCCTCCGAACAGGCGCTCGTACGTCGCGACGGCCTCGTCGAGATCGACGACCGCAACGCCCACGTGATGCAGCCCGCGAGCCTCCACCGGGCGATCGTAGCGTTAGCGGAGGCGCCGAATACATCGGCGCCTCCTCTTCTGGTTCGGCGTCGCAAGCGACGCAGCTACTGCGAGGCGACGACGCGCGGCACGCCGACGGACTCGGATGCGCGCGACTCTGGCCCGACGTCCTCGAGCAGCGCGAGCACTTCTTCGCGCACAAGCGTCTCCTTCTCGAGCAGCGCCGAGGCGATGCGATCGAGCGGGACGCGGTGCTTCTTCAGCAGCCGGACGGCCTCCTCGTAGGCGCCATCGGTGAGGAGCGCCTGCTCGCTGTCGCGCAGCCGCTTCGTCTCTTCCGAGAGCGCGTAGTTGTCGGCGCGCATCGTGCGCGACGAGACCGACTCCGACATTCCCCACTCGAAGACCATGGCGCGCGCGATCTCGGTCACCTTTTCGAGGTCGCTCGCGGCGCCGTTCGTGACGCGCCCGAAGACGACCTCTTCCGCTGCACGGCCGGCGAGCGCGACGATCATGACATCGATCAGCTCTTCCTTCGTCTGCATGTAGCGGTCTTCCTCGGGAAGGTAGAACGCATAGCCGAGCGCCTCCCCGCGCGACACGATCGTGACCTTCTGCAGCTCCATCGCGTTGCCCATCAGATGCGACATAAGCGCGTGGCCGCCCTCGTGATACGAGAGGATGCGGCGCTCCTTGTCGGTCAAAACCTTCTTCTGCTGCAGACCGGCGACGACGCGCTCGATGGCGTTGTCGAAGTCGCCCTGGGTGACGTACGAGTCGCCACGGCGGCCGGCGAAGATCGCGGCCTCGTTGCAGATGTTCGCGAGCTCGGCGCCGGTGAGCCCGCTCGTTTGCCGTGCAACCTGGTTGAGGCTGACGTCGGCCGCCAGCGGCTTGCCGCGCGTGTGCACGCTGAGAATCGCCTCGCGACCGGAGAGATCAGGCGGCGGGACGAGCATCTGCCGGTCGAACCGGCCGGGGCGCAGGAGCGCCGGATCGAGGTCCTGGATGCGGTTGGACGCGCCCATGACGACGACCTGCTCAGCGCCCTCGAAGCCGTCCAGCTCGACGAGCAACTGATTCAGGGTCTGATCCTGCTCTCGGTTGAAGCCGTGGCCGGTGCGCTGTGCGCCGACGGCGTCGAGCTCGTCGATGAACACGATCGCCGGCGCATTCTTGCGAGCCTCGGCGAAGAGCTTGCGGATGCGTGCCGCGCCGAGTCCCGCAAACATCTCGACGAACGACGACGCGCTCGCGGAGTAGAAGTGCGCGCCCGACTCATGGGCGACCGCCTTCGCGAGCAGGGTCTTGCCGGTGCCGGGCGGGCCGTACAGGAGCAGACCCTTCGGCACCTTCGCACCGAGCCGCTGGAAGCGCTTCGGCTCGCGCAGGAAGTCGACGACCTCCATGAGCTCCGACCGAACTTCCTCGACCCCGGCGACGTCGCTCCACGTCACCTGCGACTTCGACCCGGCGTCCAGGTGCGTCGGGCGGATGCGCGGCATCATCCCAACCGTCCTCCAGAGCAACCACGCGGTGATGACGAGAATGCTGAAGAAGGCGAGCGGCAGCCAGGTGGTGACGAAGTCCGCCGCGTGTTGGAACCAGTGTCCGACCATCGCCTCCATCCATCGTACGACAGACCATCTCCCCCAAAAGGGGGGACGCTGTACGTTCTATCGTCGTGATTGGCGATCTCGCCGACGAGCGCTACATCAGCCTGACGACGTTCCGGCGCGACGGAAGCGAGGTCTCGACGCCGGTCTGGGTGGTGAGCGACGACGGCCGCCGCCTGCTGGTGTGGACAGGCTCGCAGACGTGGAAGGTGAAGCGCATCCGACGAGAGCCACGCGTCCTCGTCGCGCCGTCGACCTTTCGCGGGCGCGAGCGAGGTCCTCGGATCGAAGGAACCGCACGCGTTCTCGAAGGCTTCGACGTGAAGGCCTTGATCCGGAAGAAATACGGCCTACAGATGCGTCTGCTCGAGCTTGTGAGCCGGGGTGAGGACACCTCGGTCACGATCGAGATTGTCGAAGATTCGCCGGAGCCAGGCACCTGAGCCCGGCGAGCGTTCGTGTGGTGCGGAACGACTGGAGCCTGGCACCGGATCTAAGAAACGTGCGCGAGCCGTTCGTTCGGGCGATAGCGTCGGCCAAACTTTCCAGAGGGTCGGCCGTCGGTGAGGACCACGTCTCCGGTGAAATCGTTTGCGCCGCGGATGAGCGAGGAGCCGACGCCGTACGCGTCCACGGGGACGCCGAGGGCTTCGAACTCGCGGATCTTGTCCAGCGTGAAGCCCCCAGAGGCGACGATCTTCACGTGCTCGAATCCGTCGCGGTCGAGCGCTTCGCGCACGCGCTCGACCAGTCGCGCGTTCACACCGGTCGGCTTGAAGTCGCCCATTTCGTCAATGAGGGAGAAGTCGACGAGGTTCTCGGACGTGTCGAGCCGGACGCCCCACAGCCGGTCGCCGAGCGCACGTGCCACTTCGAGCGCGGTCGCCACCGAGTTGTTCTCGAAATCGACGAGCACGGTGACGCGCATCTCGGGCGAAGCCCAGTCGGCAAACTTCGACGCGGCGAGGACGGTGTTGCCTCCATATGACGCGATGAGCGAGTGCGGCACCGTCCCGATCCCGCGGCCGCCCCACCACGAAGCCTGCTCGTCGGTGGTGACGCCGATCTCGGCGCCGGTGATGAGCCCGGCCACATGCGCGGCATAGCCGTCGCCGGTCTGAACGCGGTGGTGGTCATGCCGCGCGGGCATGAAGATGATCGGCTTGCGGTTCGCGGCCTCCACGATGCTGACGACATTCGACGTGATCAGCGTCCGGCGCGCGAGCACACCGAGGTAGACCGTCTCGAGGTGCGCGAAGAGCGTGTAGTCGCCCTCGATGGTCAGGACCGTCTCGAACGGCTCGATCCGGTCACCGTCGTAGAGCGCATGCACGGTGAGTGCGTCCCAGTCCTCGCTGCAGAGCTTGAGGATCGCGATGGCCTCGTCGATTCCGCCGAGGTACGCAGTGTTCTTCTGGAAGACCTGCATGACGACGCGCGGATGGCGGCCGTCGGCGAGAAGCGCCGCGCGCGAGTGGTTGAAGTACGCGTCGGAGTAGTAGCCCGCCCGCATCTTCTCGACGGGTAGGTCGAAGACCTCGGGGTCGAGCCGGCTAGGTGTCGTCCGAGATGTCGCCACGCTCGAGCTCCAGGCAGGCGCGGAGCGCAGCCTCGGCGACCTGGAGCTGGTCGGGCGTCGGGTCGGCGGTCGTCAACCGGTGCTGGAGCTCGTGTCCCGGCTTCGACAGCGCCTGCGCAATCGCGTTCTCCGGGTTGCGCGTCATCCAGGAGAAGAGCTCGGTCGATGCGCCGAGCGCGCCGATCTGCGCGGCGGCGCGCGCGTGATTCCGCATGTGCTCGGGCGCGAGGCCAACCAGGGCGTTGCCCACCGCCGACGTGAGGAGAAGCGGTCCGACGAGATGGCCGCCGCAACGCTCGTGCTCCTTCTGTGCCCCCGGGCCGTGCTCGTACTCGCCGATGGAGATGTGCTCGGCACCGTGGTACGCGGCGAGCTCGCCTCCGCGCAGCGCGAGCGCGGCGGGGACGAAGGAGAGGATCCCGGCGATCAGTTCCTGCGCCGCCGGGCGGAGCCGCGACTCACGCAACGACTTGACGACGACCGCCGTTCCGATCATCGACGTGAGCGCGCGGCCGTCCTGCAGCGGTAGGCGCGCGGCTGGAAGTCGCCGCTTCACCTCCGGGAGAACGGCCATCGCCTCCACCAGGCGGGCTGGGCCGCGGAGGAACGGGATACGCACGCCTGCTGCAACGAAGCGCTTGCGCGCGGACGCGACCTCGATGCGGCCGTCCGCGGCGCGGATCGCACACCCCCACGACGTGGGGCCGTGCACGAGCACGCCGTTGGCCAGCGCCATCCCCCCGAGCCGGACCTTGTCGCTCACGTCATGGACCGTAGCGCGCGTTGCAGCGTCTGCGCCGCCGGACCGACACCGAACGTGGTCGCGTCCACTGTGGCGACGGGCATCACCTCGCGGATCGAAGAGGTGAGGAAGACCTCCTCGGCCGCGCGCAGGCGCTCGAGGGAGAACGAGCCCTCCTCCACGTCGTATCCCGCGGCCGGGGCGAGCTCGAGCACGACCGCCCGCGTGACACCGGCAAGGATCGGAAGCGAAAGCGTCGGCGTCAGGAGGCGAGACCCTTCGCGGAACCACACGTTCGCCGTCGGCGCTTCGAGCACAGCGCCGTCGTGCCCGACGAGCAACGCGTCGTCGGCACCGCGCTCCGCGGCGGCATCCTGTGCCGCCATGTTCTCGGCGTAGCTCGTCGACTTGGCCGCTGCGAGCGCGCCCGTCGACCAGCGCACGACTGCGAGCCGCAACCCGCTCGCGCGCAGCTCCTCCAACGTGGGATCGATGGCGGCCGCGGTGGCGACAAGGGCCATTCCCGTCCAGAAGAAGCGCAACGCGAGATCGGACACCCCCGCCGCCTTGATCACGCCGTCGGCGAGGCGCACGCACTCCTCCCGATCCGGATCCGGCAGACGCACACGCGCCGCCGACCGCGCGAGCCGATCGACGTGCGCGTCGAGCCTGAAAGGAACGCCGTGGTACACGCGCGCGGTCTCGAACACGGCACGACCGCGTAGCAGCGCCTCGTCGTCGGCGCCGAATACCGGCGCGTGCGGGTCGACGAGCCCGCGCCCTGCCACCGCAACGGCGAGGAGGTTCACACCGCCGCCAGGAGCGGCCGTGCCTTCACCCACGACTCCTCGATCTCCGCCTCGGGCTCGGAGTCCCAGACGATGCCGCCGCCAACCCAGAGGTGAATGGCGCCGTCCGCGATCGCGAACGTCCTGATCGTGAGTGCGAGGTCGAGGTCGCCGTTCGAGTACACGCGCCCGAGCGCGCCCATCGAGGCGCCGCGTCCGACGGGCTCGAGCTCGGCGATCAGCTCGAGCGCGCTCGACTTCGGACAGCCGGTGACCGAGCCCCCCGGGAGGACCGCTTGGAGCAGCTCCGTGAGCGTCACGTCCGGTCGAAGCTCGCCCTCGACCGTCGCCACGAGATGCGACACTCCGGCGAGCTGGCGCTCGGAGAGCAGCTCCGGCCAACGCACGCTCCCGGGGACGCACACCCGTGAGAGGTCGTTGCGCTCGAGGTCGACGATCATCACGTGCTCTGCCGCGTCCTTCGCAGATTCGATCGGGACGCCGGCGGGCCGTGTTCCCTTGATCGGCGACGTGCGCACGACGTTGCCGCGCTTCTGCAAGAGCCGCTCCGGCGACGCGGAGACGATCGCCCAGCCGTCGCCGACCAGCGGCGCGGGCTCGAGCGGGCGCAGCGGCGCGAGCGCAGTCGCGACCGCAGCGGGATCGCCCACGAACGGCGCGCGCATGTGCTGCACGAGGTTCACCTGGTAGACGTCGCCCTCGAAGATCGCGGCGCGCACGGTCTCGACCGCGGCCGCGTATTCCTCCTCGCTCCACGTCGTCTCCCACTCGCCGACCGAGAAGGTGCCGACCACGGTCGCGGGAGGATCGAGCGAGTACGCAATCGCAGGCAAGCGGCACGGCTCGGGAGCGGACGGTGCGGTCGCGCCGTATCCGATGAAGACGCGCGCGACCTCGAACTCCTCCGCGGCGAGCGCCGGCTCGAGCTCGTCGAGCGACGCGAGGTCGACCGTCACGCGAGTATCTGCTGTGCGGCGAAGCGGAACCAGTCGACACCCAACTCGAGATCGTCGACGGGGATGCGCTCGTCCGCGGAATGGACGAGCCTCGCGGCGACGTCAGGCGGCATCGCCCGCATCGGGAAGAAGCCGTATGCGACCGTGCCGAACGCCTCGCGCAGCCAGTGGCTGTCGGTGAAGCCGGCGCACGCGAGCGGCACGGCGTGCGCCCCGGGCTCGGCCTCCTCGACGAACGCCTGCACGGTCGCCCACAGCGGCGTGTCGAGCGGCGAACGCGTACCGCCCTGTGCATCCCCGAAGCCGAGGTCGTACGCGATGTCGTTCCCGAGCATCTCCCGGATGACGGGCTCGAGCATCTCCGGCGTCTGTCCCGGAAGAAGCCGGCAGTCGACCTCGAGCTCGACGAGCGCGGGAATGACGTTGCGCTTGTGCGACGCGGAGATGATCGTGGGCGAGAACGTCGGCGCGAGCAGCGCTCGCACGAGCTCGCCGGTGATCTCGTCCAGCGCGCGTACACGATCGACGATCTCTCCGGTCGGCGGAAGCTCGCCCAGCACAGTGCGCGCGAACGCCTCGACCTCTTGCTGCACTTCCTGCTCGGGACGAAACGCCGCGATGCGGTCGATGAGCGTCGCCGCCTTGATGAGCGCGTTGTCCGCGATGGACGGCATGGACGCATGCCCGGAGCGGCCTTTGACGAAGATCGTGAACGGCGCCGTCAGCTTCTCCGCGACCGTGCACGCGTAGAACGCCGAGCTCCCGAGCTGGACGCGGTCGCCGCCGCCCTCGTTGACGGCGTAGTCGCAGCGCACCGCCTCGGGGTGCGCATCGCAGAGCCACTCGAGCCCGAAGGCGTCACCGACCTCCTCGTCGGCGGTAGCGGCGAGGATGAGGTCTCCGGACGGACGGAAGCCTTCACGAGCGAGCGACGCCAGCGCGACCGCCTCGGCGGCGACCTGGCTCTTCATGTCGAGAGCGCCGCGTCCCCAGACCTCGCCGTCGCGCAACTCGCCGGAGAACGGAGGGATGCTCCACTCGGCGGGATCGGCGAGGACGACATCCGTGTGCCCCAGGAGCAGGAGCGACGGGCCGTCGCCGGTACCGCGGATGCGGGCCACGAGGCTTGCCCGCTCGGGGACGCGTGCGTACAGCTCGCACTGGACGCCGTTGTCCTCGAGGTATTCGCGGAGCAGGTCTGCCGCAACCGTCTCGTTCCCGGGCGGGTTCGTCGTGTCGACCCGGATGAGGCGCGCGAGCAGGTCGGTCACCTCTTCGCGCAGGCTCGTCGTTACCACGGGGCGGAGCATACTTCTCGTGTGTCGGATCTCTTCTCCGAGGCGGCGTCGCGACGCGCGGCCGAGATTGCGCCGCTTGCGCAGCGGCTGCGTCCGGGCTCGCTCGACGAGCTCGTCGGCCAGCAACACGTGCTCGGACAGGGCTCGGCGTTGCGGCGGGCGATCGCCGAAGACCGTGTGCGCTCGTCGATCTTCTACGGGCCGCCGGGATCGGGGAAGACGACGCTCGCGCGCATCGTCGCTGCGTCGACCGGGTCGGCGTTCGAGGAGCTCTCCGCCGTGTCCGCGACAGTGAAGGACGTGCGCGAGGTTCTCGCCCGCGCGCGCGAACGTCTGGGCACGAGCGGGAAGCGCACGATCCTCTTCCTCGACGAGATCCATCGCTTCAACAAGGCGCAGCAGGATGCGCTCCTTCCTGCGGTCGAGGAGGGGCTCGTCACGCTCATCGGCGCGACGACGGAGAACCCGTACTACGAGGTGAACTCCGCCCTGCTCTCGCGCGTGCAGGTGTACGAGCTGGAGCCGATCTCGGACGAGGAAATGACCGTGGTCGTGCGGCGCGGGCTCGCCGCGGTCGGGGCGGACGCGTCCGACGAGATCGTCGATCTCATCGCGCGACGCGCCGGCGGCGACGCGCGCAACGCACTGAACATCGTCGAGCTCGCAAGCGAGACCGCGGCCGGAGCAATCACGGAAGAGAACGTCGAGGACGCCGCGCGCAAGCGCCCCATCGTCTACGACAAGGCGTCGGACGCGCACTACGACTTCACGTCCGCCTTCATCAAGTCGATGCGCGGGTCCGATCCCGACGCCGCCGTCTACTACCTTGCGGCGATGCTCGAGGGCGGCGAGGACGCGCGCTTCATCGCACGGCGGATGATCGTGCTCGCGTCCGAGGACATCGGCAACGCGGATCCTCAGGCGCTCGTAGTGGCTGTCGCAGCGGCGCAGGCAGTCGAGCGCGTCGGCCTGCCGGAGGCGCGGCTCAACCTCGCGCAGGCTGCGATCTACCTCGCGCGGGCGCCGAAGTCGAATGCGATCTACATCGCGATCAAGGAGGCGACCGCGGACGTGCGCGAGCACGGGACGATCAGGCCGCCCAAGTCATTGCGCGACGGAAGCTGGTACGGGCGCCAGCTCGGGCACGGCGAGGGGTACGTGTATCCGCACGACGACCCGGCAGGGTTCAAGGTCGACTACCTGCCGGACGAGCTGAAGGACCGGAAGTACTACCGGCCGACGGCCGAAGAGAACGACGCGTAGGCGTCGTCGCCGAAGACGGCGAAGACGACGCGCTCGAGCGAACGGGCCTCGAGCACGCGCGCGGCGTCGACCATGATGCGCGCGCACTCGTCGAGCGGGAAGCCGCCGACGCCGGTACCGAAGGCGGGCAGCGCCAGTGAGCGGCACCCGAGCTCGGCCGCGAGAGCGAGGCACGCGCGTGTCGTCCGCTCGACCAGGGCGGCGGTCGTGCGCAAGTCCTGCCCCATCACCGCGCCGTGGATCACGTACCGGGCCGGCAATCGGCCACCCGAAGTCGCCCCCGCCGTCCCAACCGGGATCGGCGCCTGCGCCATCGCCTCGCGCTCGATCTCGTCGCCGCCCGCGCGCTTCAGCGCGCCCGCCACGCCGGCGCCCATCCACAAATGGTCGTTCGCGGCGTTCGCGACCGCGTCCACCTCGAGCGAGGCAATGTCGCCGGCGACCACCTCGAGCTGCACGGCGGGAGTATCGTCGGCGCATGCTCCTGCACGTGTACGAATGGGGCGATCCGGACGCACCGCCCGTCGTCTGCCTCCACGGCGTTACCGCGCACGGCGAGCGGTACAAGCAGCTCGCAGAGGAGCGGTGGGCCCGGCGTTTTCATCTCTTCGCTCCCGACCTGCGTGGGCATGGGCGCTCCGGCTGGGACCCGCCGTGGACGTTCGAGACGCACGTCGCCGACCTCGTCGAGACCGTCGACGCGCTCGGGCTGGAACAGCCCGACTGGGTCGGGCACTCGTTCGGCGGCCGGCTGATCGTCGAGCTCGCCGCGCGCCATCCGGAGCGAATCCGGCGCGCGGCGCTCCTCGACCCGGCCTTCGACATCCTCCCGCATGTGTCCGACTTCATGGCCGAGGTGGAGCAGGCAGAGCCCGTCGTCGACTCGCCGGAGGCGTCGATCGACGGCCGCCACGACGCCGGCGTCATCGACCGCGCCCGAGCGCTCGCAGACGTTCCGCTCCACCACGACGTTCTCCCCGACGGCCGCCTGAGGCGGCGGACGTCGCAGGACGCAGTCGTCTCCATCTACCGCGAGCTCTCCACCCCGTCGCCGCCCGCCTCGACGTTGACGATGCCCGCGCTACTGCTCTATTCGCCGACATACGGCCTCGTGCGCGAAGAGCACCTCGAGGCGTATCGCGACCGCGTCGAGGTCGTGCCCGTGCCCGGGCTGCACATGATCATGTGGTCGGCGTTCGACGAGACCGCCGACGCGGTCGAGCGCTTCCTCTCAGAGAATTCTGGCGCCGAGCGCTGACGCGATCAGCTCGACGGCGAGCTTCCCCGTCGCGTTCTCGCGGTCGAGCACCGGGTTCACCTCGACGACGTCGAGGGAGGATGCGAGGCCGGACTCTGCAACGAGCTCCAT
>WNFR01004765.1_pt1 | contig 13909 bp, 6 predicted proteins | sample 5400221 | NCBI WGS metagenome assembly WNFR01 (sample SAMN13153357, study PRJNA577476) | soil metagenome | isolation source: 40 cm soil under Madrone tree | place: USA:California | collected 2016-06-14 | reverse complement strand
AGCAGATTCGCAGTGTTGCCCCATTTCTTGTATGTGGGCAAGACGTAGATAACGTTGCCGACGAAGCTATGCCTGCGATCGAGATCAGCGTCACCCTTATCAAGCTTGTAGTTGAAAGGATCCGTTGTGGAGTTGGTAAAAGAGGTAAGCGGAATGTCGGAAATAGTGTGCGACCAGGTGTAGGACCCCTGGAAAGCAAGACGTTCAGCGAAGCGTCGATTCAGCCAGACTTGGAGTCCATGGTAGGAGGAATTTCCGGTTGACTGAGCCATTGTGATCCCAGCCAGGGAAGAAATCCTGCGATTAGCGGCGATCAAAGCGTCCGTATTAATACCCTGGCGCTGGTTGAAGGCAATTTGAAATCTCGCGTCATTTGGCAGAAGGGCACTGCAAGCTGCGCCCTTGCAAGGTTGGTTCGGAGGCACATCGTTCCAGTTAACGTTACGCCGCCAGATGTGCAGGCCGTGGTTACCGATGTAAGACGCCTCTAGAACTGTGTTCTTCATTACCTCGCGAGATATCGTTAAATTCCACTGGTAACTTTCCGGGGGTCTAAAATTGATATCAACCGCAGCAAAGGGGGTGGTATTACTGACGCCTGCGACCTGATTCTTCAGGTTAGGGCCAATCGCATCCATGCTGCGGCAGGTTGGGCAAGTGGCGAGCGTGTCTTGCGCGCCGGACCAACCTGAATCCACTGACTTGGTCCAAGGGGGATTCCCCACCATTCGGTTGACATCCTCGATCACATTGGAACGACTAATGTAACGCCCGAAGCCCATTCTGAGTGCCGTCTTGCCATCGCCAAAAACATCCCAGGCAAGACCTACGCGCGGCTGCCATCCCGCATTCCAGTTCTTAACAAGATTCTTGGGCAGCCCATGTGCGCCGGCCGTAGCAGGAGTTATTAACGCACTCGTGAAGTTAACACCGTCGTAGAATTGAGGAATAAAGTTGGACATCTGCCCATCTTTATCAGTGGCCGAAGGAAACTGTGAATAACGCAGACCGAGAGTAAGAGTTATGCCCTTACGAAACTTCCACGTGTCGTTTCCATAAAACTCCGTGTCCCGCCAACGACCTAAAGCCACAGCGGTATGGTCGGTTTCGGAGTAATTCGTAAGCGTCAAGTTGCGATCCAGCAGGTCCGCGGTGCAGTTGGTAGTCTTCGCACCGCACCCCGTTATGAAGGCTGGTGTGTTGCCGCCGCCGGCCCCACCGGCTTGCTCGTTCTTGATGTTGTGACTAAAGAGAGCGCCCACTTTGACTTCATGAGCCCCAATCACCTTCGAGAAATCATCTTTCCAGATAAAGAGATCTTCGTGATTCTGCCACGGCGCCTGATGCCAGATGTTATCGTAACCGCCCGGCCCCCACATCACCGCCGGCACGTCCGCTCTCTGCGGAAACACGGTCGGGAACTTGGCGGTAATGTCTGCAACCAGGGCAGTGGATTGTGAAGCAGTATTAATAAGAATGTCGTTGCCCGCGCGAGAGAATTGAAAATCGTTGACGGCCGTCGAGCTCAAGGTGTTAGTCAGCTTTATCGCTAAACTCTTGCTTGGTTGATTCCAATCGTCAGCGAGGGTTGGAAATGGCACGTCACCCCAATTCGTAGTGTTCTGACCGTGCGTCCATTTTTCATGTATATAACGCACCATCAGATTCATCTTACTGGTCAGGTTCGCATCGCCGCGGATCGAATCCTGTCGCGTTCTAATTGGCTGGAGTGGAGCTGAGACCCAGAGGTGTCCTCCGGCGTTGGGATCTGGATAGATCTGCAAGAGTGCCAACCCTGCGGGACTGAGCCGCGCTGTGGGAATTTTGTTTCCAGGATAAGGTAGCTTGGTGAATGGATCAATCGGTATCGGATCGCCGGCCAGGTTTCCACTGTAGTCGCCGACTTTTTCTCCGGCTGTAGGCACATGTCCGGTAAGCGCGATGCCACGATCTTCGTAGCGCCACTCCTCCGACCACAAAAAGTAGATCTTGTTTTTCCAAATTGGCCCACTAAAGTTGCCACCGAAGTTGTTGTACTTCAGTTTTCCTTTCTTGGCCCCAGCTTTGTTAAGGAAGAAATCGTTAGCGTTTAGCTTATCGCTGCGAAGGAACTCGAAGCCCGTTCCATGAAATTGATTACTGCCACCCTTGGTTATCAGGTTAATGACTGCACCCTGGGCTTGTCCATATTCAGCACTGAAGCTATTACGAACAACGCGAAATTCCTGGATTGTGTCAATGGATGGAAATACGAGGAGCGTGGCATTTGATCCAACGTCCATGTTGTTTACACCGTCGACAGTCCACAGGTTCTCATTAGAGCCATTGCCGTTTACTGACATATCGACGTGACCATCAAGACCAGTTCCTTTCGAGGTGAAGGCGCCTCCCGCTCCGGCCTGTGTGACAGGTGAAACACCTGGGACCATCAGTGCCAGCTGTGAATAGTTGCGGCCGTTGAGCGGTAATTCGGTGATCTGTTTCTCTGAGATGAGACTACTCACATCTCCGCTGCGGGTCTCAACTGGAGCAGCATCACTGGAAACAGTTACCGTTTCACTGATCTGTCCGACCTGCACATCCAAATTGACAATCCTATTTTCAGACACGTGCAGCTCGACAGCGTTGGCGACCGACTTCTTGAAACCTTGAGGAGCCGTGCTGACAGTATATTTGCCGACTGGCAAACTCGAAGCCAGGTAAAATCCGTTATCATCGGCATTGACCGTACGAGAGAAGCCTGTGCCTTCGCCCTGAATAACAACTTCGGCTTTGGGAACACCAGCCCCCTTTTCATCTCGGACGGTGCCGCTAATACTTCCTACTGTGGTCGACTGGGCTTTCACGCTCAATCCCACGCTCAACAAAAGCAGCACTGCTAGTAATCCTGACTTCTTGAACATACCGTACCTCCTCAATGTTTATGCTCTACGGAAAACGAGAGCCGACTCCGTGAAATATCGCGCAACCCACTTCGCACACGTAGACTATTCCGGCCGCCTCCACGAACAAGTGAAGCCGTGTACAAAAATACCTGGTAACTGTTTTTACTGAATGAGACCTAAATCAAAAACTCGGTCGTTGCAGACCTAAGATTTTTTGTAAAGCAAAGAGCGTTCCTGCTGATCCCTGAAAAACTAAATTCTATGGACTTATAAGGTTAGCTCTTTACTGTGACGAGATCAGGAAGTGTTTTTATCCAATATTCGAAACTTCCTGCAATTTCTCGGATGACGGGCAACTCTCGTTGCCGATCTAAATTGAGAAAGGACTTTGTTGCTTTGTGTCGCAAAAGCATTTACTACTAATCGCTTGTCGTGTCAAGAACTTTCTCATTTGGCTTTTGTTAATTCTTCCGAAGAAAAGAGCGTAAATACGAAAATCCGCATTCTTCGCTTGAACTTTGCGATTGCGAACGCTGGTCATGATTGAGGGAAGCCTGAGGTTCAGCAGTTCGAACTTAGTTCTTGTCGAAAACAAACTTTGGCGGTCAAGCCGTCACCTAGGTAACGGAAACTGAACCAAACTTATTTGCTAAGACGAGACTGAGTGCCCCCATCAAGGTAGGTTGGGCTCCCAATGTGGAAGCTATGATCCGCGTAGTGGGAAGGCCTTCGCAGATGCTGGAATTCACCGCCTCCTGGATATCGCCGGCAATCATAGACCATGCACGAACAATTGGACCGCTTACGATCACGGCTTCAGGCGCGAGGGCTCGGAGAAGATTCGCTATGCCGACGCCAAGATAGTGACCTGTCTCCTTCAAAGCAACACGGGCGGCCCTTTCGCCCTTCAACGAAAGATCAATTAACTGAGGGAAGTTTACTGCCTCTTTTCCATTGGCACCTCGAGACAGCTTCGCATAACGTGCTAGCGCGGAACGTTCGGAAGCAAAAGCTTCCCAACATTCATAGCTTCCGGAGGCGCAGGCTACTGGGGCTCCTTTGCCAATCGTCATGTGGCCAAATTCGCCCGCTACTCCTCCCTCCCCTCTATAGACCTGGCCATCAAGAACAATACCCGCACCGACTCCTTCTTCGACCAGAACCAGGATGAAATCCCGGACTTCGCGCACCTCAGGGCGACCAAACCAAAGTTCCGCCAAAGCCGCGGCATTTGCATCGTTATCGACGCTGACAGGCAATCCAATCGCAGCTCTTAACTCGTCCCTAATCTTCAGATTGCGCCACTTGAAATGGGGGACAAAGAGGATTCCCGCATCCGGACTAACTAACCCCGGCAAACTTATTCCGACTCCTTCAATCGAGCCGTTGTTCTTCGCAATGAATCTCCGTGTGCGATTCGCGATCTCGGCAACGGTCTTGTCAAAGCCAGGATCGGTATCGAACTCTTCCTGCTCCAGCACGCGTCCCGCCAAATCACAGGTCGCCACCACGGTTTTCTTAGTTCCCAGATCCACGCCCACAGCGACTGCCTCGGCCGTTCGCAGCGAAAGCAAAATGGGAGGCCGACCACCGGTGGATTCTCCAGTTACTTCTTCGATGAGTCCGCCAACCTTGAGTTCATCCACAATGGCCGATACCGTCGAACGCTGCATCTCGGTTTCATGGGCAATCTCCGCTCGCGAGATCGGTCCTCTCTCGCGGACGTAATTAAGTACGATCTGACGATTTATGTCGCGAATCGTGTTAGATCGCGCAACGCTGGCGTTCTTTAGGTTTATGCGACGCACTATGTCGGTTCTTTTAGCAAAGACGCTTCTCTCTCACCGCATTCCAGGAGTGTCTCAGCAAACTGGCGGCAGACTTTCGACTGGCACTTGTATTAAGTATTACAGTTATGACCTGCCGTCAACTCTTTTATTGGTTCGGTTCGATAAACATTGCTGATTGGCTCGATAAATATTGTTGAGAGGGCAATGTGTTAGAAGCGGTTTGCCAGCGGGGTGGGTGGAGACTTGAATTTAGCCAGGCTGAACCGAAAGACGGTGCTTTGGTACCTATTCAGCCATCAATTGCTGCAACCGCTGTGGCTCCTCCCCTAACCATTTCGGGTTTGTCGCGGTGCTGTCGAAGAGCGAGGTGGTCTTAAACGGTTCGAACGCACCGGCGGCTGCCGCTGCCGCGGTCTTGGCCAAGATCGATTCCGTTTCCTGAGCGCTCAGCGGATGGAATGTGCGCGCGGCTTCACAAGCTTTGCGGACAATGCGAATGCTGAGTCTTTCATCGACGTGTTTTAATCCGAGATGCCAGCCACCTACACCAATTGCTGAAACTCTTTCTCCAGTGCTGCCAAGTACTCGATAGATCATCCCACGGCCGGATTCGACTTCTAACATGCTACCTCCCTCTATCGCGCGCACGCGTTGCGACCATTATTTTATTTGATTTTGGGAAGTATACAGCAGACGAAACCTACTGGGGAGAGACAGGAGACGTGGAGGCAAAACTCCACCATCCGGCTAAGGTCCGCATGCAACGAACATTCAAGCAATTGAACCAAACTTCAAAGGGATAATAGTTCAGAGCTCGACTCCGGTTTTCGCTCCGTTAGGTGTGAGATGTTTATAGACCCGAACCATAAATCCACCGGCTCCGTTCGAAGGAGCGGAATTCAACCAGAGATCAAATACTCAAGAACGATTCCGCTCCTTCGAACGGAGCCGGAGGGGCTGTGGTCCCCCGGGCTATAAACATCTCACACCTAACGGGGCGAAAGCCTGTAGCTCCTCCCGAGCAAGAGGGTGAGAACCAACGGGGCAAGCCCGTAGCATCTGCAGCGACTTCACCTTCACGTCCTGCGTCGCCGGCATTTCGTCCTTCCGGGTAAGTAAGGCTACTATCCTTTATATGGCTGAGCAGAAGAAACAGCTTTCCCTTTCAAGTGTTCGCAGTGATGCGAAGGAACTGATCTGGTCTCATCGCTATCGCCTGGCGTTAGGAATGCTTCTAATGATGGTCAACCGGCTCGTCGGTTTGGTGTTACCAGCCAGCTCGAAATATCTGATCGACGACGTCATCATCAAGCACCGCCGCGAACTGCTCCTGCCGCTGGCTTTGGCAGCCGGCGGGGCGACCTTGGTGCAGGCCCTTAGTTCCTTCGCCCTATCACAGGTGCTGGGCGTTGCTGCGCAGCGCGCCATTACTGAGATGCGCAAGAGCGTCCAGGAACACATCGCGCGCCTCCCAATCCGCTATTTCGATTCAACGCAGACCGGCATACTCATCTCGCGCATCATGACGGACGCCGAAGGCATCAGGAATCTCGTCGGCACTGGTCTGGTCCAACTGATTGGCGGTCTGGTAACCGCCGTAATCGCGTTGGGTGTGCTGTTCTACCTAAGCTGGACGCTAACCCTCATCACGCTTCTGGCTCTCGCTGCTTTTGGGAGTTGCATGGCCTTCGCCTTCAAACGATTGCGTCCGCTCTTTCGCGAGCGTGGTCAAATCAACGCTGAGGTGACCGGGCGTCTCGCTGAGTCGTTGGGAGGAGTTCGCATCGTTAAGGCTTACGCAGCGGAGAAGCGGGAAGAACTGGTTTTTGCTCGCGGCGCGCATCGACTCTTTCGCAACGTCGCGCGCTCCATGACGGGGGTCTCCGCAGTAACTGCGTTTTCCACTCTCATCGTGGGTATTATCGGCGTGATTCTTATTCTTGTCGGTGGCCGAGCCATTCTCTCCGGCCAGATGACGCTTGGCGATTTCTTTATGTACATCTTCTTCACCGCTCTTGTGGCCGCTCCGCTAGTTGAGATTGCTTCCATCGGTACGCAGATCACGGAGGCCTTCGCCGGTCTTGATCGCATCCGTGAGATCAAGCTAATGACCACAGAAGACGCTGACGAGGGAGAGCGCAGTGCGCTTGGCGGGATCGAGGGTGAAGTGGAGTTCGTCGATGTCAGTTTTGAATACAACGACGACGTGCCGGTTCTGCGCGGCGTTTCCTTCCGGGCTGCTGCGGGATCGACAACCGCCCTGGTCGGTTCGAGCGGTTCTGGAAAAAGCACACTTATTAGTCTGGTGATGGCCTTTAACCGGCCACAGCAAGGAAGAGTGATCGTGGACGGTCGCGATCTTGAAGGAATTCGTTTGAAAGAGTACCGCAGTCAACTCGGCGTGGTATTGCAGGACAACTTTCTGTTTGACGGGACAATTGCAGACAACATCGCCTTTTCTCACCCGCAGGCCACGCGCGCCGAGATTGTCGCCGCCAGTCGTGTCGCGCACTGCGAAGAATTCATCAACGGTTTTGCCGACGGGTACGATACGGTCGTGGGGGAACGTGGTGTGAAGTTGTCAGGAGGACAGCGCCAGCGCGTGGCGATCGCGCGCGCTATCTTAGCGGAACCGAAGATTCTTATCCTGGACGAAGCAACCTCGAGCCTCGATAGCGAAAGTGAAGCCATGATTCAGGATGGACTACAATCGCTGCGCCGAGGTCGCACCACTTTTGTTATCGCGCATCGTCTCTCGACGATTCGCAGCGCGGATCAGATCCTAGTGCTCGAAGCGGGAGAGATTGTTGAACGCGGCACTCACGAAGAGTTGATCGCCGTGAAAGGAAGATATAAGCAGTTGTACGACAAACAGTATCGATTTGAGCGCAACCAGTTCATCAATCCCGGAGAGGATTTCACACCAGACCTACCCAAGGCGGCACCTTCCGCACCAAGCTCAAGCGAACGTCTGCCTACGAACCTGTGATTCAACGCTCAATACAGAACCGCGAGCGGTAGCGACCGGGTCCCTGCGCAGCACGCAACGGAAGAACTTAAAGCCGCTGAACTAATGAATTGTTCCACCGCTTGCACTAGTGATTACGACGACTTTGTCTTTTGTTCCTGACATAACGTTCTCCTCTTTTTACTTCAATTTGGAAAAGACATTACGCCGGGGGAGCGAAACATTGAATACTTGGGCGTTCGTGAAATCTGCTAGATCGTTCAAAGATCACAGCAAGCGCACTTTGAGCCCTTACGTGCGACCGCTCGCTGGTGGGCTGGAAGGCTGGTTGGAAACGCGGGTATCCCGTCGTGTCGAGCGCGCGTTGACGCGTCCTTCACCCCCGCTTAATGATGAAGACTGTTTTGTCGTCAATCTGATCCTCTTCTCCAATCTGCCGCAAATGGTCGTCGTCTTTTGTGGCGTGTTCCATCAGCGCATTGCAGATGTCTCTCGCTGACTTCGAATAGTTCTCCCGCATCACAGTTTCGAGGTGTTGGCGTTCTTCAGCATCGCTCCCGTCATAGACGCCGTCGGTATAAAGGAAAAGAATGTCGCCCGGGCTCATTAGCGTAATTTCGGCAACATCGGACGAGTTAGCCGGCCTGGGCCGAAATTGCATTGAGAAATACCGTTTACGATCCGGATGATCAGCAGGGATCTGTAGGCCCAATGGCAGGAATTGCAACATTCTATCTTTGTCCAACTCGACGAACTTACGATATTCAGCAGAGAACACAAGCGGCGGCGGGTGTCCAAAATTTACAAATCGGAAATAGCCGTAGGGATGGACTTCGCCATAAAGCATAGTCGCAATCTCGCGCGCATTTTCTCTCTGACTTATCCCCAGTGCGTTACGAGCCGTGACCGAGTGCGCCAAACGCAGATTGATGTTTTCAAACAACTCCGGCGTGGTCCTTCCGTGCTGGTCAAGCTCGGAGAGCATGAAAGCATGAAACGTATCGTGTATAGTCGAGGCAATTTTCGCTGCAATAAGTCCGTGTCCCTGTGCATCCACCAGGAGAACTCCTGCCGTACTAAAGAGCTCGTGGAGGGCTTCGGCGACCCGCACCTGTTCCGAGCTTCGTGCCGCTCTGTATTCGGCTTCCATTTCGGACTTATAATCCAGCCTGGACCTTAACCATCCCACATGATCGTCTACTGAATTACGCGGCGGTGCGCCTGGCGGGAGCGGATTAAGAAATTCCTTCGATGACTTCAATGCCTGCCGAATGCGTGCATCGACGTCATAACGCTGCTGGAAGTTTATATATTCAAATAGGTCCCCGCCGACGCTTCCGACAGGAACAGCCTTCCCGTACATTTCGATGCCCGGTATATGCGGAATCGCCCCTTCCACCGGCATGAGACGTTCACGCAAGTATTCATCGATACTCAGATCCGTGTGCTCTGTGGTCATTGCAGGATTTTGTGACAATCAAAAAGCGATAATGACGACGCCAAAATATTCCTTCCTCCCAAATGAAGCGGTTGTACGGGTCGATCACCAGAATTGCAGTGAGCTGCTTATTGTATGTCTCCTTCATCATAATATATTTTCAGCGACGTATGCATGGACATCACTGACTATTGAGTCCTCCATATGATGAGACGGAGTCTCGGATCCCTTCAGAAATTGAACTTGATACCAAGCTGGATCACTCGCGGATCGCCAGCCGATGTGATTGAGCCGAATCCCGGGCCGAGGACCGCATTCGGGGCTCCCAGCGGCGGAGTATTAGTCAGGTTGAACACTTCCCCGCGCAGCTCCAGGTCTCTCGTTTCACCGAAACCAATACGCTTAATTAAAGCTATGTCGGCGTTTCGATAATGGGGTCCGCGAACTGGATTGCGCGAACTCGTACCGAGCGTAAACTGCGAGGCTTGGCTGAATGCAGCAGTATTGAAGAACTGCGCCGTAGTTTGTTGCGATGATGGGAGATTGGGATTTGCTATCAGATTCGGTCGTTGCGTTCCGAAACCCGCGAAGGCGTTGAAGTTTGTTGCTTGAGTTACTGCTACCGGTATTCCTGATTGCAGAATAACGACACCGGCCAGTTCAAAACCACCTAGAATCACCCCTGCGATCCCACCCGGATTGAATCGCCTGCCTTTGCCGATCGGTAGATCGTAAGTAAAACTCGCGACAAAGACGTTGGGAATATCTCCATTCGAGAGGTCTCGCTCAAGTCTGCGATTGAAGCTATCGGCGACCGGGAAGTTGGCTATTGGACCAGTCAGTATCGAGGCATCGAATACCGAAGACGCTTCGTCAATCAGTTTTGAAAGTGTGTAACTTACTAGAAATGACAAGCCGTGCGAAAACCGTTGTTCCAGCTTAGCCTGGAGCGCGTTGTAGTTCGTGTTCCCTACGTTGTTGCGATACAGGCTCACAGTCGTGAAACGTGGAAAAGGTTTTAATAACTGAGCCACTGGAATCGTCGGATCACCCAGGCTTGACGAACGTGGGATCTGACCGAAGAAGGGATTGGGAACCCGCACCAGCAATGCCGCGCCCATGGCGAGCTGGCTTGCAGTGAGTTGGTTGATGCTCGTATCCGGAATGCCTACGTGAGTGATCTTCGATCCGGCATAGGCGATCTCAACCACCATGTTTTTAGTGAGTTCACGTTGCACCGCAAGATTCCATTGTTGTGCGTACCCGCTGCCCAAATTCGCATCAGCTGAGAATACGCCCTGACCCAGACCGGCATCAGGTGTCAAGGGAATCGGCGCCACACTCGGTCCTCCGGAAAGCACGAATGCCGGATTGATATTGTCGAGCGTGCGCTGCGAAACAGTCTGAATGAATGGGAACTGGGGAGTGGTAAAGGGTGTTGTGATGCCGGCCATTTCGATCCAGCTCAACCCGTAGCCGGTCCGGACCACTGTTTTGTCATTCAGCCGATAAGCAATGCCCAGCCGCGGTCCAAAATCGAGTTTGTGCAAACGGCGCGCGGATCTGCTAAAGCCGTTCTGGCCCAGAAAATCCAGTTTCTGAGTTTGCAGGTTAAAGACAGCGCCCTGATTGTCCGCTTCAGTCGACGGAAAGTTGAGCGTATAACGCAGCCCCGCGTTAATAGTCAGGCGCGAGGTAGCCTTAAAGTCATCCTGCACAAAATACTCCTGGATGTTCGCGCGTGGACGCGACACACTTTGCTGGATGTCGATCGAGAAGGTCTGCACCTGACCAAGGAGAAAGCTCGCCAGAGCGTTTCCGCTAAAACTCGATAGCGCCGAGCCAATGGTTGGAATTGCCTGTGAGTTGGTGAACAGCGTACTGAAGCTGAAATTCCCGGTCGGCGACGGCGGCTGAATCACATCGAGGCGCTCCCAACGAAAGTCGAGCCCGAATTTGAGCGAGTGCCGGCCATGTTGGCTGGAAAGCGCGTCAAAGATCTGAGTCACGTCGGTGCGGAAGTCAGACGCAGTGTTGGCCGATGGGCCGAGCTGCTGCAGACCCGCAATCGCAAAGGTGGGCAGCGTGTTTTCAAAAGCTCCGTTTGTGGGTATGCCGGGAAGATGCAAGCTTTGCGAAGGCGACGACTCAAGACTGGTGGCCTGCCTCTCCACCTTTCGTCTGGTATATCCAAACCTTAGCTCATTCAAGAGTCGAGGACTGAAGACATGCACATAATTGCCGGCGAATGATTCGGCTCTCGTATCAGTAGGTCCCGTAATTCCGGAGGTGATGTTGCCGCTGCCATCGGGCAACGGTGTCACCGGAGTGGTGATATCCTTAGCGTAGGAGAAGCGCCCGAAGACCTGGTCGTTCGCTGAGAAGCGGTGGTCCAGACGGATGTCGAACTGGTCCTGGTTGTCGGGCTCGTTGCCAATGCGCGTGAAATTGTTCGCGGCGCCAGCTGCGGTTGGCGTTGGATATCTCTGCAATAGAGATGCGGCCACCGCGTCAAATGTGCTCACGGGGATCAGATTGCCGGCGTAGGCGCGATGATCCGTGGGACGAAAGATTTGGCCTACGCGCGCCTGGATCGTATTGCCATTCGTGTCAGTGACGTTAACAGGATTAGTAGTGACCAGGGTACTAATCGAACCGTTGGGCTGTAAAAACAGTAAGGCTCCGAGACTGGACGAGAAGTTACCTTGCCGCTGGGCATTTGTCGGCACGGTTGAGATGCGCACTCGGGAAAGCAACTGACAAGTGCCCTGATAATCTCCAAAGAAGAAAATCTTATCCTTGACGATCGGTCCCCCTACTACGAACCCGAACTGATTACGGCGGAAAACGGGCTTCTTTGGATTTGCGGCAGTTGCCGGCGCGAACAGGTTGCGCGCGTTCAGCTTTTCATTCCTTAGAAACTCAAACGCCGAGCCGTGAAAGTCGTTGGTACCCGACTTCGTTGTTAAGTTAACCACTCCACCATTGAAGCGTCCGAACTCTGCCGGTGGACTGTTAACTTCCACTTTGAACTCCTGAATTGCCTCCACAATCGGAAAGAATGCGACTTGGCCCGGTTCTGGTTGCAGCACAGAAATACCGTCGAAGAGATATTCATTCGTGCGCGGCCGACCGCCATTAATACGGGGAAAGGATGGTCCAGTTGTGGTGGGCGGCGGTTGCGCAACGCCGGCCGACAATGTAACCAGCGACAGGAAATTCCTGCCATTCAATGGGATATCGACGATCTTGCGGTTTTGAACTACCTGGCCGAGACTACCCGACTCTGTCCTGAGCAGCGAAGCGTCCTGGCTGATCGTCACGCTCTCAGCCACCGCTCCCGGCTCAAGTACCATGTCCAAACGCACGCGCTCACCCGTAGCCAGGTGCACGCCTTCACGCACGAAGCGCTTGAACCCATTCGCTTCAACCGCGACGTTGTAGGTCCCAGGCTTTAGACTGATGATTGTATAGTTACCGGTGTCAGTGACCGTGGAAGAGTAGGTTTGGCCCGTGGCGACGTCTGTCACTACGACGCGCGCCTGAGTAACGACTGCGCCGTTCTGGTCGCGAACTTCGCCGGTTACTTCCGCTTTACCAGCTTGTGCATGAACCAGGGCGGCCGAACTTAAGAAGAAAAGGACAACAAGGAAGATGATCGATGAACGAGTTCGCATTTCGTGAATCCCCTAGTTGGTGGAATTAGGCTTCGGAAAGCCTATGGGATTCAGCGAGATTGGAACTAGCCTCGGATCACCATGACTTCCGTTGCCTTAATCAGAGCGTAAACCTGAACGCCTTCCTTCAAACCCAGGGCACGCGAACTGTCGCTGGTGATAATTGAAACGATCTCGTGGCCAGCCACGTCAATGGTTACCTGTACCAGTAATCCTTCATAGCGGATTTCGGTGATCGTTCCGGGCAGCTTGTTGCGACCGCTGATCGAGTCGAGACCGACGGGCTTACCCTTCCTTCTGGTCCTGGCACCGACAGTTCCGGTCACGCGTTCGATCTCACTGCGGGCGATGCGGTGATGACCGCCAGCAGTCTTCGTCGAACGGATCTTGCCTTTGTAGATCCATTGCTTCAGCGTCGGGTAACTGACCCCGGCTAACTGAGCTGCGTCTATGGGTTTTAGTAGCTCGCTCATTGTTTTTCTTAACCTTTCCGTTCGCCTTAGTCAACGACATCATCGCATACCTATACGGTTCAATACGATTCGGCAGAATTAAAGCTGTCGCGAGGAAACACGCTCGCTATCATGGCCTATTGTCATGCCGAGAGCTGATTACGTTCGTCTCTGTTGTTTTGTGGCGGGTCTGCTGGGCCTGACAATCCTCCTCATCTCAGACAACGGTGCCTCAAGAACGGTTCAGGCTTTTTCCTCGGACCTGTCGTTACCAGAAACCCCATTGGGCAGCATGTGAACGCCAACGGTTCAATGTATCAGGGCGGTCTTCCTGATCATCACCACTGGCTGCCGTAGCTTGAGGTCTCAAACAGCTCGAGGCGATAGCAGAGGTAGCAAGACCGACATTCCACGCTCTTCAGTTGTAAAGTGAAGGCGGTCTGGAAGCATGGGCGCGCTCTCAGGCGGCTCTTCGCTCATAGCGATGATGCAGTCCGCCCACCTGCGGTAGCTCGACCACAATACCAGCTTCTCAAGGTTCAACTGCTCTCGATACTGGCGCGTCTTTCTCCAGCGCCAGATGTGTCTGTGAGTGTTCATAGTAGTCGCAGTATGCTTTCCGAATATGCGCAAGGAAACTTCATTGAATACAATTATGTGGTCCAGGCACTCTCGTCGCAGGCAGCCGATGAAACGCTC
>WNFR01004761.1_pt1 | contig 13913 bp, 18 predicted proteins | sample 5400221 | NCBI WGS metagenome assembly WNFR01 (sample SAMN13153357, study PRJNA577476) | soil metagenome | isolation source: 40 cm soil under Madrone tree | place: USA:California | collected 2016-06-14 | reverse complement strand
GAGGCGTCGCTATTGCAAAGGCGTTCTGTGGTCGCCGTCGTATTTTGCCGCCAGTTGTGGTGGTGCTCCGATGGGCATCCTCAAGGCCTACATCGAGCAGCAAAAGACGCCGCTTTAACAGTTAACGGGGCTTATATCCCCGCCCTGCAGGGCGAGGTTTTACGCCCCACGGGATAAAAAATTCATGACTGATGAGAAGTGGCAACTGTCACGCAATCCCGCCCGTTTGCTTTCGATTCGTACAGGCAGCTGTCAGCGGTACGCAGTAGTTCTTCAGCAGCCAATCCGTTTTCTGGATAGGCAGCGATTCCAACGGAAAATGTAACGAAGTCCATTACTTGTTCTTTATAGGCGATCCGGTGGCTTTTGGCGGCCTGGCGAAGGTCCTCGACACGCTTGGCTGCGTCTTTAGACGATGATTCCGGGAGAATGAACGCAAATTCCTCGCCACCATAGCGGCAGACCACATCTTCACCTCGGAAGTGTTTCTGAAACAGCCCAGCCATGGAGCGCAGTACCGCATCCCCGGCATCGTGACCGTGGGTATCGTTGAATCGCGGTTGTATGCACAAGCGAGGGCTCGGCCATTGGGAGAGCCCTGCGGCGTGTGGAGCCCAAATGGCGAAAGCCCGGCGACGTGCCGACTTTTTCGCCCTGTACGATGCATCACGCTCAAAGGTGTAGTTCCGCACTCGCCGTGAACGAGAAGAACCCAACGCCGATTAGCGACCATATCTGATTTTTAATTGCCTTACCCTGTGGGAGACTCTTCCCTGGCATGCATAGCTGGCGCGAAATCGCCATTGCGTTCCGATCTCAATCAGTTCTGAATCGATGCTAGCGAAGCCACAAACATTTGATCGCTGACTTTCGCTGGTCTACGGCAGCTTGCCAGCAACTTCCGTGATTCCGACGGGCGTTAAGGCCTGTCGGCCCAACTCCAGCAAGAGCATTCTGCTGTCGGAGTAATAGCTTTGTCCCGTGGCAGTTTCCGCGTGGAACACCGGGTCAGCACAGTTCATGTACGTCTGGCGAATAAGTTGTTGGGTTACTGCCAGATTCGCGGCGATAAAGTCACGCTCCGCATCCACATTCGGATCAATCCGGTGAAGAAGCCGGAATCTACGCTTCACAAGTTGAATTCCAACGTCGTGCGTTGCCGCAGCCACCCAGAGCGGGATGCCGTCCTCCAGCCCGCCTGTTTTCCAGATTCGCAGATGATGTCGCCGCGCCACTATAGACTTTGGGTCAGGCAAGGCATAGGAGAAGTCCGGCGCTCGGCCAAAAACGTAAAGCCTGCCCATCGGCAATTTCGTGTAACGTTTGCGCTGCCATAACAGGTGCCAAATGATTCGAGGCTTGGATTTTTCGACTTTCAGCCAACCGGCGCGTGCAAACGCCTCTTGTAAGTCATCCTCCTTGGCCGCGAAGATCAGGTTCAGCATGTCTCCCTCGCGTCCCTCGCCATTCAAAGATCGAGGCGGCAAAAGTTGCATCATGTCGGCGAGTTCTGAGCTGGTTGCCCGCGTCACCGGCAAATCTGCCGTGGCTAACCAAGAATCACCCTTCGTGTACGCCGTCACCTCCGTGCCTTTCAACACGGTTCTATCTCGTCCACGCGAGATCAGAAAGAGCGGTGCAGCGGGCAGATAAATCGCTCCCGCGATGGCCATCGCGACGCCCATCCGAATAGTGTGCGGGTTTCCTCTAAACTCCCGCCGCCCAACCAAGTCCACACTTTCGCCGTTAGTGAGCTCCACCGAATCGAGCTTGATGATCACTTTTCCGCCGATTCCGAGGGAGCGCTTTTTTCTTACTCCGATGACCGAACCCGCAGCCGCCGTTCCTGCGCTAATTAATGCGAAACCTCCGACTGCGACCTCGCTGACGACGACAAAGTTAAGACGATCACCCTTGCGCACATGTGCTGAGGAGATCGTCTGGGCGAATTGTAATTTCACGGGTGTGCTTTGTTCGAGGAGAAGTCTAGTCGGAATAATGGGTGATCCTTGGCCGAAAAGCCCATCAGACATTAAGAGGAGAAGCGTGGAGATAGGAAAAATAAGGTGCGTCGCGCGGGACATCTGATACCGCCTTTCTCCTTGGGGCCATACCCGTGCCTCGCAGATCCTTGGCGCGAACCGTGCTCATTCTCTTGCGTTGGGTCGTGACCTACTTAGAGTAAATCGCAACTTCAGGTAGAAAATCTGTTCACAACCGCACAGAGCGGTGATTTCACGCGTCAAAATAATCGTAATTTCCAGCCGGCTGTTTGTTGAAATCGCTCGAACCAGACCCACCGTCCGACGACCAAGGCGGATTCCTCACAGCGAAGCGCATCCACAAGGAGCATGACTAGTTCCAGATTCCCTTACGTCTCAACCGATATATCGGTTTTGCTGCATTCTCAACCTCTGACCGTTACTCCTCTCACGCCTAAGTCCCTGGAAAGCCCCAGTGACCCTTGCCGGGCTGATAACGCAAGTTTTCAAAACAAGGCAGACGCGATTTTGAGGTTCCGTACCATGAGTGGATGAACTCAGTGCAGTTTGGCCTGCATACTTTCTCTTCCGAAGGCGTCGTTGCGGAGGACGGCGAATTGTTTGGATCTCTGGAGATGTATTGTTGCGTTCCGAGAAGGCTGTCTGCCAGCGAATGCCAATTGATCGAGCGATCAAAGTGTCTGACGCTGACACAGGAAACTTGATTTCCAATGTCCGGAAAACCGCAGTGTTGGATAGTCTTTTACTTGAGGCGACTATGAAAACTGCTTCGATTCTTTCCTGCGCTGGGTTTGGCATCTTCCGCCAGCTGATCGTCGAGGGCCTTGATTTCTAACGCTAGGTGAGTATCCATGGGATGCTTCAAATAGCGCTCAAAAAGTTGATTCCTCTCAGCCTTCAAGTTTTCGCGTTTCCTCTTCTCTTCGATGGCAGTTTCAAGCACGCAGGTTTGTCCCTCTCTGATCAGTGTACGCTGTTAGGCCGTTGAAACAAATGAACCTGATGCCTGATTAACGGGAACATGCAGCCGCCACTTTCATGGCCGACCCAAAGAACTGGAAATTGTTGAGACCTTTTTCCTTGGCGCAGTACATCGCCGCGTCCGCGTTCTTGATCAGCGTCTCCGCATCCTCTCCGTCTTCCGGGTAAATGCTGATACCGATGCTGCATTCGATATGGAGGTCCTTCCCCTCAATTGAGTGTGGCAACCCCAGCGAGCGAAGAATCTTTTGTGCGCTGGTACCCGCGTCATTTGAATGAGCGATCTCCGAGAGGAGTACAACGAATTCATCGCCACCCCGGCGGCTTACTGTGTCGGAAGCGCGCACACTACTCAGCAATCGCTTTGAAACGGACTGCAGTAGCTTGTCGCCGGTAACATGCCCCTGCGAATCGTTGATGTTTTTGAATCGATCCAGGTCCAGAAACAGCACGGCGATATGACTGTGGTGGCGGCGGGCTAAAGCGATCGAGTGGGTGATGTAGTCATTGAGCATCACGCGATTGGGCAAATCCGTAAGAAAATCGTGTTGCGCTAGGTGCGTCATTTGGAGTGATCTGGCCCTCGCCGCGCTCACATCATGGAAAACAATCACCGCCCCGACGATGTGCCCTGCGCGGTCGTGGATGGGAGCGGCGGAATCTTCAATAGCGGCTTCAAAACCGTCGCGGCGGACGAGGATGCAATTCACGGTCAGGCCCACCGTTCTATTTTGCTCGACGGCCATCTCCATGGGGTCGCGAGCGGCCGTGCGCGTGGTCCCGTCGATGATTTTGAAGACCTCGGCGAGAGGCTTGCCAACAGCTTCCTCGTGTCTCCAACCGGTCATAGTCTCCGCGACAAAATTGAGATAAGTGATATTCCCCGAAATGTCAGTTGAAAGGACAGCGTCTCCAATAGAGTTGAGGGTGACCAGGGCACGCTCTTTTTCCAAGTACAGCGCATCCTCTACGACCTTACGTTCAATGGCATTGCGCAGGGCGCGCGGCAGGGAATAGTCGAGGTGATCAGGCAAGAGATAATCCTGCGCCCCGCGCCCCACGGCCAGTTTCGCGAGGCCTTCGGAAACATTTCCTCCGAGGATCAGAATGGGTACGTCGGGATAAGCGGCGAACAGTTTTTCGAAAGTCTCGATACCCTGACTATCCGGCAGGTTCAACTCGAGCAGGGCGGCGGCAATTCCTCCCTTGCTGAGGCCGTCAAGCCCTTCGGAAAGTTGGCGAACCCATTCAACGTCAAACAAACCGTCGGCCGTTGCGGTGAGCGTCACACGAATGGAATCGGCAGTGGCTGGATCATTTTCAATTAGAAGTATTTTGGTGCGCGAAGCAGGAGTAATCATAGCCAGCCAAGTTCCATGGAGGTATTAGAGCAGTTCGCGCAACAAGCTGTATGTACGTTAATGTACACTCCACAATGATAAGAAAATTTTCAATTGGGGTGCCAAGTGCGCTTGTTCATTCGATTGCTGGGCAATTGTTTAAGGCGTGGCCTATCGCCCCGAAGACTTAATCCCCCTATGCTTCGTGCTATTTGAGCAGAACGACCGCGACAGAGAAGCAGGTCCACTTCTGAGCGGTACGAAAAAGCTGCGTTTACACACTAATAGTTTCTTGCGAAGCCAGCCTGGGCGCAGACAATCTGCTACGCCAGTGTACATAAGGGAACAGACACGAATCTTCGCCGCGTCTACCATCCTGTTGAGGCGCTCACGTGCAACATCAACCGCAGAAAAAAGTCGCCCGAGCATATAGAATCGAGGGGTCTATAGTTCTGCATCGCTCAGCAGCGAGAAGTCTGTTCAAAGCGGAAAAATCGCTCCTCCGCGCGGAGGCGTGGTGGAGTATTGTCTTCGGGGCCCCGCTCTTTCTACGAACACTGCTTCGTCTTGTCTTTGTCTGTCCCCATTGGCATAAGGGTCCTCCGATAACATCGCGCGAGCCAATCCCATCCAGCTTACGCGGATTCTCATGAGTCAGCTCGTCAGGTCAGTGCACCGCCTAGGAATTTTGACGAAGGGCCAATAAGACCAAGTCTCGACGCTTTGATTGCCTGGTAAATAGGTACTTCGCCCAGATTTGAAGCAGACGCAAACCCGAAAGCAACTAGGCTGCCGGTAAGGCGTTCACGGAAAGTGACGATGCGAGCTGCGCCTTTCTCAGGGGCGGGTTGGGTCGATAGCCAGATCCAGGCGTGTTTTCCTCATTGCCCCGGCAGCCTGTCTGCAAGGTCGCTTGCCAGCTTACCCATGTCTGTTGCGTCGCTGAATCCTTTCAGCTCGTGCTTTGCGGATTCGACGTCGATGCCCAAGCGTTGGCAGATCTTGTGCTGCATCTGGAGCATAGCCGTCAGCTCCTGTTCCGCGAGCATGCCCACTTGGAGGTCAAGGTGAGACCGTTTCTCTGCTTGACGCGCCATACGATTTTGACTGATGAGAACAAAGATGGTCAGCACAACGCTTTCCGAGGAGATGACCAAAGCCAAAATTCCAAAAGGAAATGGGTCGAAGGCTTTCACGCCGGGAATCAGGCTGAGATTGATTGCGCTCCAAATGAGCACAAGAAGGGCTTGTAACAGCAAGAACGCAGTGCTGCCAATGAATTTAGCGATCGCATCGCTCGTTCGTTCAGTAGGAGTGCGGCGCAGCAGCGCCTCGTGCTCCAGCTTTGCGATAGCTTCGATATTGAGTTTAGTGGGATTGGCAGGCTCATGGCCGTCTTGGGTCATCATTGTCGTTCCTAGGACTTCGATCCGCGAAGCAGAGTAATCAGTTTACCGGAACCAGCGTACATGCATTCGAACCCGTTAAATTGCACTCTTAGCTACTAACGACGCAGGTTGCAGGTTTTCATCATCGGTCCTGACGCGACGTGGCTTTTCTTCTCTATCCGCAAGGCGTCATACGAGACCGGCACCCTAGTTTCGGTTGATTTGATACCTTCAGCGTGTATCAAACAGGACAGACAGTATAGAAACAGCCTGCTATCTATTACCCGCGAGGCTCTTATACGAGTGAGTGAAAACGACCGCAAACCGCAGCTATTCGTATCCCAGGCAGACGGAAGGCATGCAAAACAACCCTGTGCGGACGGCGCAGAGAATAGTACATGTGCTTTGCAGTCTCCGCTGGAAGATTACCTTGTGCCGCGAGAGTGGCACAAATCGTACGCCGACGCGCTACTGGAATTTGACCCGAGCAAGCTGTCCGCGCTCATTGCAGTGGCGGAGCGCGAAATCTCTAATCGTTATCTCGAATTACAAATCTTTCCGACGCCTGTCGCAGAGAGTCGCGACCTTGATTCTGCCGTACGCGTCCTATCGCACCTCCAGAAATCGGAAACGATTGTCTAGCCGGGACAAACCGAGAGTTAGCTTCATTGGATTCCCAAACCCGTGCTGCGTGGCAAGCGCCGTTTCAATCGCTGGCGCAGTATCGTTGATGATTTGAAGTTTCTGCTGCACTTCCAGCTTTGTGTTGTAGACGCCGACTGTCACACCAGCGTTTTCATTGACTATGCAGCAGAGCCTTGCGGCGTCATTCGGTACTTGTGGTGGGGTACGTATGAGAGGCTATTACCCGTCGCGAGTTCGTGTATGCCTTGGGCGACCGCGCACGGCCACTCGGGTAATCCCATGCGTGCATATTGCCGTTGAGACTCGAAGTCTTTTGGGCAAGGAGAGTGAGCATCATGGTTATCGGCGACCGCCTAAAAACTCTTCGTGAAGCGAAGCATTTATCGCAGGGCGATATCGAAAAACGAACAGGTTTGCTCCGCTGTTACGTTTCTCGGGTCGAAAATGGCCACACTGTCCCTTCCGTGGAGACGCTGGAAAAGTTTGCACGCGCTCTCGAACTGCCGCTATACCATCTGATGTTTGACGGTGACAAGCCGCCCGCGGCACCGAAAGTGGCGAAGGCGGGCGCGGAAGATTCTTTCGAATCATCTCGACGCGGTGTTCGGCTGATGAACAAGCTCGTGCCCTTGTTTGCCAAAATGGAACAGCAAGACCGAAACCTGATTCTATTTCTGGCGGGGCGCGTGTCCAAGAAGCGAGGTAGCATGAAAGCCGGACGGAAGCTAGCTTCGAGTACCGCTTCTTATGTGCCCAACTGATGGGGGTTCCATGCGTTTGCTCTCTGTTCTTAGCCTGATTGCTTTCTGCTTTGTTTGTTCGTCGCGTAGCGTTGGCTCAAAGAGCCCCGCCGAGCAGCCGGATATCAGCAGGTCGGGCAGCAAGTTCTTGGAAATCTGTTCAGATATAGATAATCAACCGAACGGAGACCCGGTCCGCGTCCACAACGATGCCACCTGTCTGGGTTGGGTTGAAGGTTTTGGAGATGGCTTCACGGTGCATGATGAGCTGCTAGGTGTTCCTGAAAGGGACAGGATGGTCTGCATGCCCCGCGGAGTAACCACTGTTCAAATCATTCGCGTAATTAAGAAATACATCGTTGACAATCCTGAGAAAGCGCACCGCGCAACTCGTTACGTCGCTTCGCTAGCGTTGGCGCGCGCGTTTCCGTGCAAAGCAGGAAAGTAGGACAGTCTTTCGTAAGAGCCCCAGAAGCAAATTGGCTGTTTGGACGGTAGTTGCCAGCATCTAGTCATCGCGCTGATAAACCGAAAGATCTTGAAGTCCCTTATGGACTTAACTTCGTACAGTTAAGTATCGAAAATAAATCATCATTATAATTGACACAGACAGTTAAGTATGCCATGGTGGTCATGAACCGATACAACCAGACGGCAATCTGAGCTGACACGAGTTATCTGAAATTGCCCTTGGCTAAGACAGATCCCTAAAACATTTAATGAGGTAATTGAAATGAGAACAATAAATCGCTGGGAACAACCCTTCCGTGGGGCTACGACCCTGCAGGAACAGATCAATCGCGTATTTGGCGATGCGGTGGGACGTGCGGGCGAGGAGTCGAACTTGACACCTTGGGCCCCGCCCGTCGACATCTACGAAACGGAGCATGAGCTGGTCGTGAAGGCGGACTTGCCGGATGTGAATCCGCAGGACCTGGACATCCGCGTCGAGAACAACATTCTGACAATTCGCGGCGAACGCAAGTTTGAGAATAAGGTGAACGAAGAAAACTACCTGCGCGTCGAACGTTCCTATGGCTCGTTCAGCCGTAGCTTCCAGCTGGCGAACTCCGTGAACTCGGAGGCGATCAAGGCCGACTATCAGAATGGTGTGCTGACGCTAAGCATTCCGAAGCGCGAGGAAGCCAAGCCGAAGCAGATCAAGGTGAGCGTTGGAACACCGGCCATGGCGGCCGCGGCAGGGGCTCGCTGAGGAGACCTGGCCTAAAGACGAAGTAGCAAGGGGCTGGCGATATCGCCAGCTCATCATTTTCGTAACGTCGACTTTTTCCGATGTCAACTGTCCCTGCGAGTCCAGGCGCCGATCCTGATCGCGCTCCACGTAGGTGTAACGATCACGCGCTTGCAAACTCCGCTCGGTGGCCACGACCGATTGGTCGATGATATGACGGGCGTCCGGGATGCTTGCATGGTCCTGAAGTTTGTCCGGCCCGCCATTTTGAGCGAAGAGTCCGGATGAAGCAACCAAAACCAAGAGGGTTGCGATTCGAGATTTGATCAGGAATCCCATGTGGATTCGAGGGCAGCTGAATAGTCAGGAGAATCAGGGCCCAGAAAATAGAGTAACGCATCGAGAGTTGAACGTCTGTGCGAATTGGAACAGGTCTAGGAGTGTCCATATTGGAACAGACAGGCGAACACCAACCTTAGTAACCTAATCGCGTTCACAGCAAATCCGGTTCCTCGCAAAGGGAAGTCCCGATCCTTAGTCCGCGGCGATAGCGAAAGGAATCTGGAGGCGGTGGAGTTCCTTTCTTCGCCTCGTGGTGAAAGGCAAGAATTGGAGAGAGCAAGAGAAGTCTGGTGATACACAAATGGTTGATCATGTTGCTCGGAATGCTTATGGGTAGCCAAGCGGCCGCGGGACAAATACCCGCACCACGGATCGTCCTAGCGCAAAAACCGGGTACGCAAGTCATTAGGGTGTTCAGGGCGGAATCCGCCCCTTGGTCGGCCTCATCCTTCCTGCTGTCGTCGGATCGCGAAAATTCCCTCGCCCATTCAATTCTCCGCATCCCGGGACCCTACGAGCGTGACCACGAGCTGGAGCGCCTTTCGCCGATAAGAAAGGACCAGACATTGATTTTCACGCAGTTGAGCCTGCCGCTCGTCCAGCTTTGGAACGGAAAGCTTCAGCTGGACGCCTTTCAGAGTACGCTGCGCATTCAGAATGGGCAGGTTGGCGCTTTAAGCTACGGCGCCATGCCGGACTTTCGTCTTCCTCAACAAAATTTTCCGGGCGGGTCGCGTTCGGTCCATCTCTCCGGCCTCAGTCTGAACTTTCATTTTGGCCGGGACGAGCGGACACGACGCCCGACGCTGGCATGGCGGTGTGTGCCGCGATTTGTGGCTGTCCTTCTAAATTGAAGTGTATTGCTGCGGCCTCGGAATCGCGCTGGATGCTCGATGAAGAAGAAAGCCAAGAAAGAATCGGCCGAAGCCAACCGCGACAGCGTCAAGAAAGAAATGGCGAAGCCACGCATGGCAAAGTCCGCACGGGAAGCGGTATTGAACCGCTCCGCTGGGCGTTATCAACCGGCCAAACGTGCAAAGGCCAAGCTGCAGTCTCATGAGCTTCCTCTTCCGCCGCATGCAACCTAGTCTGCGCATTGTTGGGAAGACTACTGCTAGGAAAAACTGATGGGCTCAAGAAGTACGAAAATGCCAGACGAAGAGTGGATTAAGACACTTGACGACGGCAGAAAAGTGAAATTCATCTACCAAGAACTGCCGGAAGATGGGGCATTTATTACCGCCCAGCTTGCAGGCAATGAGGTCGTCTATTCGGTCTTATTGACAAAAGCAAGAAACCCGCTGAGTCGGGAAGATGTTGAAAGTCATTTTGAGGGCGAGCTTTCGAAGAAGTAAAACCCCCGTTTGGGACAACAGCAATGAAAATTGGCCGCGTAAGCGCGTCCGGAGTATTGAGCAACCGCAGGGGTCCCGACGGTGCGGAGTCTATCAAAGGTGATTTCCGTTGCCGCGTCGGCTTGACATCATTATGAACTTTCATTCACCGCGAATCGCAATTCGTCCCGGGCCGGCAACGACGTATTGATCCAAGTCGCTCCTCTTATCGTCATCACCCTGACAACAGCGAAACGGGCTGGCGAACGTCATAGACAGGATTTCTCCAATCATCCCCCCTTGAGTGATGGATGCGCCCACTTGTGCAGTGTGGGCAATTCACGATAACAATGCTCGTTACGATTGAGCGACAAACTAATTCCGGATCGATTATGTGACGAAGCAGACTCGAACGTCTGCCTGGTTTTGAACACAGCGAGATGATTGTGTCAGTTCTTCGCGGAGCTTCCTTAGCCACAAGTCGCCCCAGGGGTTGGGCAAACGGGCAATTTCGGACCTGTCCAAAACCGAACAGATTCTCATTTCAGATCTAAATAGCATTGAGATGAAAGGGTTCGCGTATCCGACTCCCTCCACCTCCGGGCGGACCGCATCGTGATTCTGGATATGGCGTTCACGTCACGTCTGACTCAGGGCGAAGTCTTCTCTAAGAATGTAAGCATGGCCTTAGAGGGGCCGCCTTTCCACAGAAGCCGCCCGCTTCGCGTCCTTTTCGTACATCGCGACGCGGATGCGATTGATGCCTGTGTGCAGGAGCTCGAGAAAGCGCAATTCACGGTCAGCTCCGATTGTGTTTTGAACCTGGCACAGTGCGGGGAACAGCTGCGGTCCAAGTCGTATGACGTCATCATCGTTGAGTACACTGGTTCGCACGGCAAGGGATCGCGGGTGTTTCAACTTCTTCATCAGCCCCTGCAGGAGATCGCGCTTATTTTTTTGACGCCCGGACTTGGAAGCAAATCCCTCCTGGAACTGACAGCGGAAGGCTCTTTCGAGTACGTTGAACGAGAACATATCGCTCAGCTGCCGATGGTGGTTCGTCGAGCGCTGAACCACAAGGAACTGAGGAAAGAACTGGCAGAGGTGAAAAAAGCATTGCGGCATTCGCAATCGCTCTATCGGGCGCTCGAGGACAATCCCACGTACGGAATCTACCGGTGTGACGCCGAGGGAAAATTGCTCGACGTGAATCAGACACTGGTCACCCTGCTCGGCTATGCGTCCAAAGAGCAGCTTCTTGCGGCGCATCAAGAGTCCGAGATCATTCCTAATTTCCGCGCTGGTTCTCTCTTTGCAGGCCGCATCCCTGAGACCAAGCGAATCGAGCCAGTCGAAATCGAGTGGAAGCGGAAAGATGCGACGACATTGAAGGTGAGGTTAAGCGGGCGCGGTGTGTGTGACGATCATGGCAACTTTGCGGGACACGAGATCATCGCAGTTGACGTCACAGAACAGTGCACGCTTGCCGCCGCACTGGTAGGACAGCGGATTTGCGAACTCCTGGCGAAAGATACCGAAAAACCGCCGCTCTCCGTGAGTGTCGGTGTAGCAGGTTATCCGCAAGATGCCGACGCCATCGGAACTCTTCTCTATGCGGCGGACAGGGCTCTCTATGCGATGAAAGCCAACAAGCCAGGGTCCCCTCTCTCGGCTCACTCGCCTTACTCGTTCTCGGGGGATTCGAACACTGAGTTTCACGAGAGTCGAGAATGATCTAGGGCGCGCTGTTGAAAAGAGGAAGCTCACATGGATGAGTCTGAATTCCGTTCGCTGGCCAAGTGGCAGATTTCTGTGCCGCCCCGCTGTTCCGAAAACAGAATTCAATACTTGCTGAAAACGGAGGAGCAGATTCTTCAGTCGATCTCTGCTCGAGCGCCAATTTCGAAAATTCTGAACGATATCTGTAACGCTCTTGATTGTGAAATAGGGAATATGGTTTCCCTGATCTCCGTGCCAGACGATAACGCAATTAGCGGCGCTGAAGTTTTGCATAGCGCTGTGCTCTTTGGTCTGTATCGCTTCTTTGCCGTAGTCATCGTAGCTGAGAATAATGGCGAAGAGCTTGGTTCTTTGGAGATGTACTGTTGTGTTTCGCGCAACCCCTCCCCGCGTGAGTTTCAACTAATTGAGCGGGCAGTTTGCCTGGCGGCAATCGCGGTCAAACGTTACCGGGAGACGGGCGACGGCGGCAATTGTCGCATCCATGGAATTCGGTCAGCACGAGGTTATGTGCCGGAAACGCCGACTTCGATGAACTGACGGTCAAACACGCATGTCGAGGCTTCGGTTTGGAAATTGTCATTCTGTCCGGCGGCTTTGCTCACTCATGCGGGGTGACGCTTAAAAGGGAAGTGTTGATCTGGAGACTTCCGTTTTGACTTGATGGCTTCCTGAATTTTCTCTTGCAAAAATTGAAGTGTTAGCGCGCGGTGCCGATCGCCGATCATCTCCTCAAGTGTTTCTTGCGAGACCTCGGGAAGTGCTCTGGCCGTCCTTACAGTAGCTGGCGAACAACAGAAGTTCCTAACCGCAGGAGTCCAGCTCGGAGAGTGAATCCGCGTTTCCGTAGCTACTATGGCCAGGACCACGGCTTCCGTATCTACAGTCTCCCCGTGGCGTTCATTGGCGGCCGTCAGCGCTTCCAATACGGCGGCTACTGGTTTGGTCTGATTGATCCGTGGCCAGAATATTGGTCTAGCGATTGGTATGACAGCGATGACGTCTATGTAAACTACTATGGTAATGGGTCCTATCTGTATGACCGCAGATATTCTGGCAATCGCATTGCCATCAGTTTTTACGTGAATTAGACGCGCATCACCGCAATGACCCAATGCAACGCCTCTCTCAGAGTGGAAGTTTCCACGACCGGGGTCGGATGTTTCACCTAGGCGGTTGAATTTCTAAAAGGAGAAAAAGCAATGCTTGGAACAATCTTGATCGTGTTTTTGATCTTGGCGCTCGTGGGCGCCGTTCCGCGTTGGTCACACAGCCGGGACTGGGGTTACTTACCGACGGGGGAGTAGGCCTCGTGCTTGCGGTCGTCGTCGTTCTCGTACTTCTCGGCCGCATTTAGTTTTTTGCAAAAAGATGCCGGATTTGGAGCTCCGGCGATGGACAAATCCAAACGAATTGTAATCAAGTTTCTTGAGAAGGAAATTAAAAACGTATATGGCGTTGTCTATATTCTTGTCAAAGAAAGGCATTGAGGAGCACGTACGGGTTGGCGCCAGCAAAATCCTGATCAATCCGACGTTCTACAAAGAGCGAATGAAGGAAGCGAAAAAAATTGTCGCTCAGCTAAAAAGGCCAAATTAGTACGCAGCATGCTCATACCAACGGCCGCGGCGACTGGGGCCGCCGGGTTATCCGGAATGGCGGCAATGCTACTGGTAACGCTGCTCTGCACTGCGGAAAAAGTAACTAGAAAAGTGTGCTTAAGTGGACAGAATCTTTAACGGCAGGCTTCTAAGATGTTGTCGTAGGAGAAAACCAAAAAGACTTTCGCGCAGGCCTCAATACTTCTAGGCAGATCCTATCGGCCAAGCTCCTATACATGCAGCAAAGCAAGATGCTTGCATTGGCGGGAGGAACCGCCTTGCTTGTCTTTGGAGTCAAGAAGACTTCTTGTTTCCAGTCGCAAAAGTGTCCCGCCTGAGAGTCGGGCAACGCATCGCCCTCTCGTGAGGTAAGAGTTTTTGAAAGCCCTTCAGTGAAAGATCTGTTCTGAAGCAGATCGTACGCAGTTGAAGTTTTGACCGTGGAGGTCGTTATGAAGAAATACTTACTCGCCGCAACGTGTCTCACGCTTGTGGCAGGAGTAGTATACGCAAAGAAACTGAACAATGAACAGAAACGTCTTGAAGAATGCGGCGTTGTCATGCAGGAAGTGCTCAACGTTCCGGACAACATTCCTCAAGAGCTCTT
>WNFR01005960.1_pt1 | contig 13917 bp, 13 predicted proteins | sample 5400221 | NCBI WGS metagenome assembly WNFR01 (sample SAMN13153357, study PRJNA577476) | soil metagenome | isolation source: 40 cm soil under Madrone tree | place: USA:California | collected 2016-06-14 | reverse complement strand
AGTCTGGCGACGGGGGGCTCCGGCCTAGCGATGACTTTCGGTATGCTGTTCGCCACGCGAGTCTTCGTCGGAATCGGCGAGGGCGGCTATGGTCCCGCGGCGCCGACTATTCTCGCTGATTTGTTTCCGGTGGAACGCCGCGGACGCATCATGGCGATTTTTTGCTCGGCGATCCCCGTTGGCAGCGCGCTTGGGTACGTCGTTGGCGGACTGATTGGAGCGAATCTCGGCTGGCGCTGGGCTTTTTGGCTGCTTGCTCCGCCGGGCTTGCTCTTGGGACTGGTTTGTTTTTGGCAGCAAGATCCGCGTGTCGTTGGCCACCATTTGAAACAGAAATCTCACCGTCGTACGCTCGCGGATTATTTGCATTTGTTCCGCACACGCTCCTACCTTTTCAATTGCGGCGCGCAAACATTGATGACGTTCGCCGCGGGCGGCCTCGGCTACTGGATGTCCGCTTATTTGAGTTATCGAAATCAGGACCCGGCCGCAGCGCGAACGATTTTCGGCTTGATCCTGGTCGTAGCGGGATTGTCTTCGACGCTTCTCGGTGGAATCACCGCGGATCGGTTACGGCCGCGTTTTCCAGGTTCGGATTTTTGGGTGTCAGGAGTCGGCATGCTGCTCGCATGTCCGATGTTCATTGTCACTCTCTATGTTCCGTTTCCCGCCGCGTGGGTGACGATGTTCGTCGCAATTTTCTTTTTGTTTCTCAACACTGGCCCGTCGAACACCGCTCTTGCGAACGTCTCGCTACCGCTCGTCCGCGCCACTGCGTTCGCGATGAACATTTTCGTCATCCATTTATTGGGTGACGTTCAGGCGTCTTGGATATTGGGCTACGTCAGTGGGCACACCAACATGAACATCGCATTCCTCCTCGTTTCGGCGGTGATCTTTGCGTCGGGAGTGATCTGGCTGCTGGGCGTTAAATATTTACCCGCCGACACTGCGGCCGTGGAAAACGCGACAACTTAGCTGTCGGTGCGCGATCTTACTGGCCGGCCGATTTTTTCTTAGTTCGCGACTAATGTCGGCTCATCGCCGAATCGAGGTGAACGTCGTATGCGCGAGCCTGAGCGAGCGCGTTGGCTGATTGATCTGCATGACCAGCCTTCGCTTCCAATTCGCTCAGCAATTCCCAGCTTTCGGCGCGATACCACTGCGTTTGCAAACAACTGAGCAACTCATTGATCGCAGCGCTCCGCGCCCCCGTTCCATCCAACAATCGGATGTAAGCTTTTTCGATCGCCCAATTTGGCTGACCCGTGCGCGAGGCGAGCCGCATGCGCATCAGATCCACTTTGCCGCTCTCTTTGTATTCCAATGTCGCGAGAAGCTGGTGCGCTTCTGCGTCGACGATCGGCATCTGCGTCGCGCGGTTGAGAAGTTCGCGCGCGAGCTTGAAGTCGTTCTCTTTCAATGCGACAGCGGCGAGATTGATCGTTGCGAGCGGTTGGTCTGGTTTCTTTTGCAAAGCCGTATGCAAATGAACTGAGGCGTCGTCTAACTTTCCTTCACTGATCTCCAATCCGGCCAGATTGATTAACATTCGGGCTGAATCGCCGCCGTGGGCAACTGTTCGCTCCAGAAACGTGCGTTGATCTCTCCAATCGAACGTGCGCGCAAATGTTCGAGCTCCGAGAAAGACGATCCAGACGCTAAACACAACCGCCGCCACGGCGATTGTCGATCTTGCGAACTTTGCGCTGGCCCGGAACGTGGCGATTTCGAGCGCCGCGGCGAGAAACAGAAAAGCGGTCGGCAAATAAATCCAGTGCTCCGCCGCGCTTGCATTCAGGACGACGATTCCACTCACCGGCAAATAAGTCACGACTGCGAACAACAAGCACGCGAAGACCGGCGGACGTTTGCGCGCCCGCCACAGCCAGTAGAAGAAGGCGGCGATCAGAGCCAAGCCCAGCAATGTCTGAAGCTCGCGCCACGCTGCGTGCGCGAGACTCGCGTCGCTGAATCCACTCGGCTGCGTCTCGACATCGCGGTCCATGTGAAGATTCCACGGGAAGACAATCAAGCCCGCGTACTCCGCCACCGCGCGCGCGATGATGATCGGACGAACAAGCAGCGGCGCGGGCGGCGTTAATTGCGGAGCCGCAGTGTGTTCAGCGCCGAAGCGCAGTGGGAAATAGACTGCGGCGACGATCAGACAGATCGCCGCTGTCTTGAACAAATCTCGCCAGTTTTTGCGCAGCGCGAAAAATAGGAGCGCGGTCATCGGGAAAATCAGTCCGGATTCTTTGCTCAGCGCGCTGAGAAGAAGGGCGAGTCCGCTCGCCACGAGCAAAAGTAATTTCCGCGCGCCCGAAAGTTCTGCGGCGCGAATAACCAAATAAAGCCCGAGAAATCCGAACAGCGCGCTCAGTGGATCGGCTCGGCCGGAGACGTAAACCACCGCGGCGCTTTGGACGGGGTGAATCGCCCAGATCGATGCCGCGAACAGGGCGATCAAGCGCGAATGACGCCGTTCGATTGCGAAACTGGAGAGAAATTCTTCGGCGAACAGGAACAGCGCGAGAGCGGCCAGGGCATGCCAAAGTACGCTCATCGCGTGATAGAGCAGCGGTTGAACGCCGACGAAGGCGTAATCAAACGTGTAAGTCAGTCGTTGCAGCGGCCGGTAGAAATCCGACGCGGTCGCATCGACGAAGAGAAAATGATTGAAGCCTTCCGGAATGAGCCGCCAACTTCGAATCAGTGGATCGCGCAAGATCAACGCCGTGTCGTCCCAGACAAAACCGTTCCACAGCGCGGGCGCGTAGACGCCGAACACCGCGACAAGCAAAATGAGGACGGCCCAGATTTTTTTCACGACAAACGACGACATCAATAAACTGCGCGTCTACATTTGCGAATGTTTATGTCGATCTTACGTGCGATTTTCTGGGGCGGATTGCTTGCTCTCGTGAGCAACGCCTGCGCCGATGGCGTTCCTGCGAATTGCAGCCAGCTCATTGTTGCCACCGCGGCGGACTGGAATTCCATGCGCGGCCAAATCCAGCGTTTCGAGAAAACGAACGGCGAATGGAAACCGGTCAGTGCGCCGATCCCGGTTTTGTTCGGCAAGAACGGCCTCGCGTGGGGCAGCGGCTTGGCCGGGCAAAACGAACAGGGTTTGCACAAAAAAGAGCGGGACGGCCGCGCGCCCGCGGGAGTTTTCGCGATCGGTGAAGTCTTTGGCTACGATTCCAAATTGCCGCCGGGTGGCGATTATCCTTATCACCAGGTCACCGAAGCCGATATCTGGAGCGACGATCCACGCTCTCCAAATTACAACCGGCACGTCGTTATCGATCCGAAAAATCCGCCCGATAAATACAGCCACGAAAAAATGCGCTCAGGTGATTTCGCCTATCATTGGCTGGTCGAGATCCGGCACAATTCCGATCCGCCGGTGCCGGGCGACGGAAGCGCGATTTTTTTCCATATCCGCCGCGGCGTGAATCGAGCGACGACCGGTTGCACGACGATGGCGGAACCTGAATTGGTGAAAATGGTCACCTGGATGCGTGCCTCGCGGCACCCGTGCTACGTGTTGCTGCCGGCAGACGAATACGAAAAAAAGCGGCAGTCGTGGAATTTGCCTCCGCTGGAAAAAACAAAAAATGCCGCGACTCGTTGATTCCCTCGTGGTTTGAAGTAGTTGTTAGGCAGGGCTTATGAGAAGGCGATCCAATCCCGATTCGGAACCAAACATCCGCCGCATCGACACGAAAGCGCGGGCAAAAAAACAAACGCATGGGTTTCAAGTGCACTTTCTGCGTGGAAACAAGTCGGTCACGCGAATGTTCAGCGACTCGCTTTTCGGCGGAAAAGAAGGAGCGAGGCGCGCAGCGCGGAAATTCAAACACTCGGCGCTCAGACGCGCTCCGAAACGCGGCGCAAGATCGACGTCACGGCGCCGGCGTCGCTGAGCCGTTCTTTTCGCGCCAAACTTTCCAGCATTCGAGAAATCCGGGCGCAAAATCCTTTGGCCGCGCCTCAATCCATCGGTCGACGATCGACGGCGGGAAAAATCGTCCGGCTTCGATCTCGGCCGGATTCAGGCGCAGCTCGCCATCGTAGGAGCCGCGATACAGCCAGATAAACTCGAAGCCGGTTCGCTCCGATGCCGGTAATTTTGCGACCCTTTGGAGGCGAGTTTCGATCCCGAGTTCCTCCTGGAGCTCGCGGACCGCGGTCTGGTCGTAGTCTTCGCCGGTGTTCACGTGGCCGGCGGCGCCTGAATCCCACATTAGAGGATGTCGATCTTTTAGCCGGGAGCGGAATTGCAGGAAGACCTCGCCCCTCGAGCTGAAAATAAGGATGTGAACCGCCCGGTGGAGCGAGTTATTCGCATGCACCTGGCTCCTCGGGGCGGCTCCTATGACTCGGTCGCGCTCATCGACCACTTGGAACTGCTCCTCTGGCACGTTTACTCCGGTAGCCGGCGTGATTGGCGCGACGCGATTCGCCAATTCAATCCATTGCTCGAGCGCAACGTCTTCCGCGCGCGCGCGCGGATTCAAGCCGAGACCAGCCGCGACTGATTCCCAGTTCGCGACATCTTCGCGAATAAGTTTACCGAGTTGCTTGCGTCGTTGCGCAAATCCTCGCCGCACAAGTCTCTCGAATACTGCATGATCGGACACGGCAAGTTCGCGTTGCTTGCGCGGCGAGATGCCCACGAATGCGGAATCAACGTCGGGCTTCGGAAGGAAAACAGTCGCCGGAATCGTGCGCAAATATTCGACGCGATGATGAAATTGAATCTGCAAAGTGAGTGCGCCGTAATCACTCGTGCCCGGACGCGCGTCGATACGCTTCGCCAACTCCTTTTGTAACATCAACAGCCACAGCGAGATTGGACTGGGATATTCCAGGAACTTAATGAGCAACTGGCTCGAAATGTAATAAGGAAGATTTCCAAGCAGCTTCACACGCGGCTGCGTGTACAAGACGCGCGTATCGAATTCCAGCGCGTCGCCGTGCACGATTTCAAAGTTCTTCTGAGGAAATCTTCCACGCAAAAATTCCACCAGCCGTTTGTCTTTCTCGACCGCGAGCACTCGCGCGCCTTTCTCGAGCGCGAACTCGGTCAACGCTCCGAGTCCCGGGCCGATCTCCACCACATAATCATTCGCCGTCAGATTTGCTTGCTCGACAATCCAGCGCGCCAGGTTTCGATCGTGCAGAAAGTTTTGGCCGAGGCTTTTTACCGGCGAAACACCGATCTCGCGCAGAACGACGGGAATTTCCGATAACTTCATTGAAGATCGACAACGTAGGCTGCTGCGGTGCGGAAATTAAGCGTTTATTCACATTTTGTTGTGAACAAAGCCGCCTTTTTCGCCCATTTTATTCGCAAGTTATTCACCTCGCGCGAGTCCGGTGGCCGTTTTCGGCCAAAAGAGGGATTGCGCTGCGATTCATCTGAAACAAAAGTGCTCTTTCCAATCATGAGTTTGAACATTGAAGCCCTTTCGCGCGCCGCGACCGAAGCTCGCGGCCTTTGTATGGACGCCGTTCAGGCGTCGCAGTCTGGCCATCTTGGTTTGCCGCTGGGCTGCGCCGAAATGGGCGCCGTCCTTTACGGCTACGCGCTGAAACACAACCCCGACCAGCCGCGCTGGATCGGTCGCGACTATTTCGTGCTCTCGGCCGGTCACGGTTCGATGTTCCTTTACGCCTGGCTGCACATGAGCGGCTACGATTTGCCGATGTCGGAGATCAAACGTTTCCGGCAGTTGCACTCCAAAACGCCGGGCCATCCCGAATTTTTTGAAACACCGGGAGTCGAGTGCACCACCGGTCCGCTTGGCCAGGGCGTCGGCAACGCCACCGGCATCGCCGTGGCGATGAAAATGGCCGCGGCGCATTTCAACACGGCTGAACACCGCATTTTCGATCAACACTGCATCTGTCTTTGCGGCGACGGTTGCATGCAGGAAGGCGTGTCTTCCGAAGCCAGCGCTTTCGCCGGGCATTTCGGTCTCGATAACTTGATCCTGATTTACGATGCCAACACGGTCACGCTCGATGCCCCGGCCACGGCCACGCAGAGCGAAGACACCGCCATGCGATTCAAAGCTTACGGCTTCGACACGCAGGAAGTGAACGGCCACGACATGCAGGCGTTCCTCGACGCCTTGAACAACGCGAAAGAAAACAACAACGGCAAACCGAAGCTGATTGTCGCGCACACGCTGGTCGGAAAGGGAATCCCCGAAGTCGCGGGGACCTACAAGGCGCATGGCGAAGCAGGAGCCAAATTTGTCGATGCTGCACGCAAGGCGCTCGGCCTCCCCGACGAGCACTACTACGTCTCCAAAGAGACCTGCGATTATTTCGCGGCGCACAAAAAGGAATTGCTCGCCGAGTACGATCGTTGGGAAAAAACCTACAACGAGTGGCGCAAAAAAAATCCGGAGCTGGCGAAGCAGCTCGACGCTGGGGTCGAACGCAAAGTGCCCGCGGATCTGCTTGCGAAAATTCCCGAGTTTCCGAAGGACGCGAAGTTGGCGACACGCAAAGCGGGCAGCGAAGCTTTGCAACCGATCGCCAAAGAAATGCCGCTCCTGATCGGTGGCAGCGCCGATCTCTACGGCTCGACGTTGAACTACATCAAAGACGGCGGTGATTTTACGCGCAACACTCCCGCGGGCCGCAACATTCGCTTCGGCATCCGCGAACACGGCATGTGCGCCATCCTGAATGGCATTTCCTATCACGGAATTTTCCGCGCATCAGGCGCGACGTTTCTTGTGTTCACCGATTATTGTCGTCCATCCATTCGTCTCGCCGCGCTCTCGAAACTTCCGAACATTTACATTTTCACCCACGACTCCATCGGTGTTGGCGAAGACGGCCCGACCCACGAGCCGGTTGAAACCGTAAGCTCGGTGCGCGTTATGCCGCAGATCGATGTGATCCGTCCGGCTGATCCCGAAGAGACTGCGGGCGCGTTTGCGGCCGCCATGGAACGGATCGACGGACCGACCCTCATCGCACTGACGCGCCAGGTCGTGCCGATTCTGAACGATGTCGATCTTAAATCACGCCGAGAAGGTGTCTCGCGCGGCGGTTACATCGCGAAAAAAGAAAGCGGCAAGCTCGACTTGATCATCATGTCGTGCGGGAGCGAATTGCAGCACGCGCTCGCCGCCGCGAAAGAACTCGGCGACAACGTTCGCGTCGTCTCAATGCCCTGCTTCGAGCGGTTCAAACGTCAGGATCAGAAATATCGCGAAGAAATCTTGCCGAATTTCTGCCGGAAACGCGTCGCGATCGAAGCTGGCGTGCCGGATTGCTGGTACGAGTTCGTCGGGCTCGACGGAAAAGTGGTCGGCCTGCACCGGTTCGGGATGAGCGCACCCGGCGCCGAAGTGATGAAAGAATTCGGCATCGACGCCAAGCACGTCATGGAAGCGGCCAAGTCGCTACAATAGCGCGCGAAAATCTTCCGCTGACAGGCCTGAGTCCTTCACAATGCCGCCCATTGTGAACGCGTTTACTGGATTGTGGCGCGGAATCGTAATGAAGTGCGAACCGTCACTCATAACAATGTGTTTGCCTTGCCGCACGATTTTGAATCCGGCCTTTTCGAATGCTTGGACTGCGCGCAGATGATTGACGCCCGGAATCTTGGGCATCGATTAAACCGAAACTTCCACTTCGCGCACGTCGGACCCCCGAACGCTTTCCTTCACCGCCGCGAGATAATCTTCGATGGCATCGCGAATGTTTTGAATTGCTTCTTGTTCGGTTGCTCCTTGCGACCAGCAACCCGGCAGCGCCGGACAATTCACCGCATAGCCCTCTTCCGATTTACGGAGCACGATCTGATACCGCAAACTCATTGTGCATTCATCTTACATCCTGACGCTTAGAAATAACAGCGAACTTTGTGCCGCTAGCATCTCCGTCTTCTGTCCTCTGTTCTCGCTTGTCACTCGTCACTCGTCATAACCGCGCCGTACCCGGGCTCGTGGCACGGAAACTTCTGCGTTTCGGGCCATGCGCGTGTTGGTCGCCGATGATCAGCGGGAGGTCGGAACCTCGTTGGCCGAACTCGTTCGCCACTGCAATCACGAGATCGTCGGCGTGGTCGGCTCAGGCCTGGAAGCAATCCAAGCCTACGCCAAATTTCATCCCGATGTGGTTTTAATGGACTATTGGATGCCGAAACTCAATGGCGCCACCGCCTGTCGTAACATTCTGGCAAAGCATCCGGCCGCGCGCGTCATCCTGGTTTCGGCGTGGTCGCCTTCGGCCGAGGCCTCCGCATCTGGCGCGCTAGCGGTCTTGCCAAAACCGGTCGATTTGGATCGGCTCAATGCCACACTTCACGCGGTCGCTGAATCATACCGCGCTCCGGCACCATCCGCGTAAACAAAAAAGCCGCCGAAGTGTTTTCAACCCCGGCGGCTTTCGTAATTTAATTTCAGGCTAAGCGTCTCAACTTCTCAACGCCTCAACTTCGCCGTTACCCCATGTCGAGCGAATTCAGCGTTGGCTCGTCGATCACCGCCGTTATTTGCAGGCCGTTATCGGCTTGATAAGCGGTGAGCGCTTGCCGCGTCAATGGCCCGAGCAATCCGTCCACCTCGCCGCGGTAATAGCCCATTTGCTGAAGCTCAGCTTGTACGTCCGCGATCACGCGGTCCGGCGGCTCGGCCCGATGACCGACATAGATCGGCGCATCGTAGGCATAATATTCCTGGCCGGGATCGTAACCCCAGGCCGGATACCAATAGCCGTTGTTCCAAAAATAATAACCGCCGGCGATCAGCTCGACCCGCTGATAACGCGAGTGATACCAACCCCGATCGTGCCGTTCCGGATGATACGTTCGGAACACTTCGTACTGCGGACCCGACCAGCGTTCGCTTCCAGCAATCCGATAATTCACGCTAAACGTAACCGCCGGAGCTCTGTCCGGCCGCGGCTGCGCTTTGAAATTAACGTTCTGCTGCTTGATCGTTTGCGCCTGCTGCTTCACTTGCTCCACTTTTTGCTTTTCAACATGCGCTGTTGCGCCGCCGCCGGTCGCAACGTTCGCGTTCGCGCCCGTGGTTTGCTGACCTGTTGCACCAACTGCGCCGGTTCCACCCGTCGCGCCCGTTGCTGCAACTGACGGTGCTGCACTTGCCGATGCGGCAACTGTTGGGGCCGCGCTCGCCGACGGCGCTACCGATGCTTTTGCATTCACACCCGCGCCGGCTCCAGCCTTCATCCCTTTTTCATGTCCGGCTTTCTTTCCGCCCGGAGCGACGCTCGCGCTCGCGCCGGCTTCGGCGGAAGCGCCAGTTCCCGATGCGCCAGTCGCGGCTGACGTTTCAGCTTTCGCACGACCGTGCTTGCCTTTGCCCGCACCTGCGCCGGTTTCGGTTGTTGCGCCAGCGCCGGTTTGACCGGAAGCGCCCGTCGCCGATTCGTTACCCGTACCGGTCGTCGACGTTTCAGCTTTCGCACGACCGTGCTTGCCCTTTGCGCCCGTCTCGGTTGTCGCGCCGGCGCCCGTTTGCGCACCCGTTCCGGTCCCTGCGCCGGTAGCGCTAACGGAACTTTCCGCTTTCGCTTTGCCCTTGTGACCTGTTCCTGTGCCTTGCTCAGCTCCGGTGGTCGCGCCTTGTGTCTTTGGCGTTTTCGGTTCGGCCTGCTCAGTCGTTTTTTCTTTGCCCTTCTTGCCACCCGCCGCTGGCGATTCTTCCGTTTGCTGAGCAAACGCGACTCCCGCCAGAGCCAGTGACACTCCGATTAGTAAACTGGTAAATTTCTTCATAATAGTAATGTTTGGTCGTTAGACATGTGCGGTCTATTCAAGCGACCGCGCTCGCCTTACAAGAATTACGCTGCTCAATGAGGGGCCGGCCGCTTCTTTGTTGTGTAAATGATCCCGTCACGAGTCACTTCTTTTCCGGGCAATGACTAACCGCGTTTGCCTAGCAAGATCGAAAGAAGGCCGAGCGCGGCAAGGCGACGGCCCGCGTGTCAAAGTGAGAAAATCGCGCGTGCACGGTCGCGGCGTCTTCGCGGGGAGACCGTTTCGGCGAGGCGAACGAATCATCGAATACACCGGTCGCCACGTCCGCTGGTCCAGCATCCCGCAAGATTTGGACGACCCCAGCATGTACTTTTTTGGACTTGGAGACGGCAAACGCGTGATCGATCCGAGGGTCGGCGGAAATGAAGCGCGCTTCATCAATCATTCCTGCAACCCGAATTGCGAAACGCGCGAGAATCGCGGCCGCGTCTTCGTTCACGCCTTGCGAAACATTCGCCTGGGCGAAGAACTTTTTTACGATTACTGCCTGGCCCTTGATGACGACGTCCCGCGCACCAAAGAAATCGAAGGCGAATGTCGATGTTGCTGCGGCTCGCCGAAGTGTCGCGGTACACTGCTTGCACCGGATTAATCCGCGCGTCGAAGTAAGAATTAAAAATGCAAAAGGAAGAACCTGACTTGGCTGCTCGCACCAAGCGGTTTGCTCTAAAGATTATCCGTTTCTTTGCAACGCTGCCTAAAGCGACAGAATCCCAGGTTATCGGCAAACAGCTGCTGCGTTCGGGACTTCAGTCGGAGCAAACTATCGCGAAGCATATCGCGGGAGAAGCAAAGCGGAGTTCATTGCAAAATGCGGCGATTGTCTCCGCGAATTAGAAGAGACTGGATATTGGCTCGATCTCCTCTTGGAAGCGGACCTTGTCGAGCCAGAAAAACTTCGGGAACTGCGACAAGAATGTAGCGAATTGATCGCTATTTTCGTCACAGTCCTCAAACGCTCGAAAGAGAACCTTCCGTAATTCTTCCCTCTTAATTTTTACTTTTTAATTTAAGAGCCTCAGGCGACGTCTGTGCAAAAAATTGTGCACCCGTATCAAGATGGCCATCAGAAAATAAATCCAGCCGCACCAGGCGATTTGTTCTAACGGTAAGATAAAAGAAAGCACCAGCGACACGATCCCGATGCTCACCGGGATGCTCCAGCCCGTCAGCTCGCCGCGGGTAATGAGTTGTTCGCGCGCATTCAACCGCAACGGCTCGCGCAATTGCCAGGCCCGCAGATACAGCAGCCAGATTTCGGCGGCGATGGCAATTAACCCGAGCGCGTAAATTGCAAAGATCGTTCTCGCTTCTGATTCGGTAGTGTGAAGCGAGAACTGGTGGCCGACCTGGCCATTGCTAATTAAGAACCACATCGCCCCGAAGATCGCCTTCAGCGGGTAGATAAAGATCAGGATCGTGACGATCATCGCCCAGCTGATCAGAATCGAGATGCCATCTTCGAGGCCATAACGCCGGCTCCACAACCAATGGCCCCGCCAAAAGACGCCCAGCACCGCGATGCTGCAGACAAAAGTCGGCACATTTTTAAAAGCGGCCAGGAGCGCCTGGATATTATCCGGGATCTGTTGGGCGGAAATCACCAGCATCGAAATCGCGAACGCGAACGCGGCGTCGATGAAAGTTTCCAGGCGCGTCATCTCCATTCCGCGCAACCGGAACCCATCGCGCTTTGGCAACGCGTCGAGATTCGCCGGCATCAACGACGCGATATCTGAATGCCGCTCGTTCATCCGAAATAGTTAATCAGGAACGCAGGAATGGAGCGAGTGGGGAAAGCGACATGGCCGGTAAAGCCGCGAGGGTAGGGGTCGAGCGCTTGCGGGAGCAGCCGAGATACAAAACAGGAAGATCGACATCTGCTTTCCCAAATCCGTCTTATCCGTAGCCTGCCCGCCGTGGCGGGTAATCCGGGGTCGTTTATCTTCTGCTCTTCGCTCTTCCCGCTTCCTCTTAGTCTCCGTTCGATTTCAGCCTTGTACCGGACCTGCATTCCGAAATTCGCTTGGCTTCGTTTCGCTAATTCTTTCTAATTGAACGGTTCCCCACCTCAGAATATGCCGCCCCAGAATACGCTCAGCGTCGATCGCCTTGGCCAACTCATTTACGAAATTCGTGGACAGCGTGTCATGCTGGATTCAGACCTGGCGCGGATCTATGGCATTCGAACGTTCCGGTTCAACGAGGCCATCAAACGTAATCGTGCGCGTTTCCCCGAAGACTTCATGTTTCAGCTTACGCGCGAGGAATTTGTAAACTTGATATCGCAAATTGCGATATCAAGTTCGCGTCACGGCGGCCGCCGCAAACTACCGTACGCGTTCACGGAGTACGGTGCTCTCCAAGCCGCAAACGTATTGAGAAGCAAGCGAGCCGTCGCCATGAGTCTGTTCGTCATCCGTGCATTCATCGAACTACGCGATAAAGTCGCGACTAATACGGCAATCTTGCTTCTCCTCCACGACTCGGCACTGCGTGACGTCTATAAAAAATTGCGGCCACTGCTGGCGCCACCACCGGTCCCGCCCAAAAAACAGATCGGCTTCCATCCGTGACCTCTGTCTCCCGACTTCTGCTCTTCCCACTTCCCAAATCCGTCTTATCCGTAGCCTGCCCGCCGTGGCGGGTAATCCGCGGTTTCTGCTTTGATTTCAGCTTTCAGACTTTCAGCTTTTTGCTTCCCTTCTTCCTTTTTACTTCTGACTTTTTCCTTTAAAAATCCCGCTTAGTTTCTTCCCCCAGGCGCATGCCAATTATCCTGAAACCGGAAGACGTCGCGCGGCTCGTCTTCTTCGTCCGCGGCGAGAAAGTCATGCTCGATGCGGACCTGGCGATGCTCTACGGAGTTGAAGCGCGCGCCCTGAACCAGGCGGTAGCGCGGAACCGCAAACGGTTTCCAGCAGATTTCATGTTTCGCCTTTCCGCGAAGGAGTACGAGAATTTGAGATCGCAGATTGTGATCTCAGAAGAGAGAACCAAGAAGCTCAACTCATCACAATTTGTGATGAGTTCACGCAAACACCGCGGACGAACCTATCGTCCGTACGCCTTCACCGAGCAGGGTGTCGCGATGCTTTCAAGTGTTCTGCGCAGCTCTCGCGCGGTCGAAGTGAACATCGCTATCATGCGCACATTTGTGCAGCTGCGCCGCCTGATGGACAAGAACGCCAATCTCGCACGCAAGATCGAGAATTTGGAAAAGAAGTACGACGAACAATTCGCTGCCGTCTTTGCCGCGATCAAACAATTGATCACCTCGCCGGAGCCGGCGAAAAAGCAGATCGGCTTTCAGCCCTGACTTCTGATCTCTGATCTCTGATCTCCTTAGTCCGCCTGCCTGTCACCCGTCACTTCTTCTTCGCTTCCGGCTTGTCACTCGTCACAGGTCACATGTCACGGGTCACTTCCGTGATCAGTTTTTCAGCTTCTCAGCGTTTGAGTCACAATCCCCTCTTCAATTTCAAAATTTCAGCGTTTCAGTTTTCAGATCTTCCGTTGGCGAACGCTTCATCCGTACCTCCGAGACCGTGTAGAGCTGCAACTAACTCGTCGATTCGATCCGGACTCAGCTTCTGGGAGAACTTTGGATTGTCGATGTAATCGCGAACTTGCTCGAGGCGCATGCAGTGAACGTTCCCGGTCTCACCAAATCTCGCTTCCACTCGCGCCTTGGTAAAAACCATTACCGCGCGAAAGAAAAGATCGTTCGAATGCATCAAACCGAGGATTTGTTCACGGAGCAGCATCGCTCGGCTCAGGAACTTTCGGACAGAACTGATCGCGCCAAACTTGCCGCTCACTTTCAGTTCGCCATGACCATCGGCACTGACGACGCCCTTCCAATCCTTCGTCTCGATCGCAAAGAATCCCGTCGGACCGATCACAATGTGATCGATGTTTCCCCGGCCAGTATTCACGTCATTGAACAAATAATAACTATCAGAGAGCCGTTCCAACTCCGCGCCGACCTCGTACTCACCGACAGCACCCTTCCGCCAACTCATTCGATTCGCTTCGTGCTCATCGACTCGGCGGTTTGCAGAATGCGCAAGCCACCACAGGAAAATCCCAGC
>WNFR01007073.1_pt1 | contig 13919 bp, 10 predicted proteins | sample 5400221 | NCBI WGS metagenome assembly WNFR01 (sample SAMN13153357, study PRJNA577476) | soil metagenome | isolation source: 40 cm soil under Madrone tree | place: USA:California | collected 2016-06-14 | reverse complement strand
GTTGACGAACTTGAGCCGGGAATTCAGGCGATCGATGTCGACATCCAGCCCACGCTGCGTTTCACGCAGCTCCTTGCGCACGTGCGCTTTCTCCGCGACGAACCGCTTCAGCTCCGCTTCCTGTTCCGGCGACAGCATGAGCGAGGACTGATCGTTGCGCTTGCTTTGCAGTTCGGTCAACTTGGTCTCCGTCTGCTGCAGCTCCGCCTGAAGCTCCAACGCCTTGGCGCGCAGTCGGTCATCCGCCTGGCGCCTGAGCGCTTCCACGCGCTCAAAGGGCCGCGAAAACGTCGCGCGGCCGCGCACGCTGATCAGAGCGCTGGTGCCGCTCAAGTTGTCGAGAATGTTGGCCACCAAATCGCCGTTGCTGGCAAACGCCTGCGCGACGCGTTGACCGAACACTTCGCGCGTCTGCACCCACATGTAGTCCATCAGCAAATCCGTATCGGCGATGATCACGATATTGGCGGACGCCGACTTCGCCAGATGGGCGGCGGGCGGACCGGCGGCTTTCTGATCCGGCGGCGCCCCCTGTGGAAACGCGGATTCCACGGGTCCGGTGACGCGCGCCGCGAGGGTGTAGCGTAGCCCGTTGGGTTTGAAGCCGTCGCGCAAGGTGGCGGGATCGTTGAGCGCATTGAAGCGCTGCGCCGGGATGAGCGCCGCGCTGGTCGAGCTTTGCAGCAGCGGCTCGAACGTGGTCTTGGCGCCGAAGTGCGGGGCGAGCGAGCCGGCCGTCGCGACGTTGATCTTGTCCAGCGTCGCCGACACGACGTCCTTCTGATTCAGGTCGTCATGGCCGAGCCCCAAGATGCCGATGTGGCGTACCGGCGGCGACTGCATGCTGGCACGCACTTCGAGACCGCGCTGCAAGTCGCCGATCACTTTGGTCGGGTCGTAGTCGACGCCCCAGGCCGCGAGCAGCGGCGCAAGATCCGAAGAGTGGGTGGTCATCATCCCGGCCAGGGGATTCGACGGATCCTGGCCGCTCGTGTCCGCACCCGCGTTCGGGTCGACGAACAGCAGCATTCTGCCGCCGCGCATCACGAATTGATCGATGGCGTACAGAGTCTTCTGCGTCAACGCTTTCGGATGCACCAGCATCAGCACATCGACGTCCTTGTCGATGTGATCGACATCCGCCGCCAAGGTGCGCACCGTGAACAGTTCCTGAAGCTGGGTGAATATGGGCCAGGGCTCGCCCATCTGGCCCGTCGTCGGGTTGAACTGTCCCTGCAATCCGATCGAGCTCATGAGGCCGATCACCGGCTTCTTCGGCGTGCCCAGCTCGTTGATGAGCTTCGCCACGTCGTATTCCAGGAACTCCTCGCGGTCCGCCTGGAAGCTCGGCATCACCGAGCGGCCGTCGGTGGAATTGGTGCCCGCCAGTCCAAAATAGAGCGCATCGCCGCCGCCGGCCTGGAGCGGTTGCAGCCCGTATTCGGCGGCGCGGTCCTCGTCGTCCGAGAAGGGCTGCGGATCGACCAGCACCAAACGAATCTTGCCGCCCGCGCGGGCTGCCAGTTCTTCGAGGAACTCGCGCACCCGGGTGGCGTACGGCATGATCAGCGGCGCCTGCTTGGCCGCGGCTTCGCGCGAGAAATAGAAATACAAATTGACGGGTTCCTTGAGCTCGGCGAGCACTTGCTGCGTGCCCGGGCTCAGGGTGTAGAGCTTGTTCTGCGTGAGGTCCATGCGCATGCCGCGAAGGCCGGCGTTCGACAGCATCACGACACCCAAGAACAATACCGCGAGCGCGATCAATCCCCCGACCCCATAACCCGTTCTTCGCCAGCGACTTCCGTTCACCTATTCCGCCTTCTTCATGTCGAGTACCAAGGCCGTGGCGGCCAGCCAAAAGCCGATCAGAGCGCCGAAGTACACGAGGTCGCGTAAATCGATGACACCCTTGGAGATGGCTTCGAAGTGAGTGAAAAAGCTCAACGAGGCGATCGCATCGACGATGGCCTGCGGCAGGACACCGCGCACGAAATCGAGCACCAGCGGAAACCCGGCCAGCAGGAACACGAATCCGACCAGCGCAGCCGTGATGAACGCGATCACTTGATTGCGGGTGGCCGCGGAGAGGCACATGCCGATCGCGAGGAAGCCGCCGGCCATCAGGAGGCTGCCGACATATGCGGCGACGATGGCGCCGTTGTCCGGAGACCCGAGGTAATTGACGGTGATCCAGATCGGGAAGGTGAGCATCAACGCGGTTCCGGCAAACACCCAGGCAGCCAGGAATTTGCCGACCACCGCCTGCCACAGGGTGATGGGCAGCGTCATGAGCAATTCGATGCTGCCGCTATTGCGCTCTTCGGCCCAGAGGCGCATCGAGATGGCGGGAATCAGCACCAGGTACAACCAGGGATGCCAGCGGAAGAAGGACTGCAAATCCGCCTGGCCGCGCTCGAAGAAGCCGCCCACCTGAAAGGTGAACACCGCCGCGAGGACGAGGAATATGACGATGAACACATAGGCCAAGGGGGTCGCGAAATAGCTGCGCAGCTCGCGCCGGAACACCACGAGGACTTTACTCACGCATCGCTCCTTGCGCGGCGCCGGAGACCGCGATGCCCGGCGGCCCCGTCAGCGAGCGGAACACCTCGTCGAGCCGACCCGATTCGAGATGCAGCTCAGGTACGTCCCAATCGTTTTTGACGATGATCGCGCTCACGGCGGACAAGGTATTGGCGCCGCGCTTCGGCACCGCCGTGAGCCTGAGCTCGCGCGCATCGTATTCCACTTCGGCGACCTCCGGGAGCAGACCGATCTCGCGGCGCGCCGCGTCGAGTTCCTCGGGCTTCCCGAAGCGCAGACTGACGGCATGGTGGTAGCGGGAGCGGGCTTCGAGCGCGGTCGGGGTTTCGTCGGCCACGATGCGCCCGTTGGCGATGATGATGGCGCGCGTGCACACCTCGTGAACCTCCTCCAGGATGTGAGTGGAGACGATGACCAGCTTGTCCTTGCCGAGGTCGTTGATCAGGCGGCGCACTTCGTGCTTCTGATTGGGATCGAGGCCGTCCGTCGGCTCGTCGAGGATCAGGACCTGCGGGTCGTGAATCAATGCCTGCGCGAGACCCACGCGGCGGCGAAAGCCCTTGGAGAGCGTCTCGACGACCTGCTGAATCACCGGAGCCAGTCCCAGCCGGTCGACGACGACGCCGAGCCGCCGGCGCCGCCGCTCTCCCGTGAGGCCGCGTACATCGGCGACGAAATCCAGAAATTCGGCCACCGTCATTTCGCCGTAACTGGGCGCGCCCTCGGGGAGATATCCCATGCAGGACTTGGCCGCCACCGGCTCCTCCTCGAGGTCGTGTCCGCACACGGAGACCCGTCCGGCGGAGGGCGCAATGAAGCCCGCGATCATGCGCATGGTCGTGGACTTGCCGGCGCCGTTGGCCCCCAGGAATCCCAGCACTTCGCCCGGCGCCACGCTGAACGTCAGGTCGTCGACGGCCAACTTGTCGCCATAGCGTTTGGATAAATTTTTCGTCGTGATCATGGGCGCCTTTGAGCGTGCACAGCGGAGGAGGTTCAAAATTTTGAGCGCGATTTTATCGCGGATGATTCAAGTGGCAACCCATTATTCCGCGGTTGCCGCCTCTGCGCTGCCGCTAGGCGTTCCCAGCCTTGGCATCGATGGCTGATTTGTTTTCCTTGAGAATACGCCGTACCTCGGGCAACGACGGCCGGTCTGCCATGCGCGCGATGAGTTCTGGCAACTCGTACCACTTCCGTCCCCATTGCACCAGGCGGGCCGCATCGGCAATGACCTGGGCGCGTGCGACGTCCGAGGGCTCGTCGCGCCCGGGCGGCGCGGCGGGCGTGATCTTGGGGGTGGGTTTGGCACCTGGTTTTGCGGGCTTTGCCGGATGTTTGGCCGCGGGCTTCGCCGCTGGTTTGGCAGGGACGTTGGCCTTGCGTTCGGTGCGTGCTACCTGAGCGGTGCCCACGGGCGGCGGCGTGCGCTCGGCGGCGAGGAATCTCGGCATTTCCCGCGTGGCCGAGGCCGTGACCGTCGGCATTTCGCGCGTGGCGGTGGTCGAGATCGTCGGCATTTCCCGGGTCGCCTCGGTCGCGTCCGCCGGCGGCTGCGCGGCCTCCTCCGGTGGCGGCGCCGTCAAGGAACTCTCGTTCTCCTGAACGGCCAGAGGGATGAAGCGCTCGATGTGTTCGGATCCCACGAGGTTGGCGAGGAAGATCGTGAGCTCCAAAGAATCCGAAAACTTCGCGTCGCCCATCTCGACGCGTTCTTCGATGGTGGCTTTGAGCGCGAGGGTTTTCTGCATCGCCAGATCGATGATCCACCGGCTCGGCCGCTGATGTTCCACCCAGGGCTGGATCTTCCAATAGGTGTCGTCGTCGAGCGAGGAGTACTCGGCGTGGAGCTCGAGGCTCTTGAGCCATTTTTCCAGCAGTTCCAGCAGTCGTTGATCGGCGGGTGTTGCCATGGTCTTCGGGGCTCCAGGCACGCACCCTAAACGAACCGCCGCCCGATGGCTAGTGTACTGAACCGGGTCAGCACAGGCGGTACATCGCGACCCAGCCGCGTTAGACTGCCGCCAATGTGTGGAATAGCCGGCATTGTAGGTTCGAGGGCGAGCGCCGAGGTCGTCCGCAGCATGGCGCAGCGTCTGCGGCATCGCGGGCCGGACGGCGAAGGGGAGTGGGTGCGGCCGGGAGTCGCCCTGGCTCACCGCCGACTGGCCATCCTGGATCTGTCCGAGTGTGGGCACCAGCCCATGGTGTTCGATTCCCAGGTGCTCTCCTACAACGGGGAGATTTACAACCACGCGCAATTGCGCGCGGAGCTTCCGGGACCGTGGCACTCGACCGGAGACACCGAGGTGCTCGTCCATCTTCTGGCGAAGCAAGGCAGCGCCTGCCTGCACCGGTTGGCCGGGATGTTCGCGTTTGCCGCTTGGGACACCCGCGAGCAGCGCCTGTTGCTTGCGCGCGATCGCTTGGGGATCAAGCCCTTGTACTATCAAGTGCTGCCGGACGGGATCGCGTTTGCCTCGGAGCTCAAGGCGCTGCGGGTGCTGGGTACGCCTGAGATCGATCGGAGCGCCGTGCGGGATTTCTTGTTCCATGGCTATATTCCCGCGCCGAAGACCATTTATCGCGGTATCGCGAAATTGCCGGCCGGACACGTGCTGAGCTGGCAGGCGGGCCGCATCCGCATCGAACGCTATTGGAATCCGTCGCCCGCGATCGTCGCGCGCAGCGCCCCGGATACCGTGCGGGAACTCGATGCCTTGCTGCGCGTTGTAGTGCCGGCGCATACGTTGTCGGACGTGCCGGTCGGCGTGTTCCTGAGCGGCGGCATCGATTCGGCACTCACCGCTTGCTATTTGGAGGCGCCGCGGACCTACACCTTGGGATTCGATTCGGGCGCGCGCTCGGAAACGGCGGCGGCGCGCAGGGCGGCGGCGCACTTGCGGACCAAGCACCTGGAGATGACGGCGCCGCTGGCGGATTTTGCGGAGGCTCTCGACGAGATTCCCGCTCTGTTCGACGAGCCCTTCGGAGACAGCGCCGCGTGGTCGAATTATCTCATCGCGAAATTTGCACGCCGCGAGGTGACGGTGGCCCTGAGCGGCGAGGGTGGCGATGAAATCTTTTGCGGCTATCCGCGGTACTGGTCGAGGATCGGCGCGCGCTCGAGCTTCTTCAACAGATCGCTGGCCCGATACTTGCCGCCGCTGTCGCGTCTGGGCTCGTCGATGCAGCGGCGTGCCTACGTCGGATTGCCTGCCCATGCCGCGGCGCTCGGGGGTCTGACGGCGCAGCAGATCGATTCCTTGCTGGCGGAGCATTGGCAGGAGCCCGGGTACGACTATCTCTGGTTTTACCGGCAATATTGGCGCGAAGATCTCGATGCGCTCGCTCAATTGCGCTGGCTCGATTTGAATACGGATCTCGCCGAGGGTCTCCTGACCAAGGTCGATCGAACCAGCATGGCGCATTCGCTCGAAGTGCGGCCTCCGCTGCTGGATCATCGCCTCGTGGAGTTCATGCTGAGCGTGGATCCGCGGTTGCTCGTCGATCAGCGGCAGCGGCGCGGCAAGTTGTTGGTGCGCCGGCTCATGGAACCACGATTGCCGCCGGGTCATTTGGATCAGCCGAAATCCGGCTTCGGTCTTCCGGTGCATCGATGGCTGCGGCGTCATCCGCAGGTGTTGCGCGAGGCGGTGGGGCGCTTGATGGACCGCGGAATATTGCGGCGTCCGGTGGGCAGTGAATTTCGGCGCGCCTGGTATCTCCTGGTGCTCGATCGCTGGTTCACCGCCTTTGCTTGAACGCCTCGTGACCGACCCCGCCGCCACCGGCTCCGCCGCAACCGACCCTGCCGGCGCCTCCCCTGCGACCGACGCACCGGGTTTGGGGCGGGCGCCGCGAATTCTATTCGTCCCGGTTTCGGGGACCTACGGCATGGGCGAATACGCGCGCTCGCTGGCGATTGCGCATGCCGCGAGCCGGCGTTGGCAGGGCGCCGCCATACACTTCGTGCTGAGCCGTGAGGCTCCTTATGCGGCCGCCGCACCCTTCCCCGCGACCTTGCTGGCCTCATCTCCGACGTTTCATTCCAAGGCCGTCGTCGAGTTGATCGAGAAGTGGCGGCCCGACGCCGTGGTATTCGACAACGCGGGACGCACGGCGCAGCTGCGCGCGGCGCGCCGATGGGGAGCGCGCGTCGTCTACGTCAGCGCGCGCCCGCGCCAGAGGCACAAGGCGTTTCGCCGGCACTGGATGCGGCTGATCGACGAGCACTGGATCGCGTATCCGGAATTCATCGCCGGCTCCTTGAGTTTCTTCGAAAGGCTCAAGCTCAGGCTGGTTGGGCGGCCCGTCGTGCGGTACTTGGACGTCATTTTGCCGGGCGCGGACCTGGGCCGGCGCGGCACCATCCTGTCGCGCGCCGGCTGCGAAGCGGGAACCTTCGTGCTGGTCGTTCCGGGCGGCGGCACCGGTCATCCGGGCGCGCACGATGCGGCGGGTCAATTCGTGGCGGCGGCGCGCGCACTTGCCGGACGCGGAGTGCCGACGGTATACGTGGGTCCCCCGAGTGCGGGCGCGCGTGCGGCAGAGGCGGCCCACGAGCCGAATTGGCATCCGCTCGGCCCTCTGCCGCAGTCTGACCTGGCGGAGCTCATGCGCTCGGCGCACCTGATCCTGGCCAATGGCGGCTCGACCTTGCTGCAGGCCATTGCCTGCGGCAGCGCCTGCATCGCGGTGCCCATTGCCAGGGATCAGATCGAGCGCACGCGCCGCTGTGTCGCCGCCGGCGTCGCGGCCGCGGCGACTCTGGACGCGGCCGGCATGGTGCAAGCCGCGGACCGGCTGCTGCAGAATGAGCCGCAGCGCGCGGCGCTCGCCGCGCGCGCCGCCCACCTCGAGCTCGTCGACGGTGTCGACCTCGCGATTCAGGCGCTCGGCGCCCTCGTCGATTCGGCGCAGCACGCAGCGCCGCGGTAAGAGTTGTCCGCGCAAAGGGAATCCATGCCGAACGTCGTCTTGCTGGCCTACGATCTCGAGCAGCCGTCCTTCCGGCATCGGATGCGCACGCTCATGGGTACGCTCGAAGCGGCCGGCTGGCGCGTTCGGGCGGAGTGCTTTCCCAGCGGCCGCTACGGAATTCGAACCTGGGAACGCCGCTCGCTGCTGCGTGAAGCCGACGTGGTGGTGCTGCATCAGATCAAGCTGAGCGCGATCGAGGCACGTCTGTTCGCCTCCTTCAGCCGGCACCGGATCTTCGACGTCGATGATGCCATTTACGTGCGCAAGCCGCGGCGGCTCGGTGATGCACCGGACGATTCGCCCTGGCGCAAGAGAAAATTCGCCGCAACCTGTCGCTGGGTGAACGTGGTCGCCGCCGGCAACGACGTCTTGGCCGGGGTCGCGCGCGCCTCCGCGCCGGCCGTCACGCTCTTACCCACCTCGATCGACACCGCTGCCTATCGGCCGACGACCGCCACGGCGGCCGATCCGCCCACCATCGTCTGGATCGGCAGTCCGGAGAACCTGGTGTATCTGGAGATGATTCGTCCGGCGCTGGCGCGCCTGGCCGTCCGGTATCCGACGCTCAAGATGCGGGTCATCTGCTCTCGGTTTCCCGACTGGCAGGAAGTCAACGTCGAACGCATTGCGTGGAGCTCGGCGACCGAGGCCAGGGACCTCGCCGCGGCGCATATCGGCGTCATGCCGCTGACCGACGACGAATGGGCGCGCGGCAAGTGCGCGTTCAAGCTGCTGCAATACATGGCCGCTGCGCTCCCGTGCGTGGCATCGCCGGTGGGCGCCAACACCGAGGCGGTGATCGACGGCTTCAATGGGTTCCACGCCCGCACCGTCGATGACTGGGAACGGCATTTGGACGCATTGATCCGGTCGCCCGAGCTGCGTGCGCGCTTCGGCGCAAGCGGGCGCGCGCACGTCGAATCCCGCTACGCAATGCGCACCTACCAGGCGCGGTATCTGGAATTGCTGCAGCGGCTGGCCGGGAGCCTGCCTGACCAATGATCGCGGATTGAATGCGCCCCGGCTTCGAAGCCGGTATCCTTCGCGGCCATGCATGCCATGCATATTTATCAGATTTGGAATCACTATACCGCGCGCGAAGAGCTGGATCCGGGCTTCGAGGTTCTTGACAACTCCGCGAACGAGCGGCCGGATTGGTTCGAGTACTGGCCGATCCGACGATTCCTGCTGAACGAAGCACTGGACGAGAATGCCTTTTACGGTTTCCTGTCCCCGAAATTCAGGATCAAGACCAGCTTGAGCGCCGAGGCCGTGCGCGATTCCATTCTCGCCGCCGATGCTGCGACCGACGTCATCCTGTTGAGTCCCAGTATTCACAACAGCGCGTATTATCTCAATGTCTTCGAGCACGGCGACGCCGAGCACCCGGGCCTCAAGAACGTCGCCAAAGGGCTCTTCGAACGCATCGGCATGCCGAGCGACCTGGACTCGCTCGTGTCCGATTCGAGGAACACGGTGCATTCGAATTACTTCATTGCCAAGCCGCGCTTCTGGAGAGAGTGGCTGGCGGTCAACGAGAAGATGTTCGCGATTGCGGAAACGCCGTCCGATACGCTCGGCGAGGCGCTGCGCACGCCGACGACCTATCGAGGCGGCACGACCGTGCAGATGAAGATATTCATCATGGAGAGAATCGCCACGTGGCTGCTGACCTCCGGCCGCGGATTTGCCGCGCAGGTACGCGATCCCTTCGTGGCGCGCAAGCGGATTTACAAACTGCCGGTCGCCATCGTGTGCGATGCGCTGAAGATCGCCTATGCCACCCAAGGCCGCACGCAATACAAGGATGTCTTCCAGTTGGTTCGGGGCTTGCGCAAATTCTTGAATCTTCAAATTCGCCTCGGCGGGGCCTTGGGATTGCGGCACGTCGGACCATGCTTACGTGTCTTGAAATCGTACTGGCTGGAAGATCGGCGCTAGCCGTGCAACGATGAGGGAGACTCACACCATGACGGATTTCTGGCGCGGCCGGCGAGTACTGCTGACCGGACACACCGGCTTCAAAGGCGCCTGGATGAGCCTGTGGCTCGAGGGCTTGGGTGCCGAAGTCACGGGATACGCGCTGCCTCCGGCCCGCGAACCCAATCTGTGGCGCATCGTCGCCGCTGCGGCGCGCACGGGCCGCGCCCTGCACTCCGTGATTGCCGATATCCGCGATGCCGAGCGCGTGCGCGACGCGGTGGCGCACTCCGACCCGCAGATCGTGATTCACATGGCGGCCCAGGCGCTGGTCAGGGAATCCTACCGCGATCCGATCGGCACTTACGCCACCAATGTCATGGGCACCGCGATGCTGCTGCAGGCCTGCCGCTCTCTGCGCCGTCTCGAGTGCGTGGTCGTCGTCACCAGCGACAAGGTCTATGAGAACCACGGCGAAGGCCGCGCCTTCGACGAACGCGACCGGCTCGGCGGTCATGATCCCTACAGCAACAGCAAGGCCTGTGCCGAACTGGTCACCGCGAGTTTCCGCGACAGCTTCTTTGCCGACGGGCCGCCGATTGCCAGCGCCCGCGCGGGCAATGTGATCGGCGGCGGAGACTGGTCGGAGGATCGCCTCATTCCCGACTGCGTCAGGGCGCTCGAGTCGGGCCATTCGGTGAATCTTCGCTACCCCGATGCCGTCCGGCCCTGGCAGCATGTGCTCGAACCCTTGTCCGGCTATCTGGCGTTGGCCGAGGCTCTGGTGACTGTGCCAAAAAAGGCACCGCGTGCTGTCAATTTCGGCCCGGACCCGGCATCCTTCTGCACGGTGCACGAGGTGGTGGATGCATTCGGCGCGCGATTTGAGGGCAGGCCTGGATGGATACGCGATCCGTCGCCGCAGCCGCCCGAGGCGCAGGCGTTGACCCTGTCCTCGGAACTGGCCGGGCACACGCTCGGCTGGCATCCCAGGCTCGACATCCGCGAGTCGCTGGCGTGGACGGCGGACTGGTATCTGGCCCATTCGGCGGGGGAGAACATGGCGGCATTTTCGGAAGCGCAGATAGCGCGGTATCGTGAACTGATGAAGCGGTCATCATGAAGTGCGTGATTCTCGCCGGCGGCAAGGGCACGCGCATCGCCGAGGAGTCGAACACGCGCCCGAAACCCATGGTGGAAATCGGCGCGCAGCCCATCCTGTGGCACATCATGAAGCTGTATGCCTCCTTCGGAGTGCAGGATTTCGTGGTCTGCCTCGGCTACAAGGGATATGTCATCAAGGAATACTTCGCGAATTATTTCCTGCACCAGGCGGACGTCACCTTCGACATGACGGAGAATCGGGTCGAGTACCATGATTGCCGCAGCGAGCCTTGGAAGGTCACATTGGTCGATACCGGCGAGGAGAGCATGACCGGCGGACGGCTCTTGCAGGTGCGCAAATACTTGAATGCGGACGAACCCTTTTGCATGACCTACGGGGACGGTCTGGCCAATATCGATATCGGCGCGGAGCTTGCCTTCCACGCCGATCACGGCCGCAAGGCCACCGTTGCCTGTGTGCGGCCGCCGGCGCGGTTCGGCCGTATCGTCACCCAGGGTACGCAGGTCGTTTCCTTCGAGGAGAAGCCGACCGCGGAAGGCGGCCTGATCAACGGCGGGTTCTTCGTCCTGGAGCCGAGCGTGCTCGAATTGATCGACGCGCACGATACGGTCTGGGAAAAAGAGCCCATGGAGAGTTTGGCCGCGGAGGGCCAACTGGCTGCCTGGATCCACCGCGGCTTCTGGCAGCCGATGGACACCTTGCGCGACAAGCAAAGCCTCAATTCCTTGTGGGATGGCGGAGCGATGAAGGCCGGTGCGATGAAGAGACCGGGGCGATGACGGGTCTCGTGACGGGCTGCCGTTCGTGCGGCGGCCGTTTGGCCGTGACGATGGCGGACCTGGGATTGCAGCCGGTGTCGAATGCCTTCATCGCTTCCTTGGAGGCGGCGCGCGGCGAGAAGCGCTATCCGCTGCGTGCCAAGGTCTGCGAATCCTGCAAATTGGTGCAGCTGGACTACGACGTGGCCCCCGAGGAGTTGTTCGCGCGCAACTACGTTTACTTCTCGTCTTATTCCGACGATTGGCTGACTCATGCCAAAGAGTACTGCGACATGGCGCGGCGGCGGTTCGGACTCGGCGCCGAGAGCCTGGTGGTCGAGCTCGGCGACGGCCGGCAAGCGGATCTGATCATCGGCAACAATGTGCTGGCGCACGTCCCGCTGCTCAATGACTTCGTCGCCGGCATCGCTCTGCTGCTGAAACCCAGGGGCTCCGTGACCATCGAGTTTCCGCACCTGCTCGAACTGATCGAGCACGTCGAGTTCGACACCATCTACCACGAGCATTACTCGTACATTTCACTGTACGCCATCGAGCGGGTGTTCAGCCGCCACGGCCTTCGAATCTACGACGTGGAACAGCTCCCCACCCACGGCGGATCGCTGCGGATCTTTGCCGCGCACTCGAACCGCCCGGACCTAGAAGACAGCGGCTTGCTGCGCAAGGTGCGGGCGCAGGAGAGCGCCGCGGGGCTGGCTGATCTCGGCACGTATCTGCGCTTCGCGGAGCGCGTCGAGAGCTGCCGACGTTCCTTGCTGGCATTTCTCGCCGAGGCGAAGCGCGAGGGCAAGACGGTCGCGGGCTACGGCGCGGCCGCGAAGGGCAATACCCTGCTCAATTTCTGCGGAGTGACGCCGGCCGACGTTTCCCGGGTGGCTGACCGTAATCCCCACAAGCAATCGAAGTTCCTGCCCGGCACGCACATCCCGGTGGTTTCGCCGGAAGCGCTGCTGCAGGCGAGACCGGACTATGTGCTGATTCTGCCGTGGAATCTGCAGGACGAAATCCGCCGGCAATTGCAGGAGATCACACAGTGGGGCGGCCGGTTCGTCACGCCCGTGCCCGAGATCCGTATCTACGCGTGATGCGCAACGGAGGAAGAATGTCAACCGGCGTTCGAAAGCTACCGGGCAGTGTCCATGATATTCACTGAATCGCCATTGTCCGGAGCCTACGTGGTCGACATGGAGCGGCTCCCGGACGAACGGGGTTTTTTCGCCCGCGCGTACTGTGCCGACGAATTTGCCGCGCGAGGGTTGGGACCCGATTTGCGCCAGTGCAGCGTGTCGTACAACGCGCGCAAGGGCACCCTGCGCGGCATGCACTATCAGGTCGCGCCCCATGAGGAGCACAAGCTGGTGCGCTGTACGGCCGGCGCGGTCTTCGATGCCATCGTGGATATTCGCCCGACCTCGCCTACCTATCGGCGCTGGTTCGGAGCAGAGTTGACGGCGGATAATCGCCGTTCGCTGTTCATCCCCCCGGGGTTTGCCCATGGGTTCGTGAGTCTCACTGATGACGCCGAGGTGTACTACATGATCTCGGTGGCGCATGCACCGAAGTTCAGCCATGGGGTCCGCTGGAACGATCCTTCGACGCGCCGGACGGCGTGTGATGCACGCAAAGCGCGTGCTCGTCAGCGGGGCCGGCGGCTTCATCGGCCGCTGGAGCGTCCCCGCACTGCTGCGCCTGGGGTACGAGGTGCATGCGGTGCTTTCCGGGAGTGCGAGCCGCGACGTTCCCGGGCTACTGCGGGGCGCAAAGATACACTTCGCGGATTTGCTCGATGACTCGGCCATCGATGAATTGACGGCCGAAGTGAGGCCCAGTCATTTGCTGCACTTCGCCTGGATCGCCACGCCCGGAGTGTATTGGAACAGTGAGGAGAACTTTCGCTGGCTGGCGGCGAGCGAACGTCTGCTGCGCAGTTTTCGCGCCCACGGCGGCAGCCGCGTGATGATGGCCGGGAGCTCCGCCGAGTACGACTGGTCCCGAGTGGCGGTGTGCGACGAGCTGTTGAGCCCCCTGGCGACGACCAAAGCCGCTGTCCTGCATGACACGGCCGCTGCCCCGAATGATTCGGCCGTCACGCCGGAAGACACAACTGCTCGCGTGAATGTTGCCACCGCCACGCCGAATGACGCACCTGCTGCCGTGAGTCGCTACGCTGCCTGCAAAATCGCCTTGCAGACGACACTTGCCGACTTCGGGCGCCGAGAGCATCTGTCGACGGCATGGGGGCGCATTTTTTTCCAGTTCGGTCCGTACGAGCACCCGGATCGCTTGGTGTCCTCGGTGATCCGCAATCTGCTGCTGAATCGCGAAGCTCCATGCTCGCACGGACGACAGGTGCGCAGTTTTCTGCACGTCGCCGACGTCGGGGAGGCGTTTGCGGCCGTGCTGGATTCCAAACTCGAAGGTCCGGTGAACATCGGGTCCGACGAGAGAGTGTCGCTGGCGGATCTCGTCGATCGCATCGGCCGGCAGATCGGGCGCCCCGAACTTCTGCGGCTCGGCGCGCGGCCGGCGCCTCCGGGGGAACCATCACTGCTGGTACCGGAAATCCA
>WNFR01004758.1_pt1 | contig 13919 bp, 13 predicted proteins | sample 5400221 | NCBI WGS metagenome assembly WNFR01 (sample SAMN13153357, study PRJNA577476) | soil metagenome | isolation source: 40 cm soil under Madrone tree | place: USA:California | collected 2016-06-14 | reverse complement strand
TCTCGCCGCGGCCGCGATCGCAGCCGCTATCCCAGTTTGCCAGAGCTGGGCTTGCGCCGATTTCGCGGCGGCGCCATCGACCCGCTGGTCCCTGACCAAGCAAGCTGGAGCCTCCTGGCTGGTGACGCCGTGCCGCGAGCGCTTCTTTAGCCTCGGCGTGAACGTCCTCGACGGCGGCTATCCCGAGCGCGAGAGGGCCGGCAGAACATGGTACAGCTGGAAGGCGTTCGCGCCGACGCTCGGGGAATGGACGGCGGAAACCCGCCGGCGGCTGTTCTCATGGGGGTTCAACACCGCTGGCGGTTGGGCGCTGCCGCCTGATACGCTGAAACTTCCGACGATCATCAATCTCGAGCTCGGCCGGCTCGCGCGCTTTCATTGGTTTGACCCATTCGACCCCGAAACCGAAAGCCGGATGAACGGGCTCGCCCGCGAATTGGTGGCTCCCTACCGCGGATCGCCCTATCGCATCGGCTATTTCTCGGACAACGAAGTCGGCTGGTGGGCAGGGGCCTTGTTCGTCTTCTACTCGTCAAAGCCGGCGAGCTCATTCACGAAACAGCGCTGGGTCGAGCTGCTGCAGCGCGATTACTCCGGCGACTGGTCCCGCTTTGCCGCCGATTTTCTGCCACCTGCCGGTGTCAACTCCTGGGAGGCGCTCCTCGCCACCACCGAAAGGACCCGGATGAAGCCCGGCGGCTCCGGAATCCGCGCGGTTCGCGAGTGGACCGCCATCGTCGCCGAGCGCTACTACACGCTCGCAGAAAGGGCGATTCGCGCCGCCGATCCCGATGCTCTGTTCTTTGGCGATCGGTTGCCGATCTACTATGACCCGGCGGCGGTGCGCGCGATGACCCCGCATGTCGACGCGATCGCGTTGAATTATAACGTCGACAGCAGCGACGGCTGGATAGCCGATTATTTCTTCGACGGGCTCAGAAAATTGTCCGGCGGCAAGCCCGCGCTCGTGTCCGAATGGTTCTTCGCCGCCCGCGAGAACCGCACTGGAAATCGCAACAACGGCCATCTGATGACGGTCGCTACACAGGAGGAACGGGCGGCCGGGGGCACCGCGGCAGCCAGGAACTTTGCGGCCGTCCCAGAGCTCGTCGGCATTCATTGGTTCCAGTACTACGATCACCCCAAAGGTGGTCGCGGCGACGGTGAGGATTACGATTTCGGGCTGGTCGACATCAACGATCGGCCGTATGAGCAGCTGACTTCGGCTCTCGCGGCCGCCAACCGGCAAATTCCGCAAATCCATTCGATTGCGGGCGTGACCACGTCGAGGTCAGACCTGTTCGTGCTGCCGCACGCATTGGTCTCCGCTGGAGACCATTCGCTTTCCGAGTGGCCGAAACCATCCAGTCTATTGCCGCGCCTGAAAGCATCTCCGGGCGCCGTAGAGTTCGGCGAAGGCTACCTCTCGTGGAGCGAGCGGGGCCTCGCCCTGGCGACAATCGGACAGGATTATTTCGACATCGACCTTCTCGCCTATAACGGCGCCTTTCCGCTCATCGATGCCTACCGGGTCGAGCTCGGCATCGACGTTGGCGCCGGGCCGCGGCGCTTTACCTTGTTTTTCATTCCGCCGCGAACCAAGCTCCACGACCATCCCGAAATGGCCGCACAGCTCTGCGCCGGATCGGCGGAACTGGCGATCACGGCTGGATGCACCGAAGTCGCCGGCGCCAAAGCCGTCTACTTTGGTGCCGACCAGCCCCGGATAACGGCGGAAATGGTGATTCCTTGGTCGGCGCTCGGCATTGAGCCGCCGGCTGCGGGAACCCAGTTGCGCGCCGAAATCGCCGTCACGTCATGGCATCGCGAACGCTGGATGTCGCTGTCCGGCCGGTCACCAGCGGCGGCGATGAATCAACCCGAAACCTGGCGCGCGATGCGGCTCGGAAACGGCTCGCAAATGATCGAGACCTCCCCCGCCCTCCCCGTGTTCGCGCCGGGGTGAGAGCCGTTGTATCGCCTTCAATAGGCGTAGTCGGTGAACACCGGATCGATCCGGCTGCCCCAGCGGGCGCGGAAGTCTTCGAGCAGTTCTTCCGCCGGGGTGCGTGCGGAGCCGGCGATCGCGAAAAGCGGGTCGAGAAAATGCGTCTCGTCCTCGCCGGCGGTGTTGCGGCGTGCCCGGCGATGCAGCCCTTCCCGGGAGATCTCGAGCATTTCGAGCGCGATGTCGCGCACCGTTCGGGAGCGCAGCGGCGTCGCGAGCCCGAGCCGCGGCACATCGCGACGCATCGCCTCGCGCTCCTCTGCCGTCCAGTCCGCAACCAAATCGTAGGCCGCATCGAGCGCTGCGGAATCATAGAGAAGGCCGACCCACAAGGCCGGGAGGGCGCACAGCCGGAGCCACGGGCCACCGTCGGCGCCGCGCATTTCGAGAAATGTCTTGAGGCGAACCTCGGGGAAGGCCGTCGTTACATGGTCGGCCCAGTCGCCCAGGCGTGGAACTTCGCCGGGCAGCGCGGGCAGCTCGCCGGCGATGAAATCGCGGAAGGACTGCCCGCTTGCGTCGATGTAGCGTCCGTCGCGGTAAACGAAATACATCGGCACATCGAGCATATAGTCGACGTAACGCTCGAACCCGAAGCCCCGTTCGAAGACGAAGGGCAGCGTGCCGCAGCGGTCGGGATCGGTGTCGGTCCAGATAAGGCTGCGGTAGCTGAGAAAGCCGGAGGGCCGTCCCTCGACAAACGGAGAGTTGGCGAAGAGGGCCACCGCCACCGGCTGTAGCGCGAGGCTGACTTGGAACTTCTTCACCATGTCGGGCTCGGACTGGTAGTCGAGGTTCGCCTGCACAGTGCAGGTGCGCAGCATCATGTCGAGCCCCAGTCGGCCTTTCTTCGGCATGTAGTCACGCATGATCCGGTAACGGGCTTTAGGCATGAACGGTATCTCGTCGCGGCGCCATTTCGGATCGAAGCCGAGCCCGAGCATACCAAGCCCGAGCTCATCGCAAACCTCGCGCACCTGGCGGAGATGCTCGTGCACCTCGTCGCAGGTCTGATGAATTGTTTCGAGCGGCGCTCCGCTCAGCTCGAATTGCCCGCCAGGCTCCAGAGTGATCGAACATCGAGCATCGTTCGAGAGCGCGATCGTATTGCCGTTTTCGAGGACGGGTTCCCAGCCGAAGCGTGTCATCTCGCGCAGCACAGCCGAGATCCCGTCCGGCCCCTCATAAGGCACGCGGCCCAAATCCGAGCGGCGGAAGACGAATTTCTCGTGCTCGGTGCCGACCCGCCATGCCGCGGGCGGTTTGCACCCGGATTCGAGGTATTCGACGAGCTGCCGCTTGTCGGTGATCGGCGCTCCTGGCGAACTCGGCGTGGTCGTCATCCTCGGCGGAACTCCAGCGGTAAATAGCGGCGCCTGACTTAGCAACCATTCAATCAACCAACCGTCAAGCGATCAACGGGTACGGATGCGGCGCCAATCGCCGGCGATCGCCTGGAACACCGCCACAGCCGCGAGAGCCGCGGTCTCGGCGCGCAACACCCGCGGGCCGAGCCCGATGCGCCTAACAAAGGGGAGTTTGCCGATAGCGTCAAGCTCCGTCTGGTCGAACCCGCCCTCCGGACCGACGAGGAGCGCCACTGGACCGGACAGGAGCGTCGCCACAGCGCCGCTGATCGGCTCGCCGGCACCGCTCTCGTCACACATCATCAGCCGGCGCTCGGCAGGCCAGGCGGTGAGGATCCGCTCGAGCGGTTCCGGCGCCCGCAGCTCGGGTACCGACAGCCGCTCGCTCTGCTCGGCCGCTTCGATCGCATGTGCCCGCAGCCGCTCGAGGTTGACGCGTCCGATCTGGATGCGCGCCGTCCATACCGGCAACAACGCCGAGACGCCAAGCTCGGTTGCCTTCTCGACGAGCCAGTCGAGGCGCGCGCGCTTGATCGGCGCGAACACGAGCCACAGATCAGGTTCGCGTTGGGGCTCGGCCGGCCGCAATTGACGTTCAACCGTCAGCGACGTTCCTCCCTTGCCGATTTCGGCAACACGGCAAAGCCATTCGCCATCGGTTTCGTTGAACGCCGCGACCGCCGCGCCGGCACCGAGCCGCAACACCGAACGGAGATAATGCGCCTGCCCCGCTTCGGCCTCGACCGCCCCGCCAGGCGCAAGCCGGGCCGTCAAGTAAAGCCGCGGTGGTCGGCGCTCGTCCATCCCGCCATCCTCGAACTGTTGCTCTGCCGCAGTTAAACATAGACTGCGAGTGAGCAAATGCCGAGCCACCCACCTCACCCCGACGCTCTCCCCCCGCAAGCGGGCGGAGAGGGAGATAGCGCCGTTCTTGGCCCTCTCCGCCGCACCGCGGGGGAGAGGGAGGGGACCCGTCGCGTTAGCGAGGGGGAGGGTGAGGTGGCAGCCTTCTCCGACCCCAGCGACATCGATCACGGCGATTGGGTCGAACGCTATCTGTCGGCCCCGATCCGACCGTATGCCCGCCTGGCGCGGCTGGATCGGCCGATCGGGACCTGGCTGCTGCTATTTCCCGGCTGGTGGGGGATCGCGCTCGCATCGGGAGGCTGGCCCGACCCGGTTTTGCTGCTGCTCTTTGCCCTCGGCGCCGTCGCGATGCGAGGCGCCGGCTGTACGCTCAACGACATTGCCGATCGCCATTACGACGGCCAAGTCGCGCGCACCCGATTGCGCCCGCTGCCGAGCGGCGCCGTCTCCGTGCGCCAGGCGGTGGTGTTTCTGTTTCTCCAGCTGGGGATTGGAGCCGCCGTGCTCTTCAGCCTCGACGGGACCAGCGTCCTGCTCGGCTTTGCCGTTCTCGGGCTGATCGGCACTTATCCTTTCATGAAGCGCATCACTCATTGGCCGCAGGTGTTTCTCGGGCTCAATTTCAACTGGGGGGCGCTGATCGGATGGACTGCGGTTACCGGACCGCTCGTCTGGCCGCCATTGCTGCTCTATCTGGGCGGCGTGTTCTGGACGATCGGCTATGACACCATCTACGCGCATCAGGACAAGGAAGACGATGTCCGCATCGGCGTGAAGTCGTCGGCGATCGCCCTCGGTTCGCGTACCCGTCCCTGGCTCTTCGCGTTTTACGGCGCGGCGGTGCTCTTGTGGGCGGCGGCGGGTCACGCGACGGGGCTCGGCGCGATGTTCTGGGTCGCCTTGGCCGCCGCGGCTGGGCAATTGACATGGCAGGCCGGACGGGTGGCGATCGATGACCCGACCGACTGCCTCGCCAAATTCCGCTCGAACCGGGTCGTCGGCCGGCTGATGCTCGCCGGGATCGTCGCCGGCCACTTTGCTTGACCCGCGTTGGATCCTAATGTCTTCATCCGCAGCAATACTGCGATCACCGCGCCGCCGCTGGTGCCGGAGATCCGCCTTCACCTCGCCACCGAGATCACGCCGATCTGGCAGGCGACCGAGGAAACTCTCGCGCGCAGCGCGCTGCCACCACCCTTTTGGGCTTTCGCCTGGGCCGGCGGTCAGGCGCTCGCCCGCTACCTCCTCGATCATCCCGAAAGCGTTGCCGGCCGCTCCGTCCTCGATTTCGGAGCGGGCTCGGGTCTCGTCGCGATCGCCGCGGCGAAAGCTGGCGCGGAAGTTGTGCTCGCCGCCGAGATCGATCATTTCGCCGCCGCTGCGATCGCCGCCAATGCCGCCCTCTACGACGTCGCGGTCACTGTGACGACCGCCGATGTGATCGACACGGCCGATCCCCGCTGGGGGATTATCACTGCCGGTGACGTCTGCTACGAGCAGCCGATGGCTGGTCGGGTGACCGCTTGGCTGCGGGCGCTCGCGAGGTCTGGCAGACTGGTCCTGCTCGGCGATCCGGGGCGTACTTATTTGCCCGCGGATGGCCTGCGCGAGCGCGCCCGATACCTCGTGCCGACGAGCCGCGAACTCGAGGACCGCGAAACCCGCGAAGGGGTCGTCTGGGAGGTGCTGCCTCGCTGAGCGCGTGCTCGCCAATCCCTCCGGCCGCACCCATATAGCGCGGCATGCCCTATTCCAGCCTGCGCGATTTTATCGATCGGCTCGAGACAGCCGGGCGGCTCGTGCGGGTCGCCGCACCGGTTTCACCTTACCTGGAGATGACCGAGATCCAGACGCGGCTGCTGGCCGAAGGCGGGCCCGCGGCATTGTTCGAGAACGTCGCGCGGGCGGCCGGCGGCACTTACGCGATGCCGGTCCTGGTCAATTTGTTCGGCACCGTCGAGCGTGTCGCCTGGGGCATGGATCGCGAGCCGGGGGCATTGCGCGAGATCGGCGAGACGCTCGCCTTTTTGAAACAGCCGGAACCGCCCGGCGGCTGGCGCGAGGCGCTCGAGATGCTGCCGCTGCTGCGCACCGTGATGGCGATGCGGCCGCGCACCGTCGGCGCCGCGCCGTGCCAAGACCTGGTGCTGCGTGGCAGCGAGATCGACCTCGCCGCGCTGCCGATCCAGAGCTGCTGGCCCGGCGAGCCCGCCCCGCTGATCACCTGGCCTCTGGTGGTGACCAAGGGGCCGGGCGATCGCCGCGAAGACGCCTTCAACCTCGGTATCTACCGCATGCAGGTGACCGGCCGCGACACGACCCTGATGCGCTGGCTGAAGCATCGCGGCGGCGCCCAGCATCATCAGCGCTGGCGCGCCGAGCGCCGCGAGCCTCTACCGGCGGCGGCGGTGGTCGGCGCCGATCCGGGGACCATCATCGCCGCCGTCACCCCGGTCCCCGACACCCTGTCGGAATACCAGTTCGCCGGTCTGTTGCGCGGCCGCAAAGTCGAGCTCGTCGATTGCAAGACCGTGCCGCTGAAGGTGCCGGCGCAGGCCGAGATCGTCCTCGAAGGCCATGTCTCGCTCGACGAGGATGGCGAGGAAGGCCCCTACGGCGACCATACGGGCTATTACAACGCGGTCGAGCGCTTCCCGATTTTCCGCCTGTCGGCGATCACGATGCGCGCCAACCCGATATATCTGTCGACTTTCACCGGTCGCGCGCCCGACGAGCCGTCGATCCTCGGCGAGGCGCTGAACGAGGTTTTCATCCCGCTTCTGCAGCAACAATTCCCCGAGATCGTCGATTTCTGGCTGCCGCCGGAAGGCTGCTCCTACCGCATCGCCGTGGTGGCGATCCGCAAAGCCTATCCCGGCCATGCGAAGCGCGTGATGATGGGGATCTGGTCGTTTCTGCGCCAGTTCATGTACACGAAATTCGTCATCGTCGTGGATGACGACATCGATGCGCGCGACTGGAAGGAGGTCATGTGGGCGGTCTCGACCCGCATGGACCCGGTGCGCGATGTCACGCTCATCGACAACACCCCGATCGACTATCTCGATTTCGCCTCGCCCGAATCGGGTCTCGGCGGCAAGATCGGCTTCGACGCGACCGGCAAATTGCCGCCGGAGACGCGGCGTCAATGGGGCCGGCCGATCCGCATGGCAGACGAGATCGTCGCCGAGGTGACGGGCAAATGGCCGAGCTATGGGCTGCCCGGATCGGGCAGACCCATCTGGAAATGACCGGAGATCCGATGACCGAAACAAACCAGGACGCGGGGCCCGCGCTCGAACTGCTGCAAGACCTTATCGCGCGCGCCCGCCGCGCCGGCGCCGACGCCGCCGATGCGGTATTCTTCGAGGGCGTCTCGCTGTCCCATGCGCGCCGGCTCGGCAACACCGAGAAGCTCGAGCGCTCGGAGGGCCACGACCTCGGCCTCAGAGTCTTTATCGGCCGGCAGCAGGCCATCGTATCGTCGACCGACCGCTCGCCGGAGGCGCTCGCCGAGCTCGTCGAGCGCGCGGTGGCTATGGCGCGCATGGTCCCGGAGGACCCGTTTTGCGGCATCGCCGATCCCTCCGAGATCGCGCCCGATTGGCCTGTTCTCGACATGCTCGACCCCGAGGAGCCCGCCGCCGAGGTGCTGATCGAGCGGGCGCGCGCCGCCGAGGAGGCGGCGCTCGCGGTCGAAGGCGTCACCAACTCCGAAGGGGCGGAGGCCGGTTGGGGCCGCTCCGCCATCGCGCTCGCCGCCTCGAACGGTTTTGCCGGCTTCTATTCCGGCTCGAGCCATGGCGTCAGCGCTTCGGTGATCGGCGGCTCCGGGACCGGGATGGAGCGCGACTATGATTATTCGAGCGCCATCTACGCGGCCGATCTGCGCGACCCCTCTGAAATCGGCAAGAGCGCCGGCGAGCGCGCGGTCAAGCGATTGGGCGCGAGGAAGATGCCGACCTGCCGCTGCCCGGTGGTGCTCGACCCGCGCGTCGCCCGCAGCTTTATCTCGCATTTGTTGGGGGCGATCTCGGGGCCCTCGATCGCCCGCGGCACGAGCTTTCTGAAGGACCGGCTCGGCGACATGATCTTCCCCGAGGCGATCACCATCATCGACGACCCGCATCGGCAGCGCGGGCTGCGCTCAAAGCCGTTCGACGGCGAAGGCGTCGCCAACCGGCGCCGCGCGATCATCGACAAAGGCGTGCTGACGACCTGGCTGCTCGATCTGCGATCCTCCCGCCAGCTCAACCTCAAGACGACCGGCCACGCCGCACGCGGCACCGCATCGCCGCCCTCGCCCGCCGCAACCAATGTGTGGATCGAGCCCGGCGCGATCAGCCCCCAGGCGCTGATCGCGGACATCCGGAGCGGGTTCTACGTGACCGAGATGATGGGGATGGGCGTCAACGGCGTCACCGGCGACTATAGCCGCGGCGCCGCCGGTTTCTGGATCGACAAAGGCGAGATCGCCTTCCCGGTCAGCGAGATGACCGTCGCCGGCAATCTTAAAGACATCTTCGCCCGCCTCGTCGCCGCCGACGATCTCGAATTCAAGGCCGGCGCCGATTCCCCGACCCTCAGGGTCGACGACCTCACCGTCGCCGGGGCTTGAGCGCACGGTTAAGTCATCTGCAGGCTCAGCGTGACCTTGCGGAAGCGCTCGAGGGCAGCCTCTAGGTTCTCGACAATTTCGGCGGCGATCTCGTCCGGCGGCGGCAGCAAGTCGGGGTCGTCGAGCGTCTCGTCCTTGAGCCAGAAGATGTCGAGATTGATCTTGTCGCGGGCAACGAGCTCGGCGTGGGCGAAGCGGCGGAAGCGATCGGTCTCGGCGCGCTCGCGCCGCCGCCCCGGTTTGTAGCAGAGGACGAAATCGTCGAGATCGGCGCGCGTCATCGGCCGCTCCTTCAATGTGAAGCGCTGGTTGGTCCGCAGATCATAGATCCACAAATTCTTGGTATTCGGTTCGGCCGAGATCCGCTTCTTGTCGAAGAACAAGACATTCGCCTTGACGCCCTGCTTGTAGAAAATGCCGGTCGGCAGTCTCACGAGGGTGTGGAAATCGAAATTGTGCAGCAAGCGGCGGCGGATCGTCTCGCCGGCGCCGCCTTCGAACAGCACATTGTCGGGCATCACGACGGCGGCTCTGTCATGATGTGCTGCAGGAAATTGAGCTGCTTGTTCGAGGTCGTCACAAAGAAATCCTGGCGATCGTAATCCTCGCGCTCGGTGTCGATCTCGCCGTCGTCGCGAACGATCCGGTAGCTCTGCTTTTTGCCGAAGGGCGGGTTGGTCAGGATCACGTCGTACATCTACCCGCCATCGCCGAGCAGCGCGTCGCGCGCCTCGACCGGGCTGTCGCGGCCGGCGATGTCGTGCAGATAAAGGTTCATCGCGCATAGCCGCACGACCTCGGGCACGATGTCGATGCCTGAGAACCGCGATCGCATCGCGGTGTAGATTTCGGAGTTGCGCGCCAGCGGTTTCTTGCGCATCTGCTCCCAGGCTGTGAGCAGAAACCCGCCCGTGCCGCAGGCGGGATCGTGGACCGTTTCCCGCGGCTCGGGGTCGACCACAGTCACCATCGCCTCGATCAGTGCGCGTGGCGTGAAATATTGCCCCGCACCCGATTTGACCTCCTGTGCGTTGCGTTCGAGCAGGCCCTCGTAAATCGAGCCTTTGACGTCGACGCCAAGCCCGAGCCAGGTCTCGCCATCGATGAGCCCGACGAGCCGCCGCAGCTTGGCCGGGTCCTGGATCTCGTTCTGCGCCTTGAGAAAAATCGTCCCGATGATGCCGGAGAGGCGCGACAGCATGTCGAGAATCGCCGAATAGCGCCGCGTCAACTCCTCGCCCTGCAGGTCGCGTAATACGGGCCAGCGGCAATCCTCAGGGAGCGCCGACGGCCCGCCCTTGATCAGCCCCAACGCGTTGAGCCCCTCCCGCTCCTCGTCCATCTTGAGGAACAGCAGGTACGAGATCTGCGAGATATACGCCTGATACGGCACGCCCTGGTCGCGCAACACATGCGCGTAGTTCCACACCTTTTGGACCAGCGCGGCATCGTTCATTGGCGTTTCCTTCAGCATCTGCAATCCGTGCATTAAGCCTCAAGGCTCGCGCCACGCTCCTGTTCCGCCTGTTTTATCAGGTCGAGATCAGGTGATCGCATTTGCGACCGAACCTCTTCAGACGTAGTGCGAATATCATATTATGGCTAATTTGTCAACGGCTGTGGCCGACTTGACGGCGAGCGCCGCCTTGAGCCCGGCGCCTGGTTGTGACCTCGGAGCGAGCGGAGGCTAGGCTGCGATGGTCGCAGAGGGGGTGAGTCTCGGTCATCGGTTCGGCCTCGATTCTGTGATTAACGCGTGACGTAGAGGCCAGGAAGAGAAGCGAATCCAACACGGCGACGCCGCCAAGCAGCATCCAGAAAAGGCGCACCGTCGTCCGGTTCAAGCTTCGCCTTAGCGACACTTCGAGACTTGGCTCGGATACCATTGGCGCGCGACCGTGCCTCGGCGACATCGTCTGATAGCCGTCACGTCTTCTCGAGATACTCTCGCAGAACCATGTTGATCCGCGATTGCCATCCGGGGCCGGTGGCACGAAAGCGCTCGATCACATCGGGGTCGAGGCGCAGCGCGATCAGCTTTTTTGGCGCCTCCAGCGGCGGTCGCCCGCGTCCGCGCCGGATCAGTTTCTCGCCCCGCCGAATTTCGGCTTTGTCGAAAAACTCGTCCGTCAGTTCCGGGATATCCTCGTATTCCTCCGGCAGGAGCTCGTGGGCGTCCAGCTTAGCCAAGTCGGTGTGAATAGCGCGCTTGCTCTCGGTCATTGGCCTTCCTCATCGAAATGATGCGCCGCCCGTTCTCGGTCGGCGTCCAGACCACGATCACCATGCGGCCTGACAGCAATCCCACGGTAATGAACCGATTTTCGGGATAGGGAAATCGTTGGTCGGGGATTGTATAAGTTAGACCGGCGAAGACACTTTCGGCATCCAGGAAATCGATGCGGCGCTTGCGAAGCGTCTCCGCCCGCTTGGCGGGATCGAAGCTGATCCGCATCGGAAATATGTAGCTACAGAATTAGCCGGCGCCAAGGGTTTCGCAAATCAGCCCGCCACGTCCGCAGCGGAGCCGCGATTGTCGTGGGCTCGGAACCTGAGTGAGGCCAGGCCGCCGCGGTCTCGGCGGGTGAGTTCGGTCATCGCTTCGAGCCACTTTCACGGGAGAGTTCGCTTTCTATTGCCGCCTATTGCCGCGAGAAGTGGAGCTAGGTTCTGCTGCACGGTCCGCCACACGATCTCTTCGGCAACATTGTCGGAGTCGTGCCGGTAGACATTGCCGGCGCCCATGATGGCGCGCGAAGGCAGTTCCGGATGACAATTGCGCAGGCTTTGGGGAAGGCGGCGGGCTGCCTCGGAGATGATCTCGAGGCAGCGGGTTACTGCGTAAAACGCCCGACGATCCGCCTTGAGGGCTTCGACCGAGAGGCCGGCGGCAAATTCTTCGGCGAGACGTATGTTGTCGCGAATGTCGGTCAACGCGAGCCGGGCGCGGTTAGAAAGCATAAAGCGCGTCGCGCTCGATACTCGGCCGGACGAGCGGCTTCAGGCTGCTGCGGTTGGCGACATCGACACGAGCTGAGAATAGGTCCGCGAGGTATTGTGTAATCCCGACGTATTCGAAAAGGCCGACGGGAGCTTGCGGGTCGAGCTCGATCAAGATATCGATGTCACTTGTGCGCTTGCCCTCCCCGCGCGAGATGGAGCCGAACAGTGCGGCGTGACGAACCCCGCGCCGGTGCAGTTCCGTTTGGTGAGTGCGTAAGGTGGCGATGATCTCTTCTCGATGAATACCGGCGCCCGCCCGAGGCTGATGCTGAACCTCACTCATCGTGGTCCGTTTATTCGTCACCCGCGGGCTCGACCCGCGGGTCCACGGGTTGCCAGGTCAGGCCCGGCAACGACGGATGTAAGAAATTCGCCGCCGCTCGCGCCCTCCGCTGACGCACTCCGTTCCCTCGATGACCGTCGCGCAGCCGGGCGAGCAGCGCGGAGGCGGGCTCGTCCGCCGGGTCCTGCGGTGCCAAACGGCCCTCAAAGGCGGCTTTCAGGATGGCCTGACGCAACGCGTTCCGGTCTCTGTCCTCCAAGGCAGGAGTCAGGTCATCAATCATGTCTCGCATACCGTGATATCGGTTTACGATGACTGTCTGCTCCTCTCGTGGCGGCAATGGAAACTCAATCGGCAAAAGCCGCTCTAATGTAAGGTGTGCCATATTGGTTGTAATCGGAGCAGCTCGGCGAAAGCGCTTTGAATGCAGATAATGCAGAAAAACGATTTGGGCGTATTCAGGAAAGAGTGTTTCAGGCGCTGCCCGGAATCGGAGCAAAGTTTTTTGAAAACAACACTCCTCGACTTCCCCTCTGTATATTGCAGGGCGTCCGACGAGATCCAAAGACTGTCCTTCGTTAAGCAGAATGTCTCCCGGTTGGAGGTGGTACCTTTGAAATTCGGATGGCGTGAAATTCATAAATTTAACGTCTGAGAAGTCAATCCGATCCTCTAGTACATTCGCTACTCTAAGATAAGGCCGCATGTTCGGGCCGCTATGGTGTTGTGGCGCACGTTGACGTCCGAGAAGAACCTGCCCTGCCGCGCCAACGGTCGTCCAAATCCAGCCGGTCGGGATTGCATAGGGCCCTAAAATATCGACGGAGCGAGAACCGGTCTCGGTGGGGCGGTTTGCCTCGCGCCAGTCGCGTGTCAGCTCGCCGGTGACCGCCACTTTGAGCAGCGCGCGGCGCCAGGTGTCGAGACCCTCGCGGGCGCGCTCCAGCGCGGCCTCGCCCTCGGCGATCTCGGCGAACAGCTCGTCGATCCGCGCCACGATCCGCCCCTGCTCTGCCGTCGGAGCGACCGGAATGCGAACACGCTCCAGCGCAGAGGCTTCAATGCTCTGGACCGTTGTTCCGTCCTTTGAACATTTGTCGAGGACTTGTCGCTGGATTCCGTGAAGGTAATGAGCGACGTAGCGCGGATTGATGCCTTCCGCCGGGATCAGGGCGCGCAAATCTTGGTTGACTGTAACGCGATCCGCATTCACGGCCACGGGGAACGTGTGGCGCAAAATACCGGACCGCATGACCATCAACACTGACCCCGCCGGTACGAACTTTGTCGCAGAGTTGGCGACCGCCGCCTCTGTGATGTGGTCTTCAGTATCTTGGATGATCTCCGCCTTCATGTCCTTCGGCGAAACCCATGGGATTGCGCCGTTGGCCCAATACTCCGCAACGGACTTGGATGGCGTTCCACCTCCCATCCATGAGCCGAGCTGTCCTAACGGTGCGGAAATCAAGCCGTTAGGCAGAAAATTCGGTTCCCCGATCGACAGCGCGTCGGGGCTCATGCGGTTAGCACCTGCGGCAATTCCTCGAGGAGCGGGCGGAAGCGGTCGCCGAACAGGGCGTGGGCGCGGAGGAGGCCGCCTTGGGCGGCGAAATCGGGGGCGTCCATCAAATCCTCGGGCGTAATGTCGATATTGACCGCGATGAAGTCGCGGATCGCGAAGAGCCAGGCGCGCTGGGTTTCTGTATATGCGCGGCCGGCGCGCTCTTCGCGGCCGAGCCACAAATTGAAGCGGCCGGCGATCGTCGCGGGAAG
>WNFR01010225.1_pt1 | contig 13920 bp, 10 predicted proteins | sample 5400221 | NCBI WGS metagenome assembly WNFR01 (sample SAMN13153357, study PRJNA577476) | soil metagenome | isolation source: 40 cm soil under Madrone tree | place: USA:California | collected 2016-06-14 | reverse complement strand
TGGAGTTTTCGAAGTAGTCGGTGTGGGCATCGCGTTTGCCGCGGAAGTCGTACCAGGCGTGCGAGAACTGGTGGGTGAATAGGGGATCGTGTCCGGAAACGTATTCGATGCCCTGGTAGTTCATCACTGGACGCGACCATGCACTCCAAGTTTCGGGCGACACGGGGTGGGTGGGCGAGCCGATTGCCAGCAGGTAGATCATCATCAGCTCGCAGTAATGGTCCCAGCGAGCGGCAAGGAAGCCGCTCTCGGGACGCCATCCCATGGAGAATGTTTTGCCGCTGTTCAGCATCCAGGGCCAATCGACGCGCTCGTAGATTCGGGTTGCTAGATCCTGAATTTCCGCGTCGCGGAAATGCTGGCGGGCGGTTAGAACGCCGCACAGTAAAAGCGAGGTATCGATCGATGAGATTTCGCATTTCCATCCCCGTTCGCCGGTATTCATGTCGATAAAATGGTAGAAGAAGCCGTGCTCGTGATGCAGGTTGTGCGCGAGAAAACGAAGCGTTTTCTTCGTACGCTCGATAATCTCGCTGGTCTTTTGATAGCTGCGGCGATCGGCGATGCAGAGAGCGGTCAGCCCGAACCCGGTAGCGGCGATGCTGGACATGGGACGCGTGTCTTTATCTTTGCCATTGCCATTGCCATTGAGTAGCGCCCGGTCTTTCACCTGTCCTGTGGAATTGCCCGCTTCGTTCCAGAAAAATTCAAAGCTGGCGCGTTCGACTTCGTCGAGAAATTGGTCGTCGCTGGTTTTGGTGGACGGGACTGGGTTCGCCGAAAGGAATCCAGTCTTGCGGCCGAGCCATGCGCCGGCGCCGGCGAATGCACCTGTGCGCACCAGGTCACGGCGGGTCATTTCAGGTGGGTTGACCATGGTATTAAGATGCGACCAGCCTACGGGACGATCTCAAGTTCGGCGGGCGATCCCTGGGCGGAATCGGGACTCACCCAGACCGTGACGTGCGCGGCTTCGATCGCAAACTGGTTCTGATCGCTCCAGATTGTGAAGGCATCGGGACCTAAGGTGAAAGTCACGTTCTTTGTTTCGCCGGGTCCAAGTGTGATTCGCTGGAAGCCTTTCAATGCGCGCACTGGCTGCGCCACACTTGTACCTGTGAGCCGTATGTAGAGCTGAACCAATTCTTCGCCCGCGCGCTGGCCGCTGTTTGTAACCGGGGCAGTTACAGTCAGGGATCCCTGTTTACTATCGCGGAGTCCTGTCCGCAAAGCAGAGGCTTTCAATTCCTTGGTGCTTATCTGTGTCGGGCTGTAACTGAATGATGTGTAGGACAGCCCGTATCCAAACGGAAATTGCGGACTGCTCTGCTCATCGATGTAGCGGGAAACAAACTTGCTCTCGGTATCTGCGGGTGGGCGGCTGAGATCAACTTTGTTGGCGGGGCGTCCGGTGTTCAGGGCGTTGTAGTAGAGCGGCTCCTGGCCAACGCTCCGCGGCCAACTCACAACCAGCTTCCCGGTTGGATTCGATTCGCCAAACAGAACGCGGACCAGAGCCGGACCGGCCTGGACGCCGGGGAACCAAGCCGCCAACACTGCTGGAACATGCTCGAAGGCCCACGGCAGAGTCAGCGGGCGTCCACTGAATAGAACGAGGACGACTGGCTTCCCGGTTGCAACAATTTTTTCCAGCAGCTCCTGTTGTCTTCCCGGGAGACCAAGTTTCGTACGCGAGGCCGCTTCCCCTGTCATTTCGGATGCGTGCTCACCCAAAGCAAGAATCACCAGGTCGCCCTTTTGTGCGGTAGCAACCGCTTCTCCGATTTCCTGATCGGAGCCTTCGCTGATCCCCGTTCCTCGCGCGAAGAGAACGTTTTCTTTACCGAGGCGGCTTACCAAACTGGCCTGGAGTGTGGTCGCGTCTTCGGGGCGGCCCTGGCCGGTCCAGGATCCCAGCATGTTGGCGGGATCGTTCGCCAGCGGGCCAATCACCGCAATCTTGCCGACGCTCTTTGACAGAGGAAGCAGCGGCGTAGCTCCCGGTCCCGCGGAATTCTTGAGCAGAACGAACGACCGCTCGGCAGCGTCACGGGCCAGTTGAATGTACTCGGGACGAAGCATCGCGGCGCTTTCTTTGCTCTCATCCGCGTAAGGATGCTCGAAAAGACCGAGCGCGAACTTTACGCGCAGCACATGCCGCACAGCTTCGTCGATGGTGATCTCAGGAACCTGCCCCGTCTGAACCAGATGCGCCAAATGGTCGTGGTAGAGACTGCTGACCATGTCCATATCTACCCCAGCCAGGAATGCTCTCCGTGCGGCGGTAGCGCCGTCATTGGCGATGCCGTGAGGGATCAATTCGACTAATGAGGTCCAATCGCTGTCGACAATTCCTTGAAAGCCCCACTCCTCGCGCAAGACCTTCTTGAGGGTGAATGCATTGGCGGAAGTGGGAATTCCGTTTAGAGTATTGAACGCGCTCATGATCGAGGCGGTGCCCGCCTTCACTGCCGAGTGAAACGGCGGGAGATATATCTGCCGCAACGTCGGCTCGGAAATCTCAGTGGCGGCGTAGTCGCGGCCGCCTTCTGCTGCCCCATAGCCCACATAGTGCTTGGCGCAGGCGGCGATGCTGTCTGGCGCATCGAGGCGCATCCCCTGATATCCACGAACGTAGGCGACGGCCATGGCGGACCCGAGAAAAGGATCCTCGCCCGCCCCTTCGATCATGCGGCCCCAACGCGCGTCACGCGCGATATCCACCATGGGCGAAAATGCCCAGCGAATTCCCGTTGCCGATGCTTCGCGTGCTGCAACGCGGGCTGTCTTCTCAACCAGCGCGGGATCCCAGGTCGACGCCAGCGCAAGTGGAACAGGAAATTCGGTGCGGAAACCATGAATGACATCCAGTCCGAAGAGGATCGGAATGTGCAGGCGCGATTTGTCGACGGCGATTCGCTGAAAAGCATTCGACGCGTGTGCGTTTGTAATATTGAATAAGGCCCCGATCTCGCCCTTGGCGATCATGTCTTCGTAATCGGTCCGTCCAGTTCCAGGGCCGGTAGGCTGGCCGGACGAGTACTGCACTAACTGGCCGACCTTCTCGTCCAGGGTCATCTTGCCCAGCAATGCTTCGGCCTTGGCATTAAGATCTGGGTCCGCGAGGCTGCCCCGCATTGCTGCCTGAGCCTGAGTCGGAGAGGAGGTGGTTTGCGCTCCGGAGGACGCAAGGAGCAAGGGAGCGCATATTAATAGCATGAAGCGTAGAAAACAGAACGGTACTTTCACGATTCACTTGCCTCCAGAGCTCGTATAGCCCACGAACCTTGTTTGAAAACTTGATCGAAATTTTGCTGGGCACGTGGGGGCCAAGAGCTACAAGAACGATTTTCTACTGGTGATTATCAGCAACTATACTCCTCCCGACGAGGGTATTTTGCAATCGCGATCTGGAGTGGCGCGACCTTCGGTTGGCAAAGCTTCGGCCCTCATTCGAAGAATGAAGGCCGTTCTTTGTGACACTCGAACCTCGAGATGCAGATCTATTAATTGACTGGCTGGGTCGAAGGATCGCTAAGTTGGATTAACTTTCCCGGTGGAAAGTCTTTCTGGTTAAGAGGACTCTGGGGCTGCGGATTCATGATAGTTAGTACTTTCCCGCTGAGAATTCCTCGCACGACCAGGCGGTCACTTTCGATTGCGACCACGCGGTACTGCTCGTCGAAAATTGACTTGTCGGTGGTTTTCATCTTTTGTTAGATGCACGTGTCGTATCCGTGGTTCCTGTGAGGACCATACTGGTCACAATTGACCAGCATCTAGGGTGCCAACGCCGCATGATGCAGTGATGAAAGCAAAGAAGAGACAAGCCTTGGATGTTCGTTGCCCTACTTGTGGCGCGAAACCGGGCGAGAGATGTGAACTGAGCACCGGCCAGCCGCGGACCGATCCCCATCGAGATCGGCGTCTCGCGGCGCTGGATAAGGAACTCACCGGCCAGGGACGATCCGCATCCTCTTGACTCTGCGCGGCCAGCGGGATACAGTCCATTCCGACTCGCAGACGATTACCCCATTCTGACGCTTCACTCTGTTCCAGTTTCACGCTATTTCCCGTTTTGAGAAAGCGTCTGCCGTTAAGGCGAACGCAGGAAGTGTAAAGGCATCTTAACGGAGAACTGTTTAGAATCAATGTCAGCAACTTGCGCCAGAAATCCTTATGAGTGGAACGGCGATAATAATAGACAAAGGGGATCAGCAGCGGAGCATGTCAGGAGAAGGGTTCGTTTCGCAGCATCGTCCGGCAAATCACTTGCGAGTCAACCGATCATGAGTCCTGCTCCAGCGGTTAAGAAGAACCGCAAATTCGACCCTAAAACCTTCCTCGCGACTATCGGCGAGGGCAGGAAGCTCCTGGCTTTTGCGAAGGGCCAAGCCGTCTATGCCCAAGGAGACCCGGCTGACGCTGTCTTCTATATCCAAAAGGGGAAGGTGAGACTGACTGTCGTTTCCCAAGCCGGCAAAGAAGCGACCATAGCGATCCTGAGCGAGGGGAGTTTTTTTGGGGAAGGCGCTCTCGCTGGTCAGGTTCTTCGGATGGGATCTGTGGCCGCGATGACAGATTGTGAACTGCTGCGGGTGGAGAAGAAGGCAATGATGACTGCCCTCCACCGCGAACACACGTTCTCTGACATGTTTGTGGCCTACTTGCTGGCCCGCAACATCCGTTACGAAGAGGACCTCGTTGATCAGTTGTTCAACTCCAGCGAGAAGAGACTGGCTCGCGTTCTGCTATTGCTCTCCCATTTCGGCAAAGAGGGAATTCCTGAAGCGGTCGTTCCTAAGATCAGTCAGGAAACTCTGGCCGAGATGATCGGCACGACTCGTTCACGTGTCAGCTTTTTCATGAACCGGTTCAGGAAATTGGGATTTATCGAATACTCCGGTGGATTAGAGGGCGGGCTCCAGGTTCACAGTTCCCTGCTCAATGTAGTTCTTCACGATTAACTGCCGGAACGAATCGTTCAATACCCCTTGGCCCTGCTGGAGGTACTGAGCGGTGCCTCGGCTGTGATCTTGTAGTCCCGGTAGTCGATGGTGAAGTAGGCATGGCCTCCCAATCGAATTGCGCTCGTGCTTCGATTGGAAACGGGAAGCCAGAAATTACCGACTTTCGTGTACGCCTGTTCGATCTTGGTCTCTTTGGTCCAAAAAGAAGGATTTTTCGCCGGGGACGCTTCAATCCGCACGACCGCAAAATCCTCTGCATCTACCCAAATTCGGCCACGGTAGAGCAATTTGTTGCTGGTGCGGGGCTCTACCATGAGAACGTAGGCCAAACCAGTCGGCAAGCTCTCCTGCCAGGCGAGAATGAAGCGGTAGTTGTCGTTGTTGAGAGCGATGCGCGTCTGATTATCGTCCAAGAGCGCTTCCTTTTCACTTTGCATCATTCTTTGGAAAACTTTTTCCACAAGGAAATGGGAGCCGCTTTCCGATCGGATGCTGAATTCCTTTGTTGCAGGGGAACGATAACGGACATCCACGGTGATTTCGGCGCTGCGGGAACTGGGAAAGCCGCGATATTCGAGCCTGTAAACTCGCGTCCCGCTGTAAGCTTCCAGAGCCCGGGCGCGTTCCAGGTTCTTCAGGACCATTTTTTGGACAATCTGGTCCGCATTGAGCGCAGGCTTCGGTTCCGTCGCCGCCGCACTCGACATTTGGGCCACGAGCGTCGACACCATCCCCAAAAAGATCAGCAGGTGCAAGCTCGCCAGCGCGATCTGGGGGTTGATCTTCATCGACAGTTGCAGAATACCGCCCCTCCGGACCCGAGAAGTGTGCACTTTTGAACAGACTCGGATTGTCTTCAGACGCGAAAATCGATGCCTTGGGATGTGTGGGGCTGCATTTTTATATCCAAAACTTTAAGACTGGATTAAGAACCCGCAGATGGGACTAGCCGCCGTAACCCGCGGAAAAATCCTGTCCGGCGCACCCCTCCAATCTCTGTCCTTGGGAGGGCAAATCCGCGTGCGCGTTCACCTCGTCAACCCCAGTGAAGTTTCGTTTGGCACTGCTGTAATAACTCCGCGCTGGTTATATGTCCTGGCGGCGGCTACTCCAGCAAAGTTTGGCGATCCCTGCCTGGTAGACGAAACCCTCGAGCCGTTGGAAACCGACCAACTTCAGGCCGGCGATATCGTCGGGATCGGCATCCACACCGCAAACGCTCTGCGCGGCTACAAAATTGGAAAGCTGGCACGGGATCGAGGCGCGTATGTAGTTTTCGGAGGAATTCACGCCACGCTTTATCCCGACGAAGCTCATGAACTGGGCGGCGCCCACGCGGTCGTAAAAGGCGATGGCGATGTGGTGTGGGCGAAGGTGTTGTCGGATTGTACGCAAGGAACGCCTTTGCGAGTCTATGAGGGCGGACGTATTGAAGCGTCCGAGTTTTTGCCCGCCCGTTGGGATCTGGTGCCGCGCAAGAGTTACATGTGGGCTTCCGTGCAGACCGTTCGGGGTTGCCCCAAACATTGTTCGTTCTGCTCCGTTTGGCGCACTGATGGGCAGCGTCCGCGGCAACGCGGATCGGATGCTGTGATCGAGGAAATCGTTCAATTACGCCGACTCGGCTTTCGCTTCATCGCGCTCGCGGACGACAATTTTTATCCCGTTACTCTCACCGACATCAGCTTGGCAGAGGCGCAACATAACACACATCGGGTCAATGAACTGAAAGCCATTCGAGCCGAGCGTTTTGCCCTGATGGCGCGCCTGGCACGGCTGCCTTCAGACACAATCTTTTTTACGCAGATCACGATGGAAGCGGCCGAAGACACTGACTTCCTGGACGCAATGAGCGCCGCCCACATTAAGGGCGCGCTGGTCGGCGTGGAATCCGTCACGCCCGAAGGCTTAAAAGATGTTTACAAGGAATTTAACGCGTCGGGGACAGACCTGGTCGAGCAGCTCCGAACATTTCGCCGGCATGGAGTGTACGTGCTCGGCTCATTCATCTTTGGCTTGCCGAGCGATCGGCCTGAAACCTTTCAGGCGACCGCAATGGCCGCGGCCCAGGCGGAAATCGCGTTTGCGCAATTCGTGATGTTGACTCCCTACCCTGGCACCGTCGACTTCAACCGATGGGAAAAATCAATGGACACACCCGTTCAAATCGGCGGGGTTCCAATCACGCGACGTTGGCTAATTCCACAAGCGCTCCGACCTAAGCTCTATTGGTCTCACCCCACGATGTCGGCGGAAGAGGTTCGCAGCCACACTCAAGGTGTCTGGGATACGTTTTACAGTTTGAAATCGATCTGGTTGCGCTCCGGATTTATTAAGTCTCTGCGCGCGCGCTTGGCGTTTGTCCTGATTTCAAAAATCTATCGCCAGATGTATGCGGATACCGGAATCGCCACCGATAGCGCTCGTGTGTCGCGGTCCGCACAATGGGCTCGGCTGCTCGCCAAACCTTGTCAACGGCTATTTGCGGCTCCCGCCATGCCGCATCTGCAAGTACCTGAGAGGTGGAGCGCACCGGTTGGCGGGGAGCAGAACGCATACGAGGCCGCGAACTAAGCGGACCTTCCACATTCCAGACACAATCGTTTGGAACGTGGGGTAATCAGGCCGCAAAAAGGACACATTCTTTGCGGTCCGTAATTCTGGCTTGGCTGCCTGAATCCCGCCATCAGCTCATTGAATCGGCCAGTGGCAGACTTGATTCGCCGACGAAGGCGATCCCGAAAACGGCGAAGTGTAGAGTCCATTAGCGTGCCTTCGCTCTCTGCCCTGTTGCTACGGACTGATTGGGAATGAGAACCGCGGTACATGTATTCCGACACATTTAGCATGGCAGATGTCGCCCGGCGATTCTGAGCCGAATTGCTCACACTCGAGGAAGCAAGCGACTGCCCACTTCTTGGTTGAGTGCCGCGTTCGGCGGAGACGTTAGCTAATCTGCTCGCATCCGGGAAAGACTCTGAAAGCACGATTTTCGGTCCAGCCCAGTTCGCGCATGCCGTCCTCGGAGGAGTAATACGCAATCGTGACCCACTGTTTCACATCATGAAAGTGTTTCTGATGCGCACCTTTTGTCGAGAGGCTCGTAAGCAGCTCATCTTTCTCATTGGCAGCCAGCTCGTGAAAGCTGCGTCCGAAACGCCTTTGCGCCTCGCCTTCGAATACATCCAGAGACCCGGTAAACTTCTTCTGGTTCTGTGTTGAATCGACGCTCAACAGAAGGTCGATGAACCGATTGACGTGTGCCTTCTCCGACCCTGGAACAATGCTCTCCGAAAGCGCGACGAGAGTTTCGCTCTGCTGCGGATTGAGAAAGAGCGGCTTCCAATTCGAGGCCTTTTGCGCTGCGTCTGCGCGGTCCAGCGTCGCGCCATTTTTCACGTGTTGATGGATCGGGTGTGAAGACGCGATTAGCGGCCACGCTACCCCGGCCGCCATTCCAGCGAGCAACTTCTCCACCATCTCGCGCCGTGTCAGTTTCTGTGTTTCCTGCTCCATGCCGTTGACTTTTTAATCCCGCTGCGATTTCAGATTCCGCGCGGCGATAGTAACACTCAGTTCAGGCGAGTAGCAATCAGCCTACTTCTACGTTTGACCCGATCTCCTTCGCTTGTTAGCATTCGCCTTCCGGCTTCCGCAATTCCATGCCCTCGAAAAGCAAGACCGAGTTCGACGTTCTGGTCGTGGGATCGGGTGCGTCCGGCGGCTGGGCGTGCAAACGCCTATCCGAAGCAGGGCTGAGAGTCGCCCTGCTTGAGGCAGGACGTCCACAGGGTGATGCTAACTTCTCCGAGCACAAGCCCGCATTCCAACTGAAATATCGAAACCTCGCGCCCGACATTGTTCGCAAGACGCGTCCAGTTCAATCCAAGTTCGATGTTTGCAGCGAATACAACTATTACTGGTTCGTCAACGATCTCGAGGAACCATACACAACGCCCAAAGACAAGCCATTTGACTGGATGGGCCGCCTTCGGATGACGGGTGGCCGCACCAACGTCTGGGGACGTGTGAGTCTGCGTTTCAGCGAAGCGGATTTCAAATCCGCTTCGCAGGACGGCTACGGCGAAGATTGGCCTCTCGGTTACAGCGATATCGCGCCTTATTACGACCTGGTCGAGAAGTACGTAGGCGTCACGGGAATGGCCGAAGGGTTGGATTATCTTCCCGATGGCCAATTCCAGCCGCCCATGCCGCTCACTTGTCACGAGTCTCTCTTTCGCAATCGCCTCAAAGAGAAGATGGGTCGCATCGCAACTTTAGCTCGTTCTGCCAACCTGACGCGTCCGCTGAATGGCCGCGGGCCTTGTCATTATTGCGGACCGTGCGAGCGCGGCTATGGTCCACAAGGTACTCACGGACCCGGAGAAAAATCGCGCGCGCGGCGTCCTCTACATCGACCGCCAGACGCATCAGCCGCATGAAGTGGGTGCGCGGGCCGTGATTCTCTGTGCACAGGCGCAGGAGTCGACACGCATTCTTTTCAATTCCGCAACGTCGCAACATCCCGGCGGACTTGGCAATTCCAGCGGGGTGCTTGGCCACTACATGACTGCGCATGTCCGCAGCGGAGGCGGCAGCGGCGACTTCCCTGCCGTTCCAGGCGAGAAGCCGTCACGCGGGGGACCAGTCAAGCCAGTCGGAATTTATATTGCTCGCTTTCGCAATCTGAAGGGTCAGCCCCCGCACAAGAAATTCATTCGCGGATTCGGCTATGAGGGCGGATCGAACGTCGACTTTAACTGGGGAGCGCCTGGCTTCGGAGAATCCTACAAGAAGGCGCTTCTCGAACCGAACGTTTCGTTCGATATCACCGGCTTCGGCGAGGTCCTGCCGCGTTGGGACAATTTTGTCGAGATCGATCCGAATGTGAAAGACGTTTACGGAATTCCTGTGCTGAGGATACACATGTCAGATGGCGAGAATGAGGGCGCCATGATTCAGGATATGGGCGACTCCGCCGGAGAAATGTTGGAAGCAGCGGGCGCCAAGAATATTCGGACGTACGCCCACCCGTCGGCGCCCCGCTGGGCGCTGCATGAAGCAGGAATGGCCCGGATGGGAAGCGATCCGAAGAAATCAGTGCTCAATCAATTCCAGCGGACGCACGACATCAACAATCTCTACGTAATGGACGCTTCCGGCTTTACTTCGAACCCCTGCCAAAATCCCACGCTCACCATCATGGCGCTCTGTGTGCGGTCGTGCGATTTTCTCATGCAGGAATTCAAGCGCGGATCTTAGCCGACAACTCGTGACAATCGCTACAATCTGGATGTGCGTCTCATAGCAATTTGTTTACTCCTCTGTGAGTGCCTTGCTGCTCAGTCGTGGTCGGCGCAGACCAGCGGCCTCGACACCAACCTGCGCGGCATTAGCGTCACCTACAGTTCCGTAAAAGGAAAACGAGATTTCATCGTGTGGGCGTCTGGCTCGAACGGCATGATTCTACGCTCAACCAATAGCGGAAAAACCTGGAAGCAGTTGCATGTGGCGGACGGAAACGATCTCGATTTTCGCGATATCGAAGGCTTTGACGCGGACACGGTGTATGTCATGTCGAGCGGCGAGGGCAACAAGTCGAGAATCTACAAGACCGTCGATGGCGGCGCAACGTGGACGCTCCAGTACTCCGACAATCGACCGGGATTCTTTCTCGACTCACTCGCCTGCGATTCAAAGACTCGTTGTATTGCGCTGAGCGATCCTGTGGACGGCAAATTTCTGGTGCTGAGCACCGACGATGGTGAGCACTGGAAAGAACTGCCGCGGGAGAGGATGCCCGATGCCCTGAGCGCCGAGGGCGCCTTCGCCGCGAGCGGGACCACGATTACGCTTTGCGATCATGAAAACATTTATTTCGGCACCGGCGGCGGCAGAGCGGCGCGAGTGTTTCACTCGAAAGATCGTGGCCGGTCATGGACCGCCACTGAGACTCCGATGGCGAGCGGCAACGCCTCGAGCGGGATCTTCAGTGTTGCGTGCAATAGGCACTCGGTTGTCGCAGTCGGCGGCGACTACAAAGATCCAGCTGGTGCAAAACAGGCGGCAATCTATTCCAAAAATTCAGGAAAAACCTGGCAACTTGGGAAGCAGGAACCGGATGGATATCATTCGGCGGTCGTCAGTGATTCGCATGGAAACTTCATTGCGGTAGGGCCGACCGGCACCTTCGTCAGCGAGGACGGAGGCGTGCACTGGAAATTTTCGGATACCCAAAGCCTCAATACTGCCGGATTCGAGAATGGCGAAGGCTGGGCGGCCGGCCCGAAAGGTACGATCGCGCGCCTCAAGACACACTAAACGAGTCCCGGAGCCGGAACTAATTCATCGCTTTTCCCGCCATCTTCTCCAGCACGCGAATCGGTGACACTTCGGGCGCAACCAGCGCGTCAACAGGAATAATGAACGTCTGCTCCATCGCGAATTGGCCCGTCAGGGCCGCGTGCGGAACGCAATCTGTGAACACGAGCCAGGTCGATGCTGGCGGGAATTCCAGCTGTTCTTTGCCCTGTTTCGCGTTCTGAAATGCGGTGTTTTCTTTCAGCCAGTCGTGGAAGTGGAGCATGAATTTGTCGTAGGGCGCGTGGTCGGCAACGGGAAGTCCCAGAGTGCCAAGGCCACGTTTCCATCCGCGCAAAGCGCTTGAGGCGTTTGCAAACTTTTTCAGGCCTGCGGATTCGGCAAATCGCGCGGCAAGTTGCGGAAATCTTTCGCCGACCACCCACACGCGATCCCGAGATGGATTGACATTGGTGAATACTCGCAAGATGCGTCCGCCGCGCGTTGGACGACTGGGGAAGGCGTCCACGTGCAGGAGGTCATTACGCTTGTGGAGCGGCAAATTGCGGCCCTCTTCCTCGAGCGGCCGAAAACTGGCGTAATCCGTTTGAAATTTGCCCGCGTAGGGTGAAAGAAAGGACGAAACAAAATTCCGCACCGCGGTCGCATAACACTTCATGATGTCGTGCACGCGCGGCTCACTAGCCGAGTCTGCGAAGCCACGGAGCAAGTCCTGCTCGGGACGATACGAGATATTTTTGTGCAGGAGAGAATCGGCGGGCTTCAGCGAAACGAGAAATTCGATGTCGTCCTGCGGCAGCGCGAACGGAGGGCCCGGGAAAAAAAGAATCTGCCCCTTCTCCAGTTCCGAGCAGTAATGGCGCGAGCGCCACAGGAAATCGCCCGCGGCCCAACCGTCCGATCCGTAGTCGTCAACTCTTAGCCAAGCCATTGAACGCATCCCCTCAAGGGAATTCGGGACGTATACTTTCGGCATTGACGCCGTTATACGAACGTTACTGCACTTCGACGGAAACCAACTCCCCGCCGCTATTGCCCACTGCGCGGTAGTTCACCGAAACAATCCGGTTTTTCCAGTCGCAGGAAAATTGGTCTTCGCCAATGACGAGCATCGATTTGTAGTCGGACGTGTGCATCTTATAGGTCTTCATGCCGACCAGGAACGTTACGGTCGCCTCAGGCGGTTTTGCGCAATCGCTCGCCACCAGTTTCCCTTTCAGATGTTGCACGGGCCCGGCCGCTCCAGGCTTAGGCAGCGCCGGTTTTGGCGAAGGCGCGGCTTCGTCATCGTCATCACTCGAACTGCTTACCGCGGGGGGAGCACTCGCCGCACCCTCTGGCGCACGGGTCTCACCAGCGCGTTGCGGACGGATTCCATATTTTTGCAACGACGCCAGTTCGTCCAACTGTCGCTTTGCAGCCACAGCTATCCGTTGATCCGAGGCGGTCTTCAGACGTGTAAACAGGTCTCGCGCCTGATCCCATTTCTTTCCTGCAACGTAGATCTGTCCGAGGTTGAATTGGTATTCGAGATTGCGCGGCGAAAGCGAAATTGCCAGCCGCTGCGCCTCGAGCGCAGAGTTGATTCCGCCGCCTTCCACGCGCGCCATGCCGAGCATGTTGTAAGCCTCGGCAAACTCGGGATACCAATCGAGCACCGCGCGCAAGTCCTGCATCATGTTAGCGAGACCCTGCATCTCGTGATGCGTCTCTTCCGCCTGGCGGTACTTCAACAAAGCGCGGTAGTACCAGATCCATGGATCGCGCGCGTCGAGATCCGATGCTCTCTCCAGTTCATCCGCGGCTGCATCGAATTTCTTTTGCTGAATATGGTCCCAGGCGAGCGCGCGGCGGGCCACTTCGTTGTCTTTCGGATCTTCAGCGAGCTGCTGCAATTCATGCAGAGCCTGCTCGCGGCGCTCAGGAATCCGAGCCATTACATCGCCGATCACGGCCCGCGCCTCCGGATCCTGCACGGGGCTCACGGTCATGCCGATCTCGTCGGGACCGAACGGAACTGGCAGATGATACGATTGCGCGACATCGGCCTGGTCGAGCGGCTGCTTCGAACGATCCATGGCTATGCCCAGATTGCTCAGGGAACGGAAATAGCCCTTCACAGCCTCTTCGAGCGTTGCGGGCGTCATATCGAAGGCTTGCACGATCGCCTTTTCGACTGGCACCTTCTGGTTCAACACCAGATCGAAATAGACGCCCGTCTCGGGCAGCTTGTTCTTGTTAATCAGGTAGTGGACGACCATCCACGACTGCGCGTAATAGAGCGTGTGATGTGTTCCCTCACGCGCGCCGGAGCCGTCATGCTTCATGGTGAACAGATCGACCATGTTCAGCCAGACCGGCGAGCTCACGAGTTGCGTCAGGGATTGCGGAGCATTCGGGTCGCGAGTCAGATTCTCGAAGGCGTCTTCGTACCACTCGGAGGCCAGTTCCGGGTCGCCGCCGACATCCACACCCTTGTCGTCCACCCGCATCGAACCGAAATACTCGGCGAATCCTTCGTCGAACCATCCCTGCGTGGGTGGGTAGTTGTAGTTCATCAGATAGTGCGCCAGCGGATGCGCGATCGCCCGCCACGGATCGGGCTCGAAGAGATTTAAAACAATATAGA
>WNFR01005634.1_pt1 | contig 13920 bp, 8 predicted proteins | sample 5400221 | NCBI WGS metagenome assembly WNFR01 (sample SAMN13153357, study PRJNA577476) | soil metagenome | isolation source: 40 cm soil under Madrone tree | place: USA:California | collected 2016-06-14 | reverse complement strand
CCTTGAAGCTCGAAAGTTCCCAGGCGGGCGCGTGCAGACCATTCGCGATTTCGCCAATGGGCAGTACGCCGAAGCGGGCGCGACAAGCTTTCCTCCATCGCACGAGTTCACCTACGGCTACGCGACAGACTTCGGCCTCCCGCTCCGCCCGGCATTCAGACCTGGCGTCGACACAGTGGCCAACATCAGGGGGAATCGGTTTCGCGTAAGATCGGATGGCGTCGCCGATATTCCGTTCCATCTCACCGCGGCCGAGCGAGAGACGGGCGTGTTCGGGATCATCGCGCTCTACCTCAAAGACTACATCAACGCAGTCGGCAATCCCCGAAAACCCAACTGGCCACCCGATGAGTTGAGAGCGATCGACGGACTCTCCCTCGAGCAGTTGCTCGCGAACCTTGGCGCGTCGGATGGGGCGATTGACATCATCGCAGCTTCGCAGCTTGGGCTGTTGGGGTTCGGCCTCGATTCATTCTCGGCATTGGATGGCGTAGTTACGGAAGCAATCGCCGCGGATCAGATCTTCTACGAAATAGTCGATGGCAATGATCAACTGGCGTCGGCGCTCAAACGAAAGGTCAAGAAGCAGTTCAGGAAGGCATCCATCGTCAAGCGCATCGAGCAGAATCAGAACGGCGTGACGGTCACTTACTCAAACTCCGACGGCATTCAAACGATCACGGCCGACCGGGTCATCTGCACGCTCCCGTTTCCGGTCCTGAAAGATATTGAAGTTTCGCCTGCCTTTCCCGAAGACAAGCAGCGCGCGATCAACGAGCTGAAGCTGACGCCGGTCACGCGCACGTACCTGCAGTTCCAAACTCGTGTGTGGGAGCAAGCCGGCTTCAGCGGTTACGGCTTGAGCGATCTGCCGATTCAAAACACCTACTCGCCGACTCTCACTCAAGAAGGTAAGAGCGGGATCCTCACTTCGTACGCCGGCGGACAGCGAGCGCTGGATCTGAGCGCCATGAGCGAGCGCGATCGTCAGAGCTTCGTGCTCAGACAAATGGGCAATCTGTTTAGCGGGCTCGACAGTGGGTATGAAGGTGGGACGAGTCAGATCTGGCATGAGGACAAATTCGCTCGCGGAGCTTTTGCTTATTTCGAGCCGGGCCAGATGACGACTCTGCTTCCGATCGCTCAACGTCCGGAAGGGCGCGTGCACTTCGCAGGCGAGCACACTTCGGCGTGGCATGGATGGATGAACGGCGCGCTCGAGTCGGGGAATCGCGCTGCTGCTGAGGTGAATGATGCGGGCAGTGCCGCGGAGATGGCGGTTCGAGTTGCTGAATAGCCCGGTAAGAAGTGGGTTGTACGGAAATTGGGGATAACGTCAGACGCGCCGCCTCAAAAACAACATAACCGGATGCGTTAAGTTAGGTACCACAATTCTCTTCTTTAGCCCTTCAATGTTCGTGCCAATTCCCGTACGTTACGCAACCACTCGGTGCGTTTGATCTGCTGGCTCTCCGCAATGAGCCGCGTCAGTGCGACGCTGGTTAGTCCAGGGAAGATTTCGCTGGCTTCCTGTGCGTGGTAAGTCTCACCTTCCAGCTTGAGGATGATCAGGGCTTGTTTGTGATACCGCCAGACCTCCGGAATTCCCAGGCCCGCGAATATCGGAAACTTGTTAAGGGAGGGATGCGTGATGTCAATTTCTATGACCAACTCAGGCGGAGGGTCAGTGTCCAGGTCAATTCGTTTTTGGCCTCGTATGCGGGCGACTTGCTGAACATAAAAGGAGGCGTCAGGCTCGAACCCCTGCGCCAGATCTTCGCGCTGGAAAGTGGTCGAGGCGGCCCCTTCAATATCTATTTCAAACTCTCCCGCCAATAGCTCGACGAGCGTAGCGATCACGTGCTTGAGGTTCTCGTGCTCATACGAGGTAACCATTATCTCGAGCCTCCCGCGGTCATAAGCGTAGCGCGGCTTTGGGCGCTCGCCGCGCTCTTCCATCAATCGTTGGTAGGTTTCCCAACTGATGTTGTCGAGAATGACCTTCTGGGTCACTTGTTCTGTTGGAGTCAGAGTTGCGGTCACACTAACGCTCCTGGCAGCTTGTTTGCCAATCTCTTGCCATCACATTCTAACTCTCGTGACTCATTGAAGCTACTGATTACGGCCACGCAGCGCGACGCTGGCGGCGTCCCCTAATGACAACTCTCCGCGCACTGGAACGTGACGGCGGCCTGGCCGCTCACGGACCTGTACACGATTGGCCCGGGCAGTCCATCGCATACCCGGCCCTTTGCGATCATTTTTCTAAACGAGTTGCTTGTGGGGTCGGGGTCTTTGAACCTTAGCTTCTTCGGAGTCACACCGCCGATTGTTACTGCGTCACCTTCCCTGAGGCCGAACCCAACCATGGTCAACGTGAAAACACCCGATTCATTGCGATCAAGCTGGCAGCTACTAATAGGAACTGGATCACCAGGAGGAGGAGGTGTGTCACCGGCGGCGCCCGTCGACTTGCACTTGAACACGACCTTAACTCCTTGTTCATTGCCCAACGGACAACCCGCGGGCGTCGAAGGCGGCAGCGCAGTCAGGTTGCGGCTCGTGCCGTTTGGTCCGCTCGCGTAGATCAAGAACGTCTTTCCCGCTTGCGCCGGTCCGGGGCGGAAGAACACGTCGATGAGGTTGGAATTTAGTATCTGGATCGGACCGCCCTGGATCACGTTGCTCGGGTTGCCGACCTCGACCGCAAACACCGAAGTGACGTTGGGTTTCCCGTCCGCGAGCAAAAAGCACGCGCCCGGTATCAATTGGTTTTGACCAAGCACGCAGTCCACTTCAGCGGGCGTGGCCGAGATGAGCACCGGCGCCCTTATCCCCAGATCGATCGAACACACGATCGTCTGTGTGAAGGGTCCGAAGGTGTTGTCGTCGCCGGCGCTTATAGTGCGGCTCAGCGTTATGGTCGTCTTACCGCCACAACAGACGAGAGGAAACGCGGTGCCCGGCGTCGTCGCAAGCGCCGGGATCGTAGCCTGAAACAGCAGCCCGTTGATCTCTTTGATATTCTTGAGAGGGATCGAAATGTCCGGAACGCCATCGCCGTTAGTGTCGCAGCCAAGCGCGACAGACGTCGGAGTGAAGCCGCATCCGACGAAATCCAGGGTCACATCGCACAGCGCGTTGATGATGCCGATTGTCGATTGATCCTGGACTGCTGGTTGGTTCGGCGCCACCGCGACCGGACCGTCCGGGAAGATCAAGGGACAGCCGCTCTGAGGACCAGCGAGCGTCGCCGCCGATGCTGAAATCGGCCCCGCCTCGATTGCTCCCGCGCTTCCCGCCGTACCAGGCACGATTGGCATAGTCGCGGCGACGGCGACTGAAACCATGGCCGTCATCATTGCTCTTTTTATTCTCATCATCCACAACTCCGTAACCCTGAGGTTCTTATTGCTTGAAGTCTTGCAAGTCGTTTTTCGCGGTCGCGTCTCGCGCAGCTTCGAACTGCACCGCAAGGATTATATCCGAATGCTTGATTCGCGCCAGAGTCTCGCTTGTATCACGTTCTTGCCGTATTCGCTCTTCGAACGGTATGCTAACACGTCCTTACTTGACACGCCGTTGAAAGATGCAGCAATGAACCGATAGCCCGACCCGATTGAACCCACTCGACCTTTGATGCTACACCTCGCAACGTTCAAATCACTCACCAAGCCGGTCGCGGCCGGTTTTGCGTTTCTTCAGGGCGCGGGAGCCGCTGCGTGGACGTTTCCATCGGTACTCGGTTCGGCTATTCTGATCGCGTGGGCCGCCGAAGCCGCTCAGTTTCTCATTTCGCAAGGACTTGCGCTCGCGATGCTGGCCTGGCTGCAGACGCTGCCCGAGTTCGCGGTCGAAGCGGTCATCGCCTGGCAAGCCGGTCAGACGGCAGGCGATCCCTCACTCTCTACGGCGGTGAAATCCCACGCGACAGCGTTGATGACTGCGAACCTGACCGGCAGCCTGCGCCTTCTGGTGGGACTCGGCTGGCCGATGATCTATGCTACAGCCGCAATCTTTTATCGCAAGCAGAGCAAGCAGCGGCTCAGAGAGATCAAGCTCGAAAAAGAGCACGCCGTCGAAATAGTGTTCTTGCTCGTCGCGATCGCTTATTTCGCGGTGATTTGGCTAAAGGGCACGCTCAGTTGGGTCGATACGATCGGGCTGTCGCTAATCTATTTCGTCTATCTCTACTTCCTCAAAAAGATCCCGCCGCAGGGGGAAGAGAAGATCGAAGACCTGGACCGCATCCCTCGATTCATCTTGCGCCAACGGCGCGCCGCTCGCAATGCGATGATCGGTGCGATGTTTGCCGGAGGCGGCTTGATCCTGTACTTCGCGGCGCATCCGTTTCTTGAAAGCTTGAAGGCTCTCGCCATCGGGCTTGGCATTTCGACGTTCGTGTTCGTTCAGTGGGTCGCGCCTTTCTTATCGGAGTTTCCCGAGAAAGTGTCCGCGTTCAACTGGGCGCGCCGGGTGACCAGCGCGCCGATGGCCTTGATGAACATGGTCAGCTCAAACATCAATCAGTGGACCATGCTGGCGGCGATGCTCCCAATTGCCTACGCGCTGGCGCTTGGTCATATGGGTACGATTGATTTCGACTCGCATCAAGAGCTCGAGGTGCTGATGACCATCGGGCAGTCGCTGTTGGGAGCATTGTTTCTGGCGAACATGAGATTCACCTGGTGGGAAGCAGCGCTGCTGTTCACATTGTGGGCCGTTCAGTTCGTGCTTTCAGGATTCGAGAGGCCTATTGATCCGACGACGCCTCACAACAGTCTTGCGGTGCACGTCGCTGGATGGCTGTCGATCGGCGCCGATCACGTCGAGTCATTCGCGCATCGCGGCAAGGAAGTTATTACGGCTTTGTACCTCGTCTGGACGGCCGTCATCATTGCAGTCGCAATCAAGCGTCGGAGCCAGTTTGAAGCGTTCGCAGTCTTCCCGAAGTTGATGCGAGAGCATTGGTAGAAGGGAACGTGAAACGTGGTGCGTGATACGTGACAATGCTCGCGCTCCCGCATTAGGTTTGACGGATGCTTTGGACTGCGGCGGCAAGTCTTCGCGACGCCGCTTTCGTCCCACGGATCTTGGAATCACAAGAGAAAAGAGCGGCGTCGCGAAGACTTGCCGCCGCAGTCCAAACGAATCACGCATCACGGATCACGTTTTACGCATCACGTTTCGCATCAAGAGGGGTCACAGTCCATGAGTATCAAGACCATCCTGGTTCCAACCGATTTCAGCGAGCACGCCCAACGCGCGTTTGAAAGAGCGTGCGACCTGGCCGGTCAGCTCGGGGCAAAGGTATATCTATTGCACGTCCAGACCGAGAGCGCGTTGAGGACCGCTATTAAGGAGGGATTGGTCGACGGCGCATCTACTGACGAAGAGCTCAAAGAAGCGGTTGAACAACTGATCGCGCAGCGCTTCTCTCAAACCATATGCGGCGTCGACCGTTCGCAGATCGCGATTGAATGCGCGTCGCGGAGAGGCGAGCCGGCCGCGATGATTGCGGCTTATGCGCAGGAACTTGGCGCCGATCTGGTTGTCGTGGGAAGGCGCGGTGCGGGGTTGATCGACGAGATGCGAGCCGCGGTCATCGGGTCCGTCACCGCAAACGTGATCAGAAAGGCTCCGTGTCCGGTTATGGTTGTCAGGCGCGAACACGTGGGATAGAGGATTTTCTATTTGTTACTTTCTATTTTCTATTCTATTTTCTATTTGTCATCGAATAGACGCGCACTCCCGGGACGCCGCCACTAGAAAAATAGCAAATGGCAAATAGCAAATAGAAAATAGCAAATAGCAAATAGAAAATAGAAAATAGCCTCTCTACTCATACCTCAACGCGATCATCGGATCGACCCTTATGGCTCGACGCGTTGGCACATAACACGCCAGCATCGATACGCAACCCAACAGCAGCGAGATGCCCACGAAGGTAATTGGGTCGGTGGCGCTGATTCCATAAAGGATTTGCGCCATCGCCCGAGTCATCGCGTAGGCACCCGCAAGACCGATTACGATGCCCACCAAAGTCAGCGCCAATCCTTGCGTGATGACCAGTTTGAAAATGTCGCGCGCCTGTGCGCCAAGCGCCATGCGAATGCCGATCTCGTGCGTGCGCTGGGATACGGCGTAACTCATCACCGCGTAGATGCCGACGCCCGCGAGCGCCAGCGCGATCAGCGCGAAGACCGCCATCATGAACGTCGCCAGCCGCTTGGGCGACATGCGTTCTCCGATGACTTGCGTCATCGGCTTGACGTTGAACACCGGCAGCGTTTTGTCGAGTGCGCTGACTTCGGCGCGCACAGCCGCGGTAAGCTGCGAAGGGTTGGAACCGGTGCGTATCACCAGGTACATCCCGCGCCACGAATCCTGGTTGTAAGGCGTGTAAATTTGGGCTTCGCGCTTGTCGTCGAAATCGCTGTTTATCACGTTGCCGGTCACGCCGACTATGGTGATTGCCGGGCCGCCAGGTTCTTTGAATGTCAGATTGAGGGGATCCTGGCCAGGCTGGAACTCTTTGACAAAGGCTTCGTTAACCAGCGCGACCCGCGGTGAATCATCACGATCCTGCTCTGTTAGGTTTCGGCCTTTGATGAGCCTTGTGCCGATGGCCGCGAGATATCCCGGGGTGACGGGGGTGTAAAGGATGTTGGGCTGGCGGCCTTGCTGAAAAACGGTTTGGCCGATGCGCTCGATGCCGTGGCTGTTGTTGTCACCGCCCATCGGCAGAATGCCGGCCGCGCCCGCTTGCGTAACGCCGGGCAGCGCTTCAATGCTACTGAGCAGTTGGCTGTAGAAACTGGTTCGCGTCTCGGGCTTCGCGTATTTCTCATTCGGCAGCGAAACCTGCATGGTGAGGACGTTGGCAGGATTGATCCCGAAATCCGAGCGCAGCATTTCGACGAAGCTGCGAATCATCAACCCCGCGCCGATCAGAAGCACTAGCGACAAGGCGACTTCCGCAACCACAAGGACGTTACGAGCGCGATTGTGCGATGCCTTACCCGATGAACCTTTGCCCCCTTCCTTTAATGCTTCATTGAAATTCGTCTTTGTGGATTGGAGCGCCGGAACCATCCCGAAGAGCAAACCGGTTATCACCGACACGATGAGTGTGAACAGGAAAGCCGTCCGATTGATAACGAGGTTATGCCAGCCAGGAATGTATTTGGAAAAATCATCCGGGATGCTGTGCGCCAGACCTTTGACGCCCCACACCGAAACCAACAAACCGAGCGCGCCGCCCGCCAGACTGAGCAGCAGGCTCTCGGTGAGCAACTGACGAACGAGCCGCCAGCGGCTTGCGCCCATTGCCAATCGAATCGCGATCTCTTTTTGCCTGGATGCGCCGCGCACAAGCAACAGGTTTGCGACGTTGGCGCAGGCTATGAGCAGCACGAAGCCAACCGCCGCCAGCATGACGGGAGCGTACATGCGCGAGCCGCGCGTCGCGTCTTGCGTCAGCGAAATCACATTGACGCTGCGTCCGGCGTTGGTCTCCGGAAACTGCTCCGCCGCCCGTGCGGCAATCGCCTTGAGGTCCCCGAGAGCTTGTTCGCTGGTCACGCCCGGTTTGAGCAAGCCAATCACTTGCAAATAATGACTGCCGCGATTGGTCAGATCCTTTGAGTCGAAGACAAGCGGCGCCCACATCTCGCCGCCGTTGAACGGAAAGTTGAATTCCGGCGGCATCACGCCGATCACCGTGAAGCTCTTGCCGTTGAGCTGAATGGTTTGATTGACGATGGTTGGGTCTGCGCCGAAGCGGCGTTGCCAGAGGTTGTGCTTGAGCACGACGACCGGCTGGTGCCCGGGCTGGTCTTCATCGGGCGCGAAGGCTCGGCCATACATCGCGCGTGCGCCAAGCACGTCGAAAAAGCTGGAGGATACCGCGTAGCCGTAAAACCGCTCCGCCTCGTCGCGCTCGGTCAGGTCGTAGTAGCGCGATGCGATGGCGACGACCTGTTCGAAGGTTTGATTGTGCACGCGCCAGTCGTTGACGTTGGCCGGCGCAACCGAGCCACGATTGAAGCCTAGCTGCGGGTTTGCTTCCCAAAGCATCAGCAGCCTGTCCTGATTCGGAAAAGAAAACGGACGAAACAGCGTCGCATCCATAGCGCTGAAGGTCGTTGTATTGGCGGCGATGCCGAGCGTGATTGCAAGCAGAGCCACTGCCGTAAAGCCGGGACTGCGCAACAGCATCCGGAATCCGTAGCGGATGTCTTTGAGAACCGTTTCCATAAGTAAGCCTCGATTGATGATAGGGTGCAGCCACCATCAACTACGCCTAACATCGGCTTTCGGTTCCCGAATCGATCGATCCGCGGATGACGCAGACATAAGGAAGGAGCGATCCGCAGATGACGCAGATGTCGCAGATACAATGAAGAAACGGTTAATTCACAATCCCTCTCGGGGTTGTACATCTGTGTCATCTGCGCAATCTGCGGACGGGTTCGTCACTCATATCTGAGCGCGACCATCGGATCAACTCTCGTCGCTTTACGAGCTGGCACAAAACAGGCTCCTAGAGCCACTCCTGTCAGTAGCAGCGCAGTCGCAACGTATGTGATCGTGTCGGTCGCGGTTACCCCGAACAAGAAGGTCGATAACAAGCGGGTCAACGCGAACGCTCCCCCCAGCCCTATCACGACGCCAATCAGAGCCGGCAGCATTCCCTGCGCAACGACCAGCTTCACCACGTCCTCGGATCTTGCGCCCAACGCAACGCGAATGCCGATCTCGCGTGTTCGTTGCATCACCGAATAAGCTACAACGCCATAGATGCCGATCACCGCCAGCACTAATCCGATTCCCGCGAACAACCCGAGCAACGCGGTGTTGAAACGGTCCCGCGCCAGTGAAAGCGAAACGATCTGATCGAGAGATTGAATGTTGGTGACCGGGAGCAGGGAATCAACGTTCAGCATCTCGCGCTTCACCGTTGCGGCAAGAGTGAGCGGGTCAACAGCGGTGCGGATCACGAACTTGATCGTTACAAACTGCCGAGCGATCAGGAGAACGTCGTCGGGCACCTGCGCCAACGGCACAAACACAGCGGCCGGGGCAAGCGAGTTCAAGCCGAATTGCTTCAAGTCACTGACCACCCCGACGACCTGGCATGATCTAGTGTTCTTGGGCGTACGCTGAACGATCAACCGCTGGCCGAGCGGATCAGTATCCTTGAATACTCGATTGGCATAGGCTTCGTTGACGATCACAACCGGTTCGGAGCCGGCTGTGTCATTATCATCGAACCGGCGGCCCTGGAGCAGTCGCATCCGCAGCACCTCGAAGTATTCAGGCGTAATCAAGCGAATTTCGGTTGACCGTTCCGAGTTGGGGCGTCCTTCGACTTCAACCGTGAGATTGAGCCAGCGACTGAGCGGCAGGTTGCTGGTCACCGCCGCAGCGTCGACGCCGGGCAGGGCCTTGATTCGTTCGAGCGCTCGCCTGGTGTAGTCCTCGTGCTTCGCCGTCGTGTTGTACTGCTGGCCATTGGGCGCGACTTCAAAGGTCAAAACGTTTCGAGGATCGAAGCCAGGGTCAACCCGGCGCAAGCTGACAAAGGTGCGAATCAACAAGCCCGCTCCGATGAGTAACACAAGCGCCAGCGCAATCTCCGACACGACGAGCGCACTCCGCATGCGTCCGCGATCGTCACCTATCGCCCCTTTTCCGCCGCCTTGCTTGAGCGCGTGGTTGACATCCACTCGGGCGGCTTTCACCGCCGGCGCCAACGCGAAGATCAACCCAGTCAGCACCGCTGCACTTAGCGCAAAGGTCAACACTCGCCAGTCGAAGGTGATCTCACCAGAGCGCGGAATCAGATCTGCCGGCAAGAACGCCGCGAGCGCCTCGGTTCCCCACGACGCGAGCAGCAATCCGGCGAGGCCCCCAACAAGCGCGAGCAAAACACCCTCGGTCAACAACTGCCTCGCGATGCGCCACCAGCTTGCTCCGAGCGCCTGACGGACCGCCATCTCCGAAGCGCGACCGGCAGCCTGGGTGAGCTGCAGATTGGCGACATTTGCACAGGCGATCAAAAGCACGAAGCCGACCGCGCCGAGCATGATCATTAAGAGCGGCCGCGAATCCGCGGTCAGGCTTGCGAGATAAGGCTCGACTCGGATGCCTTCTTCCTGGCGCCAGAGCATTTTTGGATAGGCGTCCTTGAAGCTGTCGAAGACCACTTTCATGTCCGCGACGGCCTGCGCTTGTGATACGCCCGGCTTGATGCGAGCGAGCACGGTGTAGTTGTGTCCTTCGTCCCGGCTCGCTGGATTTGTCCGCATCGGGACCAGCAGGTCAACCTGCTCGCCATACCGAAACCCCGGCGGCATTACGCCGACGACCGTATAGTCTTTTGCGTTGATCGCAACAGTCTTGCCAGGTAGCGCCGGATCACCGCCGAAACGTCGCCGCCACAAGCCATCTGTGAGAATCACCACTCGGTCGCCGCTTGGTGAGTCTTCTTCCTGGGTGAAGTCGCGCCCAATCAACGGGTGGACTCCGAGCACGCGGAAGAAGTCGGCTGAGACTCTCACTCCGCTGACGAATTCCGGTTCATTGCCGCCCGACAGATTCACACCCGAGCCGATTCCGGTTGTCGCGGCAACGCCCTCGAACGACTGACTCCGCTCGCGCCAGAACACGAATTTTGACTCGCTCACGCCCGAGAAACTCGATCCCGGCCTGTCGGGCCACAAAGCCATGATGCGATCCGGCTCCGCATAGGGCAACGGGCGCAGGAGCACTGCATTGACTACCGTGAAGATCGCCGTCGTCGCTCCGATGCCAAGCGCAAGCGTCATCACGGCGATCAAAGTGAAGCCGGGCTTCTTTGCCAGCATGCGGACACCGTAACGAAGATCTTGCAAGAGAGTGTTCATAGGCTTCTTCCGTTGCTATTTGAAAACAGCCGACAACACGCGGCCGCGCTCGTGCTCCGAGCTGATAGTGCGCGCGGCTTCTACCAACGCGGTGCGTACGGCGTCATCGTTTGAACTGGAGTGAGCAACCTTCAAAAGCAACTGCGCTTTTTCATAATCGGAAGAAATGGTCGAGGCGCTCTTGAGCATGAACAGCAGCGTCTCTTTCCCGGGTTCTTTCTTCAACAAAGCGGACAGCACGCGGCCTTTCTCGTAATCCAAACCAATCGACGCGACTGCATCGAGGTATGCATTCTGGGCCGCCTGATCGAGCGCGAATCCGTTGGTGATCTTGATCAGCAACTGCGCGCGTTCGTAATCCGACTTGATGTTTCCGGCGGACTTGATTGCGAACAGCAAGTTGCCCTTGCTGAGTTCGCCCCTCTTGAGCAGCGCCGATAGTGCCCGCCCGCGTTCATAGTCCGACTGAATCGTATTGACTCCTTCGATATAGATGGCGCGCATCTCGTCGTTGACCAGATAGCTGTCAGACATTTTCACCAGTAACTGCGCCTTCTCGTAGTCGGAGGAGAGCTCAGTCCCGGCCAGGTGCAGGGCCTGCCGCGCAGTGTCGGAGTCAAGTTGGCCTTGTGCAAACAGCTCGTCGAAGTAAATGCGTTTGACGTAATCGCTCTTGAGTTGTGAGATTTCGGCAAGCACGCCCCGGGGACCGCTCTGCTTGAGCATCTTCTGCACGCGGGCTCTTGCATCGTATCCGCCAAGCCGCACGGTTTGATTCAATATGTTCGCAAGCCACCTCCGCGCGTCGTCATCGAAGGCTCTGGACTGGCCATTGACTGAATAGGAGCGCTTGATCGAGCCGCCTTCCGCCGTCGCTTCGAACTTGCGAACCTCGTCTCCGCGGTCATCCTTTACCCGAATCTCACCGTCCGCAGTGATTGACGTGATGTCGCTGTAGTCGTCGGCGAATTCGACTTTGCCGCGGATTGTGACCTGAAGGTCCACGCTGTTGTCATTGTGGCGCCAATTCCAGTTGTTGTTCTCCTGATTGACGCTTGTTCGTTCGGACTTTGACGATGACTTCGTCTGCGCCGCGCTTGTGATGTTGAGCGCGCAGATTACCGATAGCGATAGAGAGATCGCCGCAAGCCTGTTTCGTAGTCTTGGCATGAAAAGTCCTCCAAACGAAGATTCTAGTTTTCCGACCTCAGACCGCGGGCGTCTGACAGTCTCGAAAGCTGGCGTTCCCAATCCCACGCTGCAAGACTCCGCGCTCCCAGCGTTTTGCGCAGCTTTGCCCGATTTTCACAGCTTGACTAACCAAGTAGCGTGCCAGCGCCAAGATCAGGGCTTCTCCGATTTACGCTTTCGTCTTTGTCGAAGAAACGACCCGGCAGGCGAAGGACTAAGTTCAGGTTTCACGGAGGTTCGGCAGCCTTGGGCCTTCAGCGCACGACGATCAGGCGGAGAGTGGCAATGATTCGCTATCCGTTATTCGTAATTCTAAGTATGTCTGGTGTCCGAGTATTGGAATTACTTTCCCAGAATCGACCATCGAAGGGAGGATCGAGGATGGAGGATCGAGGATGGAGGATGGAGGATGGAGGATGGAGGATGGAGGATGGAGGGATGGAGGATGGAGGATCGAGGATGGAGGATAGGAAGGAAGATCGAGGATCGTCGCGCGGCTTTAGTCACCAAAGCGTCCGCAATCATCCATCCTCGATCCTCGATCGTCCATCCTCGATCGTCCTCGATCTTCCATCCTCGATCTTCCATCCTCGATCTTCCATCCTCGATCTTCCATCCTCGATCTTCCATCCTCGATCTTCCATCCTCTATCTTCCATCCTCGATCTTCCATCCTCGATCTTCCATCTCGATCTTCCATCCTCGATCTTCCATCCTCTATCTTCCATCTTTCATCATCGCACTGATGTCACGAAAGCTCACGATGTCATCGCCGAAAGAGAAGGTTCCGTAATCACGCATTTCCTCGGCGGCACGAATAAAAGCGCTGAGTGCAACTCGCGAGAGCACACTGCCTACGCTTATGCGCTGCACCCCGATCTCCGAAAGTTCCGCGAGACTCAATCGAACGCCCGGGAGCCCCATCAATACATTCACCGGGCGATACAGCGAGCTCACAACCGCCGCGATGTCTTCCTTACTCGCGAGGCCCGGTGCGTACAGCACATCCGCTCCCGCCTCCTGGTAGGCCTGAAGCCGCCTGATCGTGTCGTTCAGATCGCGTCGCCCTAAGAGGTAGTTTTCAGCACGCGCCGTCAGCGCAAAAGGGAAGGGAAGAGAGTGCGCCAGCTCAGCAGCCGCTCGGACTCGTTCAGCCGCGTGCTCCAGTTCGTAGATCGGATCATCCCTGCGAGTGGTGGAATCCTCGATCGACCCGCCGACTAGCCCCGCCGCCGCGCCGAGTCTTATTGTCTCGGCGACCGTTTCGGGATCATCGCCAAAGCCGTTCTCGAGGTCGGCGCTGACTGGGAGATCTGTCGCGGCGACGATATCGCGCACGTGCGCCATCACCTTGTCACGGCCAACGGTGTTATCCCGCTGCCCGATCGAGAACGCATACCCGGCGCTGGTGGTCGCCAACGCTTCAAACCCTAAATGTGCAAGCAGTCGAGCCGTGCCGACATCCCAGGGATTTGGTATGATGAATGCGCCGTCACGTTCGTGAAGCGCTCGAAAAGCGATTCCTTTTTCTGTTTGAGTTCTCATCAGCTTCTAAGCCTCTACGCCGCCTGGGTCACGAAAGCGATGCGAGATGCTGCTCGATCCAATCGGTCAGCTCGGCTCGAGACAGGTCGCCGCTGGCGACCCCGATAAACACTTTTTCCTGGTCATCGATTGAGGCGTCGATCTCAACGCCGTTTATAACGAGAAAGACTTCCATCGCCGCGTGACCGATACGCTTGTTGCCGTCGATGAAAGGGTGATTCTGAATCAAGGAATGAGCGAATGCGCCTGCTTTTGCAGCAACGGTTGGGTAGAGA